>Ga0209566_100159_pt1 | contig 75810 bp, 83 predicted proteins | sample Araplavi_mTSA_r2_2_FD_184287 | JGI IMG/M metagenome (GOLD analysis project Ga0209566, IMG submission 184287) | Arabidopsis root microbial communities from North Carolina, USA - plate scrape CL_Cvi_mTSA_r2 (SPAdes) (version 2) | ecosystem: Host-associated > Plants > Roots > Endosphere | place... | reverse complement strand
CGCATGATCTGTGCAACCTTATCTAGCCTTGCTTCTGCTTTTTGTTGTTCGTTCATTCTTGGTGTTTTCATGAAAATACCTCCCCATGTCCTTCATTATTCAAACTTGCCCGCCAACTAAATCAGGATTTTCGTAAATGTTTCCAATGATTACTAATCTCATTCGCCAGTTTAATGTTCGATTTCCATCAATATAAAATCCACACCACTCAGTTTTCCACTCTACCAAAGCTGCATCAAGATTATGCTGCGGATCGGAGCTATGCGTAAATCGAACGATGTCACCTTCAAAGATTTTCAATCCATTTACGTCAAGCATGCCTGTGCATTGCATCAATACGGCATCGTCGTAGCAATTTTGCAATCCTTTATCACAACTGCAATATGCCCCTAAATCTTCGTAGATCATCTTATTTTGCGTTTTGTCCCAAACTCTGTATAAAAACCTGTTCTTGATTAGTTCCATGCGGCTTCACCCTTTATGTCCTTCGATATTCAAACCTGTCCGTCATGATTTAATATCTTTGAGAGTAACCATACGACCAGTTGTATCGACCACATACTCAGCTTCGCCGTAACCCATTTCTTTAGCTTGCTCGGCTTTTTTAAGCAGCTCGGCATTGTCGAACGGCTTGAACCATTCTGCCACGAACATATTTTGACCGTTTGCATAAAAGCGGTGAATAACAACTTCCTTTTTTACTTTTGGCATTTTATAAACCTCCCGTTATGATCTTCGTTATTCATTTTGTTACTTAACCAATACTTCCTTGAATTCTTTATACCTCTGAACCAAATCCGAATCGCCATGCTTCAACAAATCCTCTTCGTTCTTAGCTCCAAGAACTTTGCACAGCAACTGAACTGCTTCCTTTGCTTGCTCGGCCGTAGGTTTTGTTGTAACAATCAGATTAATATACCGATTCAGTGATAACGCTGCGTTCAAGCTTTCAGATGGTTTCATATTTCCTCCTGAATATAGTCTTCGATAGTTGCTTGATTCTCCTCGTTGTATTCTTCCATACCTTCATTACACAGCCAGAACAGGTTCTGGCATCCTCCTTCCAAACAAGCCATTAGGCCGTCTATGAATTGCCCCCTTACGCGCACGATCGATGACAAGTAAAGCGACCTCATCTGCATCTCGCCCGAAAGCTACAGCGATATCCATAAGACTCAGCCCCTCATTCCACATGGAATCAAAAGCAGTGACGTCTTGCTCCTTCCAGTCAAGATTGAGTTCATCACAAGCTATGTAGTATGACTTGCCACTCATAGGGAATCACCTCAACCAACTTTTTTTAAAACTTTCAAAGTTCCAGTGTTTCGGTGAATCAAAATCATTTCCGAGGGCAGATCACGTTCGACTAGCCAATTGTTAGGATTCCAACCGGCTTCTTCGATTAGTTTCTTTTGCTTTAACGTTGGGCTTGTTCCTTGCTTCATCCTGACGCCTCCCTGTATGCGATCTCCAGCAGCTGCCTGACCTCAGCAGCATGCGGACCTAAATATTTGGTTTTAATTGAGTTGAAAAAGTCGATATCCGGCCAGTCTCCATCTGGTTCAATCAGCGGAAATAGTTTGATCCCATTGGCATTCCACTGGATCATGGTCCCGGCACTCCTCAGCGTCCAGAAGTACTTTTGCAAGAGGATAGAACGTTCTTTGTAATCGGGATCCAAGATGATGAGCAGCAGTTTCCGCCATATCCGACTATCCGGCAGTTCTGGTCGTGGATCAGAGAAAAGGAAATCCATCACCGTCAGCCGCTTACCGCGTTAAATTTCTCATCTAGCCTTTTTGCCATCTCTCGCGCAGCTGTCATTTCTTCATCCGATAACCTTTCAGCTGGATCATTTTTACGTTCAACTACTGGAATTTGAGGTTTTCCACTCTTGCCATGGCGCCTCCCTGCGGTACTGCCGTCTAACGGTATCACCTGACTATTGGTATTCTTTTTATCATCAGCTGCCATTTCGATACAAAGCCGTTCATACTTTGCGCGGAGTGTGCTGGCACTCAGTATTTGCTTTTGCCAGAAAGTATGATTAGCTGCCCACATCATCACTTTACGGACCTCGTCTTTGTCTCGCTTGTCTAGCTCTATTATCTTGCGACAATCATCTGCCCATGTTTGCAGATTCGCGTTACGAACCAAATGCCCAACGCTTAACGATTCGGCATAATTCATGATTAATTGATTCAGGTAAGAGGCCATTTTAAAATATAAGGTGTCCTCGGCATACGTTTTTGGTTGCCGAGAGGAGGTCTTTTTAGGTTCTTTTACTTTACTTTTATTTACTTTACTTTTATTTACTTTACTTTGTGTACTTTCTGCTATCACATTGCTATCAAAAACCTCGTTATTGTCATCAGAAACCATGTTTTTGTCATCAGAAACTATTAAAAGATACTCCGGCAGAATAGTGTTATCAGCTCGTCGATAAGTGGCAGTCAGGTATCTTTTTTGGAATCCGGAAGAGGTTAATATGCCATGCTCTTCATATAGTTTTTGATGGAAAAAACCCCACTTAATGCACTCGGAAACTACAGATAGTACAGTGTTTATGTCAACATTAATCTTGCTACTGAAAGTATGTTGTTCTCGTTCCCCCCAAGCATAGAAGTAACCATTTCTATACACTTCTGCCATCAGTCGTACTACAATTCCAAAACCTAATGTCCCATGTTTGCTAACAACGACAACAAGCTTATCGTCGTTTTCTAGGCCGATATCCAAAGGGAAATACTCGATACCTTGCTTTTTGGGCCGTGCCATGAACCATCCTCCTTTCAAATAAACGATTAAGTATGTTTAAGTTCCGATGCTAAGCAGCATCGCCGGTGACACGCCGTAGCGTGTCCTCCACGATATCGCTAAACTTGTAGGAATTTTACTTTCTTTGTCGAATAAAGAATTTGGTTGAAAATACCAAATAAAACTAAGAAAGAAGATGAATCTAATGGGAACACGACTTCGTTATGAACAAATGATCAAAAACGAATTCCCAAACATTGAGTACTTAAGAGCTTATTCACCGGGAAATTATCAAGCTATAATTTATGCTGGTGATATTACCCAAAATCTCGACAGTGAAACCGAAATTAAACTTTTAGATTTTTTTAAAGTTTCAGGGCAAGCTCATTTGGAGCACATAATTAAACCATATTCCAATTTGTTTTCCGACAACGTACCACCAGTAGATGATCCTCCAGATGAAATCAAGGTACTCGCTCTAGCAGGCGGGCTTAATGTTTCTGGAATAAAGGAATCAGTTAATCTTGCATTTCCGTTTCTCGATGTACAAATGGTTAAAGTAGAAAAGGAGACAATCTACTTCACTTTGCCAGAAGATAAACACTTAACCAATGTTGAGTGGGTATTAATTAATCAGTACATGCACGAAATCATTCCGCTAAATGCTCGTGCAAAATTCATTTAGATTAATCTTTTCAATCGGCCTGAGAAGGATGGCAGTACATTGGAACACTAGTCCTTTGTCTGCCTCCATTCTTTTGATTAATTCTTCTATAACGGTCTCATTGTTCGCATTTTCTTCTACAACGATTAACAATTCCACTTTCCCTGGTTTCGGAGATACGTTTTCCATATATTCAATGCCTGGTATATCGTTAATTAACTTTTTGTACCAAACCTTACTATATGGCATAGATGTTCTCACTTCCTCCATCATGTCAGCCTCCTGTCCTACTTCATGGATTCTTATTTCACTTATGCAAAAAAAGAGGCGGCAGAGTAATCTTTTGTTCTGCCAACAATACGTTGACTGAATCAAATATCACGTTTACCTCGCCTTGTGTAATGTCGTGTTGGGAGAATAACCGTATAATTTCGAAAATTACGGGTTCCAACTCGACATTACTTTTACCTGTGATCGAAATTCCCATCCCCTTCCCCCCTCTCTTTTACTTGGATGCTTAGCAGCATCGCCGGTGACACGCCGTAGCGTGTCCTCCACGATAACGCTAAACCGTGAACCTTTCTGGGAATAAAACCTTTTCAGCTTCGCTCCAGCGCCTAAACGCTTCCGTCTTTAATATAAGCGACTTTATTTCTTCAAGTTTCCTCTCAGAACGATTTAGGGAGTTCATGACCTTTTGAGCCTTCTCTTGCTCGCCTGAATTAATATGTACTTGGATTTTTTCTCGCCAATAAGTACACATTTCAGCCGTTTTAATGGCATCACTCTCAAGAGAGTCAGATATTCTGTAAAATTCAAAGTTCGTAAACATGACCCACCCCCTTGTCTTCCGATGACACTAGAGGTATACTAAAGGCAACAGTTTTTTCTAAAACACTCGCATCAACGCAGTCACCCTCGCCGGTGGCTGTTTTGCTTTGCATTGGGAAAATATCCGCTTCCAGCTCCTCGATCTCATTGAGTAAAAACACTTCTGATTCATGTAACACTTGAAGGTCATACCCTTCTGGATTTGCAATTAGCTTTCGGATGCCGTTAAGCGATGCATGCAACTGAATGTGATGATAGTGTTCATCGTATCTAACCGTTGATCTCAAATTAATTCATCCCCCTTAACGCTCCCCGCGTTTAACTTCCATTTCGTGTTTTTGAATTAATCGCTTTCGATCCAGTCCAAACTCTTCTTCAAGAACACCTTGCATGATGACCGCCTTTTCAGTGACGTCTCGGATCTCTTGCCAAACTCGCTCTGCACTATCCTTTCGTTTTACCGGATCAATATGCTTAGCCATCACAAGACCCTCCAATGCTGTTTCTGCTTCGTGTAGTTCCTTTAGAAGAACGTCTTTCAAAGCAGCTGGATGAAGATCAAGATTTGGAACATCTGCTAGAATATTTGAGATGTAACCGCCCGTTCGGGCATCGGCAATTTCAAGAGCCAGTTTCCAAGATAGTCCGGATATAACCGTGTCATATGCTGAAGGTAGCTCTTTTTTATCCCTCATGATTTTGGATAGTGAGCTTGGGTCGATAGAAATTTGTTCGGCGAATTCTTCCTGAGTAAAATTATGTTCTTTGCAGAACAACTGCATAGCTTGCCCAATGGACATATTCCCCATTCCTTTCAATGATTCTAGAAAAAACAACATGATAAGTTACTGGATGTTAGAAGACCTTGCGTCGTACAATTAAGTCATACCCAGTTGATTCTGTCGGCTACCAGGATCAACCCATTTCACACGCCCTACTGGGTAGATTCCAGTAGGTTATTTTTTTACATTGCAAGACTTGTATCATAAGAACCCTTCTTTTGAGATTCCTTCCATTGGAATAAATCGAATTTATCAATCTTTCGACTTTCTCCGATCTTCCAGCTTGGAAGTCCGCCGGCCTCTTTAGTTAATTGGCAATATTCATACACACGACGACGAGAAATCCCGAGATAGTCGGCTACATGTTGCGGTGTCAGGATATCCGGAAGCTCTTCAAAAGTCAGAATTTTTTTTCGGCTCATATTGTGCGCTCCTCAACTAATTTTATATTGCATTTGAAGTAACTAGTTCCGTTTTAGTTAACCCATCAGGTAAAAAAATATCGTCTGGCTTCATTCCGAATACGACGGCTATCTTCACTGCCAGTTCGTAAGAAAGCCCTCTTTTCCCGTTTTCAATCTGCCAATAATATGGCTTACTCACACCGATTACATCAGCGACTTCTTGATGGGTTTTCCCGTGATTCTCCCGAATCTTTTTTAAACTTTCTCTTACCATATCCCTCACCTCTTTTCGATACCAGTTAACTCACTGTTAACTACATATTAAGTTAACCAATAGTTAATGTCAAGTATTTTGTTTCTATTTAGTTAACTTGATTTACGTTAACTACACGCTAACTTATAATGAATTTAGTTAACTACCCAAAAGGAGTTTTTTATATGGACTTCCCGACTCGCCTTAAAGAGTTGCGGTTAGAACGGAAACTTACCCAAGAAGAACTGGGTTCTAAAGTAAATGTTACAAAGGTATCAATATCAGGCTATGAGAGCGGAAACAGAAAACCTGATATTGATACGCTTGAGAGGCTTTCGAGCTACTTTGGTGTTATTGTTGATTATCTATTAGGAAAAACAGATTATCGTACAATTGAGGAAATTTCGGACGAAAAAGCGGTTAACCGTGCCTACTACGGCGGTGGGGATAATTGGACTGAAGAAGAAAAGCGTAAAGCGGACGGAAAATTCAAAGCAATTAGAGATAAACGAAGAGCTGCTATACATTTTACTGACGGATTTAAGATAGATTTGACTCCTGAGGAAGAAAAACACCTTGAAGAACAGCTTAGGATGTATAGAGCTTTAAAAGGACAGGAGAAGAAATAGCAAATACTGCAGCAGATGTGGAACAATCTAGGTGATGGTCATCGTTCATGAATCAGACTTTTGGGATGCTGTAATCTAAAGATCAATTAATTACTCAAACAAGCCCTTAATTAGGGGCTTTTATTTCAAGAAAAAAGAGAACACCAGTTCCCGATTAATCATAGATCACCATAACTTGGGGGATACTTCATGGATTTTACACTGTACAGGCCTAACGAAAACGAATTATTGCTAAATAAAATATATCGAGAGGCTGGAATTAATTATACTTCGGACATGGATATTGAGTTAATTGCGAACATTTTTGATGCTGAGGTTGGATTTTATGACGGTGAACCAGTGGTTGAATACAACGATGATGATTGTACAATCCTCCTGAATGAAAACGAAAGCAAACCAAAACAACGATTCGATTTCTTTCATGAGCTATCACATCCACTCCTACATATGGGTTGTCAGGATAACATGCACCCTGCTTTTAAGGAGCTGCAGGAGATTCAAGCGAGCCAATTCCAGTTATACGCTTCCATGCCGATCTACATGTTTGATGAGTTCAGAGATGTTCGACCATCACATCTAGTGAAGGCATTATCCGAAGCATTTGTCCTTCCAGAGCGATTTGTAAAAAAACGTCTCGAACAAATCAAAAATCGAATATATATGCATGAGCAAAGTATTGAGTTCAATAAAAGGCTTTATCAGAAAGTAACTGTAACAAAGGAAGAATTTGAATCTTTTATCGAGGAGACAGCGCGAAGATATAGGGAAAGGTTTGGGTCATAGTCATGGCAAAGTTGAAGGTTTATTTTGAAAATAATGAAGAGTTGAATGTTCTAGATCCAGTGTGGTTGGTTGTTTCATTTGGTCGTGGCAAGTTTAATTGGTCTGCCAAACAATTGTATATCCCCCTAGAAGCCCCGTATAGCAGGGTCATGCGTGGAGAGTACCTAGAAGAAAAGATCATTAGCTTACGTGTGATTCGCGAAGACCTAAAGCATGATATGATGCGACCAGATGGATTTCTTATCGATATCCAATCCATGTTACTGAGGATTAAGCACATGCAGAAAAAACAGCAATTCGACCACTTTGAAATCGATCAATTCATTATTCAGATGGCGGACATCAAGGATGTAACAAATGCCAATATTGCCCGTTATTACGATTGGGGGTTCTAATTAAGCCATGAAGGGACATTTCTATAAGCCGCACTGCAAATGTGATAAAAACAAAAAATGCACGTGCGGTGCCTCATGGTCCTTTATCTTGGACGTGGGGATTGACCCAAAAACAGGGAAACGAAAGCAAAAGAAGAAAGGCGGTTTCCGTACCAAGTCGGAAGCAGAGAAGGCAGCTGCTTTGCTTGTAACAGAGTTGTCGCAAGGAACTTACGTTGAGGAACAGAACATCACATTCGAGGAGTTTTCAAAAGAATGGCTTCGAGGATACGAATCGACTGGCAAAGTGAAAGTTAGTACGATCCGGGTTCGTCTTCATGAGATTAGCAGGCTTACTCCATATTTTGAAAAGTTAAAAATGAAAAATATTACAAGAAAGCAGTACCAGGAAGCTCTAGATGAATTGAAGTCAAAAGGATTCTCTGATAATACGTTAGACGGAGTCCATCGAACCGGTAGGATGATTTTCAAAAAAGCCATTGAACTAAACGTAATAAAAAATGACCCTACACAATATGCTCAGGTACCGAAAGTTCAAAAAACAATTGATGAATTAGAACAGGAAGAAGAGAATGTGAAATATCTTGAAAAAGAGCAATTGGCTCTTTTTCTGCAGATCGCAAAAGTGCATGGTCTGGATCGGGACTATCTGATCTTTAAAACACTCGCGTTCACTGGCATGAGAGCTGGAGAACTCTGTGCATTAAAGTGGAGAGATATTGATTTTGAGCAGCATACCATCAGTATCACACGTACATATTATAATCCGACAAACAACACATTGGAATATCAGCTTCTCACACCAAAAACAAAAAGCGCGAAAAGGACAATCGAAGTTGACCCTGATCTTTTGACAGAATTGAGTATTTACCGCGAGTATCAAAACAATCTTCGCGAACGATATATAGAGACTTATCACGATAAGGATTTTGTATTTGCTCGCTCGGAACGGAATCTCGGATATCCTGAATTCATCAAAACAATCGAAAACCGAATGGCACGGATTCTTAAGATATCGGAATTAAATATATCCCTTACACCGCATTCTCTGAGGCATACGCATACTTCTTTGCTCGCAGAAGCAGGCGTACCTCTCCAAGATATTATGGACCGTCTTGGTCATAAGGATGACGCTACAACGAAGAATGTCTACCTCCATGTCACCAAACCGAAAAAGAAAGAAGCTTCTCAAAAGTTCAGTGAACTCATGAGAAGCTTCTAGCTGATCAATCTATTGTTACCCAAATGTTACCCTTTATGAGTAACGCGATTGGTAAAGGCTTGATTCAAAAGGCTTTTCAGCCTTTTTTACATCATGCCGCCCATACCGCCCATGCCGCCCATATCAGGCATGCCTGGCTTATCTTTTTCAGGCTTGTCAGCGATGACAGCCTCAGTTGTCAAGAACATAGCCGCTACGGAAGCTGCGTTTTGCAGAGCCGTACGCGTTACTTTCGCAGGGTCAACGATACCTGCTTCGAACATGTTAACCCACTCGCCGGAAGCCGCATTGTAACCAACGCCGACTTGCTCGTTTTTCAAGCGCTCAACGATTACGGAGCCTTCTTGACCAGCGTTAGCCGCGATTGTGCGAACAGGCTCTTCCAGAGCGCGCAGGATGATGTTTACGCCTGTTTGCTCGTCGCCGGAAGCATTTACCTTAGCTACAGCGTTATACACGTTCACGAGGGCAGTACCACCGCCAGAAACGATACCTTCTTCAACCGCTGCGCGAGTTGCGTTCAGAGCATCTTCGATGCGCAGTTTGCGCTCTTTCAGCTCAGTTTCAGTCGCTGCGCCAACTTTGATAACGGCTACGCCGCCAGCAAGTTTAGCCAGACGCTCTTGCAATTTTTCTTTATCGAAATCGGAAGTTGTTTCTTCCAGTTGTGCACGGATTTGCGTTACGCGTGCGCCGATGTCTTTCTTGTCGCCAGCGCCATCCACGATGATTGTGTTCTCTTTGGTAACACGGATTTGACGAGCGCTACCCAATTGCTCAGGCTTCGTGGATTTCAGATCCAAGCCAAGCTCTTCAGTGATCACTTGCGCGCCAGTCAGGGCAGCGATGTCGCCCAGCATAGCTTTGCGGCGGTCGCCGAAGCCAGGAGCTTTAACAGCTACGCATGTGAAAGTTCCACGCAGTTTGTTGACGATCAGGGTTGCTTGCGCTTCGCCTTCTACGTCTTCAGCAATGATCAGAAGCTGTTTGCCGGATTGAACCACTTTCTCCAATACGGGCAGGATCTCTTGGATGTTGGAGATCTTTTTGTCAGTAACCAGGATGAAAGGGTTATCCAGGACTGCTTCCAATTTGTCAGTGTCAGTAACCATGTAAGGGGAAACGTAACCGCGGTCGAATTGCATACCTTCTACAACTTCGAGCTCCGTTGCGAAACCTTTGGATTCTTCAACTGTGATAACACCATCGTTGCCTACTTTCGCCATAGCTTCAGCGATCAGTTGGCCCACTTCTTCGTCAGCAGCGGAGATAGAAGCTACTTGAGCGATGGATTGTTTGCCTTCAATCGGCTTAGCAATCACTTTCAACTCTTCAACAGCAGCTTTAACCGCTTTGTCGATGCCTTTGCGGATAACCATTGGGTTAGCGCCTGCAGTTACGTTTTTCAGACCTTCGCGAATCATCGCTTGAGCCAAAACAGTTGCAGTTGTTGTACCGTCACCGGCAACATCGTTCGTTTTTGTAGCTACTTCTTTAACCAGTTGAGCACCCATGTTCTCGAATGCATCTTCCAGTTCGATTTCTTTCGCGATCGTCACACCGTCGTTCGTGATCAGCGGGCTGCCGAATTTTTTCTCAAGAACTACGTTGCGGCCTTTTGGACCCAGAGTTACTTTCACCGCATTTGCCAAAGCATCAACCCCGCGAAGCATAGCGCGGCGTGCATCTTCACTGAACTTAATATCTTTTGCCATAATTAGGAAACCTCCTCGGAATAATTAATGTACATAAGTAAGTTGCAATACGAAAAAACTAAGTATACTTCGATCTATAGGCCTGCTAAATTAGGCTAATACAGCGAGAATATCGCTTTCGCGCAAGATCAACAGTTCGCGGCCTTCGTATTTCACTTCAGTTCCAGCGTATTTGGAGAAAATGATGCGGTCGCCTTCTTGAACTTCCAGCGGAACGCGAACTCCGTCTTTAATAGCGCCTGCGCCTACAGCAAGTACTTTACCTTCTTGTGGTTTTTCCTTAGCTGAATCCGGCAGCACGATGCCGCTCGCAGTTGTCTCCTCTTTCGCAATGGCTTCAATGACTACGCGATCACCTAACGGTCTGATCATGGAAAATAGCCTCCTTCAGGAATGGGTAATAGGTGTATTGGTTGGTACTTTAGCACTCGAACCTCTTTAGTGCTAACAACAATTCTTATGATAATCAAATCAAACAGTTTTTGCAAGTCCTTTTACACATTTTTCAATCTTTCGAGCACCCCCCTCATTCTACCCAAACGGCAAATAAATATTCTCCCCTTTACACAAGGCTCAAATAAACAAAAAACAGCCTGCTTCCGATTAGCAGACTGTCTGGGCGGCATTAGCCCTGGCGCTTATTTCGCACCGTACTCGGACTCCCACGCCGCATCCTGAACCAGCTGCTTCCGATAAATTAATCCCGATAAGAACACGCTGAATTCGTATAAAATAATAAGCGGAATCGACACAAGAATGGCCGAAATGGCATCCGGCGGTGTGATGATAGTCGCCAAAACAACCATCAGCATATAAGCATATCTTCGCAACTTATGCAGCCGCTTCGGATTCAACAACCGGATTTTCGTCAAAAACATGACGACAATCGGCATCTCGAAGACAAGCGCCAGCGGCAAGATGATGTTGAACATAAAGGAGAAATACTGCGCAGCCCCGTACAACTCGGTGATGTCCAGACTCTTACTGATCGAAGACGTAAAGTAAAAGGCCATCGGGAATACGACAAAATAGCCGAATGCAATCCCCAGCAAAAAAAGCACAAAAGCAGCTGGAATATAAATAATCGACGCTTTTTGCTCCCTTTCGTGCAAACCGGGCTTGACGAAAGCCCAGATTTGATAGAGCGCAACGGGAAGCGTAATCAAAGCCCCCACTGCCAGTCCAAAGTTCATATAAAGACGCAGCGCGTCCCATGGCGAAAAAACATTCCAGCCAATCGAGCTCGCTGGGGGAATGTTTTTCAAATAACGGATGAGCGGTTTGGCTGCAATCAGACCGCCGATCATACCGATCACCAATACGATCAATATCCACATCAATCGCTTGCGGAGCTCACCAAGGTGCTCCACCAGCGACATTTCTTCGTTCGTAGTCATGGTTCACCAGCCTAAATAGGGAAATGAAATAACGGCGCGGCCGGACCTCCGTCCGGGCGGCCTAGTCTGGCAGGCGCCGCGGATTGCTCGGCGCCGCTGCAGGCGCTGCAGGCTGTGCTGCTGCAGCCTCGTTCACAGCCGCCTCCATCGTGGCGGCTGCGGTTGGCGCCGCTGCGGGCGCCTGCGGCGCAGTCTGCGCTGCGGTTGGCGTCGGCGGTGTAGCAGGCGCGTCGCCCAGCAGCTCGCGCGTGCCCTTCTTGAACTCGAAGATCGCACGCCCCAGCGTGCGTCCGAGTTCAGGCAGTTTCTGCGGCCCAAACAGAATCAGGGCCACAACAGCGATCAACAAAATTTCGGTGAAGCCGATATTTTGAAACATAAAGTTGTCATCTCCAAACGAAACGAAAGTAAACGTTAAGGTAAGATAAAACCGGCACAGGTACGTCTTCGCTGTTGCTGACCAACGAACTCCTCCGCACCGCACAGGTGATGTAAAGCAACTATTCCGCTTTACATCACCTTTTCGACATGCTCATAGCTGCTCTAAGGCGGATTCGTCGCTCTACAGCACCCTCCAGACACTCGCATAGCTGCTCTAAAGCAAATTTATCGCTTTAGAAGCGCCATCATCGCCAGCATGTTCTCCGTTTTTCGGACATTATTTCCCGGGAAAAGCTGCCGAACTTTGTCAGCACAGCCATTACTACGAGTCCGTACTGCGCTAACACTGATAAAAACCGCCGTATCCCATCTCCGTAATGTCGCTGCGTGTAATCTCTTCGCCAGCGCAGATACGAGGCAGCAGCACATCAAAGGAAGTATACGGGTCATGCATCACACAACCCGGGAGCCCCATGACCGGCACATCGCCCAGATAGGCGATCATCAGCATCGACCCCGGCAGCATCGGCGTGCCGTAGCTGACCACGCGCGCGCCTGCCTGCTTGATCGCGCCAGGCGTACGGTCGTCCGGGTCCACCGACATGCCGCCGGTGACCAGGATCAAATCCAGCTCCATCGCCTGCAGCGCATGGATCTCACGGACAATCGCCTCGCTGTCATCCGTCACGAGGCGCCCTGCAACAACCTCGGATCCGAGCTGTGCAACCTTCTCCCGCACAATCGGGCCGAATTTATCTTGAATTCGGCCCTTAAACACCTCGCTGCCCGTCGTAATCACACCGACGCGCAGCTTCCGGAACGGCTTCACTTCGACCAACGCGGCGCCTTCGGCCCGCATCTGTGCAGCCAGCCGTTCAATTTCTACAATCTTCGCTTCCTCCACAATCAGCGGAATGACACGCGTGCCGACCAGGGAAGCGCCTTGTTTCACCACCGTATTGGAACGCACGGTCGACACGACAATTTGATCGATCGCATTCACGCGATCGACAAAATCGCGATTGATCTTCACAAGTCCATCAATCGCTGACTTCACATTCACCTTGCCCTCATGAGGCTCGGTCAAAACCACATGATCGCCCGCTATCGCGTGCGCCATGCGTATAGCAGCTTCGTCCTCGTGCAAGTAGCCTTCCTGCAGCTCCATCACATAAATATGCTCTTTGCCGATGCTCAGAAGCGCCGGAATGTCCGCCTCGGTCACTTGGTGACCTTTGCGGAACAACCGGCCTTTGAACGTTCCCGGCAAAATTTGCGTGAGATCATGCGGCAGGATCATCCCTACCGCATCTTCGACTTTCACTTCACGCAGCATCGATTCTGGCTTCATCATCCGTGATCGCCTTCTTTGCCCGTTAAGATCGCCAGCGCATGCGGCAGTTGATCGATGATCGCCATCAGATTCTCCTGCACGCCTTTGGGACTGCCCGGCAGATTGATAATCAGCGTATGTCCGCGAATCCCGGATACAGCCCGGGACAGCATCGCCCGCGGCGTCTTTTGCATCGAGATCATGCGCATCGCTTCGGCGAATCCCGGGGCCACCCGGTCAATCACGTTCAGCGTCGCCTCCGGCGTCACATCACGCGGCGCAAGTCCGGTACCGCCCGTCGTCAGGATCAAGTCTGCCTGATAGTAATCCGTCATCTCGATTAACGAAGCCATAATTTCGTCCATCTCATCCGGAACGACCCGGTATTCGATAATTTCGCCTTGAATCTCTTCCTCGACCAGCTCGCGGATTACCTGAGCGCTTGTGTCCTCTCTCTCACCCCGGTAACCACGGTCACTGGCCGTCAAAATCGCAACTTTCCAGCGCATCCTTGTCACCTCTCCCTTGAACTGAATGAGAAAACCCCCACTTACTTTAAGCGTTTCTGTGAAAATCCCCGTTCTTGCCTCCGGTTTTGGTCATCAGCATCGTGGAACTTATCACCATATCCTTCTCCACCGCTTTGCACATGTCATAGACGGTTAAGGCTGCCGCAGAAACGGCCGTCAGCGCCTCCATCTCGACCCCGGTCAATCCTGTCGTACGTACAGTTGCCTCTATGTAAAGTTCATTGCTGCCATTATCGCTAAACTGAATATCGATGCCAGTCAGCGGGATGGGATGGCACATCGGGATCCAGTCGGCCGTTTTCTTGGCGGCCATAATGCCTGCCACTTGGGCTACGGCCAGCACGTCGCCTTTTTTCATCTTTCCTTCTTTGATTAATGCCAGCGTCTCTTCATTCATGATCAACGTGGAACGCGCGGTAGCGGAACGTCTCGTTTCCGTTTTGTCGGAAATGTCCACCATGCGGGCTCGTCCTTGTTCATTGAAATGAGTCAGCTCTCGGGTGTCGTTCAGCGTACTCGCCTCTTTTCTGTCAGGATTCGCTTTTCATGATGACTTTGCTTTCAGTGACCAGGCCGTCCACCCGGAAATCATGCCAGGATGAAGGCACTTGCGGGATCAATTGCAAGTCGAAAGCCGCGGCAATGGCCAGAGGCCGCTTCAATCCGCGCGCCGCAAACAATTGCATAAACCGGTCATAGAAACCGCCGCCGTACCCCAGTCTTCCGAAATCTGTATCGAAGGCAAGACCCGGCACAAGAATCATCGAAATTTTCGATAAATCCGTTAAGGCCGGCGCATCGGTCCGCGGTTCACGGATGCCATAGGCGCCGTTCTCCAGATCTCCATAGCTCTCTACAATATGCAAATCCATCGTCTTCGTCGCTGTTATAACTTTCGGCAAAAGCACACGAATCCCCTGCTGCCAACACCATTCCATGAAAGGAGCAATGTTCGGCTCCGAACGAATTGGCATATAAGTCAGTAGAGTCGCACCAGCTTCTCCGAGCCATTTATCGTGGCTTAATTTAACAAGTCTATCATGAATCTGCTGTTCTTTATGGTTCCGTTCGTCAATCGCTAAGGAGGAGCGTCTCGCTTCCATCTCCTTGCGCAATTCAATTTTCCGCTCTCGGATGTTCATCACGGCTCAGCCCTTCCTTAAACGAGGAGTGGTTTCCCCCATTTTAACATAAACAAGGAAAAAAACTATACTCGCAAGACAGACCCTAGCTGAAGGCGCGCCACTACGGGATCATGATCGGATGATTCGGTCGGCACCGTCCACGCCGGCTGCACCGCAGGCAAGCTTGACAAAAGGGAATCGATCGCCGCACCGCCGTCGAAAGTTGAAGTCATTCCGCTCCCCAGCGGCAAAATCCCGACAGCATTCAACTGAGCTGCCAGCTGTTGCGGTGCTGAGGGTGTGTTAAAATCCCCTGCAATGACGAGCGGACCTTGTATGCCGGTGAGCTCCTGTGCACAAGCTGTAAGCTGAACGCTCCGATCATGCGCAGACAGCCCCAGATGCGTATTGGCTATCTGTATGTCCATCGCACCGATACGAATCGTCGCCGTCAGCAAGCTTCGAGGCTCCAGGTTCCCGGGAAGCGGCGTCCGGCTGCTAAGTTCAATAGGATAACGGCTTAGAATCGCATCCCCGTATTCTCCAATAGAATAGGTTACACCAGGTGAAAAAACCATATGCATGCCAAGCAGCTTCGCAAGCTCGCCGGCTTGATCGGCAAAGCCGCTGCGGAGCCGGTAACGATCCACTTCCTGCAAGGCGATCACATCGGCATGCTGCTGTTTGAGCAGGTCAGCAATCCGGTTTAAATTTACTTTACCATCTAAACCTTCTCCATGGTGAATATTAAATGTCATTATCGTGAAGGATGCAGGTGTAGCCCTCACATTTGCCGGAAGCGAATGGTTATCGACAATAGCGCTTCCTATATAAGAGGCGGAAGGTATTGCGATCAGCACGAACAGCACAACGGCCAATATCCACGAGCGCACACGCTGTTTCATCTGCATCGATCCTGCCCCTCCGTCCCTTTCATCCAATAAAATTAAGCATACGACGCAAGCTTGCATGGTGTATACTAGTGAATTGATGGGATTTTTGATAAAGCAGGAGGTAGCAGGTCAGATGCTATTGCAAGTTTCGAATCTTTCTAAAAGTTATGGAGTCCGCTCCATTCTCTCCAATATAACGCTGCAAATTGAAAACAGAGAGCGCATCGGCCTCGTCGGCGTGAACGGCGCAGGGAAATCGACCCTGCTGCAAATCATCGCGGGCGAGATGTCTTACGACAGCGGCGATGTGTTCAAGGCCAAGGAAACGAAAATCGGCTATTTGCGCCAGAACAGCGGCCTGCAGACAGACAAATCGATCTGGAACGAGCTGCTGAGCGTCTTTACGTCGCTGCTCGAAGTCGAGAAGGAGCTGCGCGAGCTGGAAGCGCAGATGGCCGATCCAAGCCTGGCAGCAGACGAGAAAAAATACGAAGCAACCATGAACCGCTATGCGCAAAGGTCGGAATGGTTCCGTGAGCAAGGCGGCTACGAAATCGAAGCCAAAATCCGCGGTATCCTGCACGGCATGGGCTTCGGCCAGTTTGCGCCGGACACGCTGGTCGCCACGCTGAGCGGCGGGCAAAAAACAAGGCTCGCGCTGGCCAAGATGCTGCTGGAAGAACCCGATCTGCTCATGCTGGACGAGCCGACGAACCATTTGGACATTCCGACACTCACTTGGCTTGAGGGCTATCTGCGCGGTTATCCGGGCGCGATTCTCGTCGTGTCCCACGACCGCTTTTTCCTCGATGCGCTGGTCACGTCCATTTATGAAATTGAACGCAACGCATCCAAACGGTATACAGGCAATTACACCCGTTTTATTGAGCTCAAAGAAGCCAACTATGAAATCGAAATGAAGCAGTATGAGAAGCAGCAAGAAGAGATCGCCAAGCTGGAGGATTTCGTTCAGCGCAACATCGTGCGCGCCTCGACGACGAAACGGGCGCAAAGCCGCCGCAAGCAATTGGAAAAAATGGACCGTCTGGACAAGCCTATGGGCGATCTGAAGCGTGCCTCGTTCTCCTTTGAGATTGAGCAAACGACCGGGAAAGAAGTGCTGCAGGTCGACAGGCTGGCGATTTCTTACGACGGCAAGAAGCGTCTGCTTGAAGATGTCTCCTTCCAGCTGCGCCGTTCTGAAACAGCCGCTTTGATCGGGCCTAACGGTGTCGGCAAATCGACCCTGCTGAAGACATTGATCGGCCAACATACGCAGGACGCCGGTATTTTCAAATGGGGAACCAATGTGACAATCGGTTATTACGATCAGGAACAGACCGGTTTGAATCCTGCCAATACGGTACTTGAAGAAGTATGGAGCCTGTACCCGCATCTGGAAGAGGCCCGTATCCGCACCGTGCTCGGCAACTTTTTGTTCAGCGGTGAGGATGTGTTTAAGAAGGTCGCCTCCTTAAGCGGCGGTGAAAAAGCACGGGTCGCACTGGCCAAGCTGATGCTGCAAAAAGCGAACGTCCTCATTCTGGATGAGCCTACCAACCATCTTGATTTATATAGTAAAGAAGTGCTGGAGTCCGCCTTAATGGACTATGAGGGTACCCTGCTGTTTATTTCACACGACCGTTATTTCCTGAACAAAATGGCGGAAAGCATGCTGGAGCTGCACCCGAACGGGGTCATCAGCTTCTTGGGCAATTACGACGATTATATGGAGAAAAAAGCAGAGCTGGCCGAGATGGAAGCAGCGCGCCTGGCCAAGGAAGCGGAAAAGAAAGCCGCCAGCCAATTAGCCGGCGGCACGGATATGAAAACTGCGGCCGGGGGCACCGGCAGCTATGAAGCGGACAAGCTGGCGAAGCGTGAAGAGCGCAGCCGCCAGCGTAAAGTCGAGCAGCTCGAACAGGACATCGCCCGTCTCGAAGATGAAGTGGCAGCTCTCGAGGCTGAGCTTGCTGATCCGGACGTGTACAACAATTATGTACTCGTGCAAGAGAAAACAGCTGCCGCCGATCAGAAGAAGAGCGAGCTGGCCGCCTGCTATGAAGAGTGGGAAGCACTGCTGGCATAAGCTTAAGCTCAAGCTTCCTCTGTCAGCCGCAGCAGCAGCATCGGCACGGCGACGAAGATAATCAGCGTCGCCGCCGCCACGATACCGGAGTCATTGAGCAGCAGCGCGGCGATGGCTCCGCACATATTGGCCGAGAACCCGTACATCCAGTACGGGTATTTGTGCTGCCACTGCTGCAGCCGCCCGCGCGGCCGCAGCACGAGCAGCGCCATCACCAGCAAGCTGGTGATGAGCACTTTGCTCCAGGCGGATGCGCGCAGCAGGTGCACATTCATCCGCAGCTTGCGCTCGATCAGGTGCCCGATCTGATCGAAGCGCCCGTCGCGCAGCGCGTGAAACACGCGTCCGACATGGCTCTCCCGTGCTGCGGCCACGGGAGAATCAGCGCTGTTGAGCAGCCACAGCGCGGCAAGACCAAGCGCGAGCAGCGCCGCCAGCAGGGCTGTGCCCCTGCTTAAGCGCCGCTCGCGCCAGCGGCTGCCGGCGAAGCAGCGCACGCCGGCTACGCCGAACGCGACGGCGGCGCTGAGCGCGCCACCCGCGTTCGCGCCAAGTGACGGTGCCGCCAGGCACACCGTCACGAGCAGGAACGTTGCGCAGGCCGCCAACCGGGCGGCGCGCGCGGGCCTTGCGGCCGCTGGGGCGGGCGGGGCTTCCGCCGCCGCGGCCGTTTCCAGCTCCGCCAGCGAGCGCGGAGCTTGTTCCTGCCCGCCGCCATGCAGGGCGGGCTCGCGGTCGTGACGGCGCTGCAGCGCCGCCGTCACGCCGAGGACGAGGGCGCCGATCATCACGCCCATATATTCATTGCCAATTCCGTAGTAACGGGCGCCGATCATCGGATCATAGCCGAGCGGCGAATATTTCATCGCATGGGCGCCAGTGCTGCCTTCCAGCGCTATGAGGAGCGCTGTCCCCGTACCCAACCACGCCATCACAGCCGCCAGCGGCAGCTTCAGCAGCGCTACCGAAGCGAGCGCCGTCCCGACAATAAAGCACGCAACAAGCGCAGCGATCGCTGCCTCAATCGCAAGATGCTGTGTAATGGGAGCAACGAGTAAACCAAGCAGCAGCATCAAGAGCGGCGCTGTTAATAGCGAATACAGCGCGCAGCGAACAAGTTGCTGTCCATCCCATCCTCTTCCCGTCCTCGTTATGCCACCTATATAACGGTTAAGCCACGTCCCTTGTTTGATAATGTACAACGTGAGCAAACCACACAACAGTACGATCATTTCAAAGGTGACAAATGGATACAGCAGCTCCGGCCGAAGCCGATATATCGTCTGCATGCGCTTCAGCTCTTGTTGAAGCGATTGCCAGGCGCCAGTTCCCGAGCCTTCGGCAGCGACAATTTGCCCCCCCATCCCTCTGGACACGGAGAGGTTGAATTCCGCCAGAAATGCGGCCGTCAAATCCTGCGCCGTAATCACGCCGCTCCGCCGCGTTGACTCCGAAGTCAATAGTCCCCCGCTGTTTCCGCCATCGACCTTATATCGGATGACGGGAGACAGCCAAGCTTTGGCGCTGGCTGCTCGGCTATTCACCTCCGGCGAGAATACCCATAAGCTGTCTGCCGCATTCATCCGGGCCATCAGTGCGCCAAGCCACTTATCTGCCTCCTGCAGGATTTGTGCTTGCAGATCAAGGAAGCGAACTTCGCGGTAGTATTTTTTTTCAGCTTGCAGCCTGTACAGATCCCCAAGCTCTATCAGGGTGATCCGGCTCCCGGCGGTTCGCTCCTCATTCGCTTGATCCAGCCATATCAGAAGCTGTGCATAATTCGTACTTACACCGTACGGTCTATCCACAGATTTTAGATGGGCTGCTTCACCAAGTGCGCCTTTATCCACAGTCCCTTCTGCATCCATAAGCATGAGCGGGCTGTATCTTCGTAATGAAGTGTCTGTGAGCTGCGACAATCCCAGATCGCTGCTGCCCCATACTGCACGCTGAATTCCATGTTGCTTGAGGGCTTCCCCTAAAGCTCCGGGCATGGAATCGATGTGCATGTTCCGGTTATCGCGCTCCAGCATCACCTTGTCAGGTACAACAATCTCAGGCGCACCTTGCGTCAGTCCGCCAAGCAAACGATTTCGCCTTTCCACAGCTTGCACATGATCCAACTGTTCCAGCCGCTCGTAGCTGGCATAGGCTTGCACGCCCTTCCCCCCAACAGCCGCTACCCCGGCACCGATCGTTGCATACACATCGCGCATCGACCGGGTTGACGTTCGAATATTCATGGCGCCGACGGCGCCTTGCTCAGTCAAACGCTGCAGGTTAGGCAGTTTCGTTAGAAGCGAGGATTCAAGCTCAAGAAATGATAGGCCCGGGATCGAGACGATGTAAACCTTTTTACCCTGTGGATAGGATGCAATCGGAGCGGACAGCAGCGGCTCGAGGGATGACGTTGACGAAAAAAAATGTTGCGCCGCCGCCGAGCTTGTGGACAACTGGAGAAGACTTACACTAATACCCACAACTTTCAAAAGGTTTTTCCACTGCATGGTAATCCTCCGAATTTTTGCTATTAGCATCTTCATCCAGCCGGAAACCTATCCACTGCAAGATTGTTCCGAAAATTTACGCGAGCCGAGTTTTTCACTTATTCACTTATTCAGATCCTTATCCACATAAAAAGAGAGGGACAATGTCCCTCTCTTTCAGTGTTTTTTCCGTTTTCCACATTTTTATCCACATTATCCACAAAAAATTGTGAAAAAGTTATTCGATTTTGTGGACTGCTGAAATGCTTGGTAGGATTGACTTTACAGCAGTTATTCACATTATGCACAGGGCCTGTGAATAACTTTGCTCACAAGTTGTGTATATATCTAAGTTTTCGCACAATTAATGGTTTAAGAGGCTGACGATGCTGTAGCCCCAGGTTGTGATTGGCCTTGAACACGCGCCGCCTGGTTGCAGGCAGATACATAGGCTCTGGCGATTGCGACCAGAATATCTTGATCGATTCCCGTATTTTTGAACGTTTCCCCATTCACCGAGATCGTCACTTCCGCCTCCCCTGTCGCTTTCTCGCCTGTGGCCAAGGAATGCAGCTCCAGATCGGAGAACACGACAGGCATCGGCATCGCTTGGCTCAAACTCTGCACAATCGCTTCAATCGGGCCTTCACCGCTTCCCGAGAATGCCTGCTCTTCACCTGTTTCATTGTTGCGCACGGAGACGGAAGCGATTCGCTCACGGTCGCTGCTGCTGACCACGTGCACATGCGTAAGTGTGAAAGCCTCCATATGGCCTTCAACCGTAGCGCCTACCAGCTCCATCAGTTGATCGTCCGTGACGATTTTTTGCTCATCCGCTTTTTCCTTGAAACGGGTGTACAGAGCGTCCAACTCCTCGGCCGTCAGTTCGACGCCGAATTGTCCGACCCGATGCTTTAGCGCATGACGTCCGGAGTGTTTGCCCAGAATGATCATCGAGCGCGGAATGCCCAGCTTCTCCGGGTCCATAATCTCGTAGGTGCTGCGGTTCTTCAGCAAGCCGTCCTGATGAATGCCTGCTTCGTGTTGGAACGCATTGCGGCCGACAATCGGTTTATTGTACGCAATCGGGAAGCCCATAATGCGGCTGACCATCTTGGACGTATTGAACACTTCGCCTGTGATGATGCCGGTTTCCACGCCCATGGTTTGCTTGCGCGTTTCAATCGCCATGACCAGTTCCTCTAGCGAGCAGTTGCCTGCACGTTCGCCAACGCCATTGACCGTCACTTCAACGTGCGTGACGCCAGCTGCAATCGCGGCGAGGCTGTTGGCGACGGCAAGGCCCAGATCATTGTGGCAGTGCGCACTGTACTCGACGGTGTCACCGCCTCTTACGCTCTGCCGCACACGGCGGAACATGTTGCCGTATTCCTCCGGAAGCGCGTAGCCCACGGTATCGGGAATGTTCAGGATCGTCGCTCCCTCGGCAATGACCGCTTCAAGCACTTCGAACAAAAATTCGTCCCCTGTACGGGTGGCATCCATCGGCGAGAATTCAATCCGGTCAACGAATTGCTTCGCATAAGCGACCATGCCGCGCGCCATTTCGACGACCTGCTGGCGGGACTTGCGCAGTTGGAAATCCAGATGGATGTCCGAGGACGACAGGAACATGTGAACGCGCCGCTGCGCCGCATCCTGTGTCGCGCGCACCGCCGCGTCGATGTCCGCCTTCATGGCGCGGGCGAAGCCGCAGATTTCCACGTTATGCAGCTCACGCGAGATCTGCTGCACCGCTTGGAAATCCCCGGGGCTGGAGATCGGGAATCCCGGTTCGATCGTATCGACCCCCATCTTCGCCAGTTGTCTGGCGATGCGGATTTTTTCTTCCGGATACAGGGAAGCTCCAGGCGCTTGCTCTCCGTCTCTCAGCGTCGTGTCAAAAATGCGAATGCGTCGGTTTTGATTGTTTTCCATAGTTAAATTCCTCCTCGAATTATCGGGCCAGCACTGTCCCTCTTTAGAGGCAGCTCCCCGGTTCATGTGAATCAGCGTGATTAGCGACAAAAAAAGACCTGCCATCTCCATCAAAGAGACGACAGGTCTTCACCCAGCGCGGTACCACTCTTGTTGACTTCTCCGCGTGCGCGGGAAATCCACCTCAGACATATAGCGGTATCCCGCTCTATGTCACCCGATCACGGAGGTCAACCGTCCGCTCCTAACCGTCTCGTGTTGAGACGGATCAGAACGGCCGCTTCCAAGCGAGTTCAGGGTCTGGCCGGACTGCGTCGCATCTTCCCGCAGCTTTCTGTACCGGTCATAGGAACCCTTACTACTCTTGTTCATCGCGTTTACGTCTATGCATATGTTCAATCGTTCATGTTGACAACCAAAAAAGCCTGCCATCTCTATATAAGAGACGGCAGGCTTATCACCTTCCGCGGTACCACTCTAATTGATCCGAGCTATAGCCCGAAACCACTCATGTACCCAATCACGGGGGTCAACCGTCAAGACCTACGGGGCTGCTGGATCCTTGGCATCCTCATCAGACTTGCCGCTCCCGGGCGAGTTCAGGCGATGTTTCGTCCGCGCTTTCACCAACCGCGCAGCTCTCTGAGCGAAACTGATCTTCCTTACTATTCCCGTTCGTTGCGTTTTCAAGTATTGATTGTGATTATAATATGCCAAATTTACGAAGTCAATATACATTGTCAGAAAATTTAATTTTTCATGCAAAAAGCATCTACACGGCATTCGTGCGGGAACCGGTTACAAATGTTTGAATTGTGTTTTTAAAATAAATAATGCTGAAATGGAAGCCTAATATCGTATTTATATCGTTATTATACAATATTCTCGTAGCGCCGCTTTTGATTTTGGCATCTTGGAGGAAATTGCATGAAAGAAAGGTTGCACACTATCAACTTTTGTCTAGGGGGAAGAAGATCAGATGTTTCGTAAGTTCTCAGTTGGAACTAAACTATTTATTCTCGTAAGTTTGTTTTTGATTACTATGGCAGGTCTCGTGTTTAGCGGGTATCGGACAATCGTGTACCTGGATGCCGCCGGTACGGATATGTATGCCAACCAAATGGTGCCATCGGTGAAGGTTGGAACCTGGCGCGCCAACAATCGTGCCTTGGAACGAAATGTCCTTTACTCTTTGCAGGTCACAACAGATGAAGAAGCGAAGTCCCTTCAGGACCAAATCAACCAGTTAATCGCCACGAACCAGCAGTTAATGAAAGAAATCAGGGCAACTCAGCTGACCCCGGATAAAGCTAAACTATTCACTACACTTGACGCGGTATATCCGCCTTATCTCCAAGCTTTGAAAGACACTTTTGATCTGGGAATTCAAAACAAAAACGACGAAGCTTTTGCGCTATACAAAAGTAAAGTGATGCCTGCTATTAATACCTTACTACAGACGACAACCGCGCTTGATCAACTATATAAAGATGACGCGAATAAACAAAATGCACAGAATCATCAAACGGCCAACAGAACGGCTTTAGTTAGTACGATTACTGCTCTCGTAGCCGCGATGATTTGTTTGGTGTTCGCCATGGTTATTATTAACAGCATTGTAAAACCGCTTAAAGCTGTAACGCAGCGAGTGGCCAAAATGGCGGATGGCGATTTACGAATCGGCCAGGATATCCAAGCCAAAAACGATGATGAAATCGGCAAACTGGTCAGGTCGTTTACAACGATGTCGCACAACTTGCGCGAACTTATTCATGCCGTGAAAATTTCGTCGATTGAATTAGCGGCAGCCTCGAACGAAACCGCTGCATCAGCGAATGAAGTCACATCTGCTGCGGAGAAGACAGCCAATAATATGCAAGATTTGAATCATGAGACGGCGAATACCGAAAGAAATACAGTTAACTTCTCCGAGGTCATCCTGGAGCTGTCTTCTTTGGTGCAAATTGCCAAAACCAAAGGCGAATCATCCTCTCAAAATTCGAACTCTACACTATCGGTAGCGTCAAAAGGCGCAAGTATCGCTGACACGACGGTTACCAGCATGAAGGCCATTGAAGCGAAAACCGTAGAGGTTGCTCGTGGAATGGAAGAGCTGCAGCGGTATTCGCAGGAAATCAGCGCGATTACATCGACCATTACAGGCATTGCCAACCAGACGAACCTACTCGCGCTGAATGCAGCGATCGAAGCGGCGAGAGCCGGGGAAAGCGGCAGAGGGTTCGCCGTTGTAGCGGCCGAAGTGCGCAAGCTTGCCGAGCAATCCTCCAATGAAGCCGCAGGCGTAGAGGGCATTGTCGCGCAAATATTGGCGAATACAGCCATGGTGGTTGCAGCCGTGGAACAAAGCAGCACAGAGGTCGCCAAAGGGGTGGCCGCTGTCAATATGGCTGGGGAAGTATTCGAACAGATCATGGAAGCCGTCGATATGACCGTGCAGGACATCACCGGTATTGTCAAAGTAACGGATGATGAGGTGGCAAGTTCCGAGCAAATTATTGCGCTGATTAAAAATATCAGCGAGTCCAATAAAATCATGACGCAAAAAACGAATGAGACTGCGCACGCAACGATGGATATGTTGGCCGCGATGGAAACCGTAGCTGCATCGACCGAAGAAATCACGGCAGTTGCCAATGAGCTGGAAACCAAAGTGGCCCGCTTTTTATTATAAATTGGATCGGAGGACCAACCATGTATATTCAGGTGGCAGGTAACGAAGTACAGATTAATTTAACAGGCAGGCTTTATGTCGAAGAGGCGATGAGGCTCAGAGAACAGGCCTTTCAGTATTTGGATCAAGGGTACAAGAATGTCATTCTCAATTTCAAGGATGTACAGTACATTGACAGTTCCGGTCTTGGCGCCGTCATTTCTACGCACAAGCATGCAATTGGCAAAGGCGGGCACGTCAAGGTGAAAGAACTGCACGGCGAAGTGAAGGCTCTCTTCCTGCTTACCAAGCTGGATTATATTTTAGATCTGGAGAACTAACATATTGCGGTGTTCACTGTTTTTGCAAAATGTTCATCGATAGTGGAGAAGCGTCCTTATGATCGTCTTACAAGTGATTGTTCTGCTCATAACCGTGGTCGCCTTGCTGCCCCTTCGGTTGGCAAAAGTGCAAGCTCGAACCCATCAACTCTCTTTATTACACCGAAGCATGGCTTGGCAAGCATTGATTCTATGTCTCTATTATGTCGGCCTTATCTTACAATCTCTTATTCTTACTGCATGGTTATGGATGGAGGACAAATCTTTCATTGTCTTGATTTGCGGTCTTGTTTCGATCGCAGCACTTACATATCGATACGTGCTTTTATACGGTGAAACGATTCATTTTGGCAAGATGATGCACAAGAGCCGCGAGAAGTATAGAAGAGTCGTTGACAATGTGCGAGAGATCGTGATTCGGCTTTCTTTTGAGGGCCATATTTTATTTTTGAATAAAGCTTGGGAGAACCTTACTGGTCATACCATCCACGAGAGTTTGGGGAATTCTTTCTACGACTATGTCCTGCCTGAAGATCGGCCACTTGTGGAAAAGGCGCTACGCTTTTTACAAACCAAAGATCTCTCGTTTACAGCCAACGAACAATTTCGCTATCTCACGAAGCAAAATGAAATTCGCTGGGCGGAAATTTTTATCGTCAGCTCATCGGATGCCGATGAGAAGAATCCATCCTATATCGGTTCCTTTTATGATATTACGCTGCAGAAACAACAAGCTTCCCAATTGTCGAAAGACCTGGTGACCGCGAAGAAACTGCAGAAGAGCGTGTTGAGCCATCCGCTTTATGACACCTGTCTCTCCATTGAAGCTTTTTACCGTCCGTCATCCGGATTATCAGGAGATATGTATTATTGGGTCAAAATCGATGAATATTGCTATGGCATTGTGCTCATCGATGTGATGGGGCATGGCATCACCTCGGCCTTAGTCAGTATGTCGGTACGTGCGATGCTTCAGGACTTAATCGTTATCCGGCAATCGCCCAAACTCGTGATGCAGGAATTAAACCGTTACATGACCGAGATGTTTCGAACGGATGACGAGGCTGGGATTAGTCCGTATTTTACGGCAACCTACGTGTTAATAGACACGAACAAACAAACGGTCGAATACGTAAACGCCGGACATTGTACGGGCCTTTGGGTACAGGAGAACGGTTGTCAAATGATCTCCTCCACCTGTATGCCCGTAGGCATCGTGGCCGAGATGCCGATTAAGAAGGAAAGCTTTACCTATGATTCTCCGGCTTTTCTCGTGCTCTACACGGATGGCTTCCTTGAATTGATTTCACCTACCGTTGAAGCCTCGATGGAATCATTAATGCAACAAGTCCGAGATCAATTCTCTAAGGACACGAACTATTCGCTCATTAAAAATTTGGAAAACCGTTTCATTACTTATGCCAATCATCAGGACGATGTGACATTCATTGTTGTTGAAATTACGCCAGGGCAAGAAATTTAAAAGCTAAAGGAATGGGTGGAATGCCAATAACCATACTTTACGAAGCTGTTTTAGAACCTCTTGTCACTTTGCAAGATGCCAGGGATCGAATCGCACAAATTACCCAAGACCTATTTCCAGGTCAAGCCTTATTAGTGGATATTGCCATCAATGAAGCTTTGCAGAATGCTGCCGATTATCGAAAGCCCGGAACCAACGTTCACATCGAAATCAAAAATATAGATGACCATGATTTTGTGGTGAGCATCACGAACGATGTCGACTCCTTTGATCCGAAGGAATGGATGTTCAAAGCGCAAACCGAGGATTGGGCATCCGGGTTCGACATGGGCTCCGGGCGAGGCATTATGATTATGTATAACGTTTTTGATCAACTAATGTACGACCGTCGCGAGGAAACGATGTCTGTTACGATGGTGAAAAGGATATAAAAAGGCGGTGCGGGGTTCTCCCCTGCACCGCCTTTTTCAGTTTCATTACCACTCTTCAAGTTTCAACAGCGGATCTGCCTTCAGATCCAGCTCGCTAAACGACTGCTTGTCCCACTTCAGGAACGCGGCGGCGGCGATCATCGCCGCGTTATCTGTGCAAAGGCTCAGCGGCGGCACCAGCAGCGGGACGCCGAGCTGGTCGCAGCGCTCGCCCAGGCGGCTGCGCAGGCCCTTATTCGCGGCCACCCCGCCCGCGAGCAGCAATTGCTTCGCGCCGAACTCCTTAACGGCGCGAGCTGCTTTCTCCACAAGAACGTCAATGACGGATTCTTGGAAGCCTTTGGCGATCTGCGCGGTTTGCAGCGCTTCGCCGCGCATCTTGGATTGATTGACGACGTTCAGCACCGCGGATTTCAACCCGCTGAAGCTGAAGTCGTAGGAGTCTGCCTCGAGCCAAGCCCGCGGCATCGGAATCTCCTGATTGGCTTCCTGGGCAAGCCGATCGACATGCGGGCCGCCGGGGTACGGCAGGCCCATCGCTCTGGCGATTTTGTCGTAGGCTTCGCCTGCGGCATCGTCGCGGGTCCGGCCAATGATGCGGAATTGGCCCGGCCCTTCCATATGGATCAGCTCCGTGTGTCCGCCGGACACCACCAGAGCCATCAACGGATACTCCAGCTCATGCACGAGCTGGTTGGCATAAATATGACCGGCGATGTGATGCACGCCGATCAGCGGCAGTTCCAGCGCGCAGGCCAGCGCTTTGCCGGCGACGACGCCGACCAGCAGGGAGCCGACGAGGCCAGGCCCCTGCGTAACGGCGATGGCGGACAGCTCGCTGAGCGCGACGCCCGCTTCTTCCACCGCTTCCTGCAGCATCCATGTGATCGACTCCACATGCTTACGGGAAGCGACCTCCGGCACCACGCCGCCATAGCGCTGGTGGGTTTCAATCTGGCTCGAAACGACGTTCGAGCGGATCACTTGGCCATTTTCGACAATGGAGACTGATGTTTCGTCACAGCTGGTTTCAATGGCCATGATATATACGGGCTTCGCCGAATCATTGGATGGATCGTTTGTTATAGGGTTGTTTGGTTGCTCTGTCAACTTCTTCACCTGGTCTCAGTCTTCGAGACTATCCCTTCTGCTCTTGGACTTGGGCAAATCCGCCCACATAATGATGGCATCCTCCCTGTTATCCGTATAGTAGCCTCTACGGACGCCAACGGAGCGAAAGCCGAGTTTCTCATACAAATTTTGTGCTACATAATTCGAAGCGCGGACTTCCAGCGTCATGCGGATCGCCCGCAGAAACGCCGCTGTATGCATCAGCTCACGCATTAGACGCTCACCCAGCTTGCGTCCGCGATATTTGTCGCGAACCGCGACGTTGGTGACGTGGGCTTCTTCCATGATGAGCCACATGCCGCCATAGCCGGCCACTTCACCGTCAATATCCATAATCATATAGTGAGCAAATTGATTGTTCGTCAATTCATTATAGAAGGCGCCTTCGGTCCAAGGCGTTGTGAATGCTTCTTTTTCGATCTCACAGATAAAGGGAATATCTTCCATACGCATGGACCGGAAAACCAACGAAGATTCCGGAATCTCCTGCTGACGCTGCTCCATGGTCACAACTCCCCTCTCTGCTGCTTCAGCTTGGCCTGATAGTTTACTTCCGCTTCCGGCAGCTGCGCATAGTTCGGCACGAAGGTGTGAACCTCTGCACGCTCGCCTGCAGCAAGCTTCGGATAAGCGAGCAAACCGACATATTGTGCTTCAAGGCTGTACGGCAGAGCCTGAACCCTCCCGCTCCACTGACCGGCAAACTGCTCGATCTGGGCGGTAAAACCTTCGGTTTCGCCTAAGAAAATGATTTCCTGCGGCGCCTCCTGCGTGGCTTCTGCGGCGCGGGCCAGCAGCTGCTCCGTCCAGGGCGCCATGACCCGAATACCGTCCGGCAGCACGCTGCGCCAGGACGTCTCCGCGTCGGCCACGCGCGACTCATACACGGCTGTGAACGCCTGCGAACGTCTCGCGTCCATTAAAGGCACGAACCATCTTACGGCGGTCGAACCGCTTGTTTCGGCTATTCCCGCAACCTTCGCGCTGCAGCCAAGCGCCATCGCCTCCAGGCTGGAGACGCCGATCAGATCCAGGCCGAGCGACCAGGCGAACGTCTTGGCTACGGAGACGCCAATGCGCACGCCGGTATAAGAGCCTGGTCCTTGTCCGACAGCGACGGCTTGCAGATCCTTGGGCTTCAGCCCCAGATCGCCAAGCAGCTTCCGGATCTGCGGCAGCAGCCCGATCGAATGATTTCGCTCGGCATGGGAGCTAAGTTCTCCGAGCAATTGTCCGTTATTCAATACGGCCACTGTCAACGCTGCCGTCGAGGTATCGATGGCAAGCAGGTGGCCTTGTTGGTAATGTGTAGTTGCTGTCATTGTAAATGTCCGTTCTCCTTCATTTGTACGCACCAGCTTTGATAGGGCTCACCATGCGGAGTCAGCTGAAATAATCTGGCCTGCTCACCTTGGTAGGCGATAGTTATCGAGAGCCTCTCCGGCGGCAGCAGATCTTCGATCAGGCTGGACCATTCGATCAGCGTCACGCCGGCTCCGTAGAAGTACTCTTCGAGCCCAAGCTCATCAGCTTCCACCTGATTGATGCGATACATGTCCATATGGTAAAAAGGGAGTGTTTCTCCCTCGTACTCTTTCACAATTGTAAACGTCGGCGAGTTTACGACTTCGGTGATGCCCATGGCTCTCGCGAAGCCTTGGGAAAACCGCGTCTTCCCAGCCCCCAAATCTCCGTCCAGCGTGATCACGGCTCCCGGCATTAAATGAGCGCTGAGCAGTCTGCCCAGTTTATCCGTATCTTCTTCATGGTTGGACGTGTATATGAATGTGGATGGAGTCAATTTACTCATCCCTTTCCTTCAAATGCGCATACTGCTCCTATTATAGTCCTCGGGGACATACATCAGCAACTGCGCGAATAAAAAAGCCTGCATCCGTGCGCTTCGGATGCAGACTTTTTTTCGGTTAGCGGACCTCTTCCAGCTCTTGCACGGACACGACCCGCGCATCCGCCGGATTCTGTTCCGCATGCACTTTGGCTACGGCTCGGCTGGGATCGACGCTGTCAATCCAAACCGGCAGACCGTTCAGCTCGACCTCGATCTTCTCATCCTCTGCAATTATTTCTTGAGCGCGATGAACGTTCATGAGAGAACTCCCCTTTCGCTTCGCCGCCTACGGCTCATCCAAAACAGATTCCGGATGATCCATCGTATCCGTCGTGGAACACTCAATCAATCCATTGTGCATGGTGACGTTGCCGCCTCCCAAACCTTCATTGATCATACGGTCAATGTCCATAAAATAATCTTCCTGCCCTTGATAATCTTTATCTTGGGCTGCTTTCGGATCTTCTGCCATCCGAGAATCCCTCCTTAACTGAAATGGATGTTAACCTAATCGTGCATGCTTAACATTCCCACTGCCGGCTGTCAGCATTCTCTTAACCGGCCTCCGTATAAAGGGATCTGTTCAAGAGAATACTAGTGAGAAGACCGTCAATAATGACAATGGGGAGGATCGCCTTGTGCATACTGTCTGGAAAGGCGCTATCAGCTTCGGGCTCGTCCATGTGCCTGTAAAAATGTTCTCGGCAACGGAAGATAAGGATATCTCGATGCGCTATATTCATAAAGTTTGTATCACCCCGCTAGCTTATGTGCGCAAATGCAATACTTGCGAGAAAGAAGTAGAATGGGAGGAAATCTCGCGCGGCTATGAGTATGAGCCTGGGCGATACGTACTCTTTGAGAAGGATGAGCTGGAGACGATCTCTGGGGAAGCGAATAAGGAAATCAAGATTTTGGACTTTGTGAATCTGGAAGATATCGACCCTGTCTACTTTCAAAAAACCTATTATCTTGCCCCTGGCGATACAGGTTCAGGCGCTTATTCCTTACTGCTTGAATCAATGAAGCAGACCGGGAAAATCGGCATTTCCAAAGTCTCGATCCGGTCCAAGAGCTCGCTCGCGGCCATTCGTGTAATTGATAATTGTTTGGCGATGGAAACGATTTTTTATCCGGATGAGATCCGCCCGATTACCCAAGTTCCAAATCTGCCGGAGCAGAGCCATGTGAACGAGCGTGAGCTGGAAATGGCAAAAATGCTGATCAGCCAGCTGTCCACGCCTTTTGAACCGGAGAAGTACAAAGATGAATACCGCGGGCGCCTGATGGAAGCCATCGAGCACAAGATCGCCGGCGAGGAAGTACAGGCCGCACCGGACGTGCAGAAGACAAGCGTTATCGACCTGATGGCCGCGCTGCAGGCGAGCCTCGACGCCACCAAAGCGGGCACAGCCGAGTTGAGCACCGAGAAGGTGCACCTTGCGGCTGACGCAACAGTAACCGAAGTCAAGAAGCCGAAGTCCAGAGCAAAGAAAGAGCCTAAGGTGAAAGAGCCTAAAGCAAAAGAAGAGAAAGTGAAGGAACCTGTCACTTGATATAAGCGGTGAACCGCTGCGCTGAATCCCAACCTGCAGGGACTCAGCGCTTTTTATATATTCGCCTGCGCGATCGTACACCCAGCTGCAGGATGATCGACGACAGCTTGAATAATCGGCTGACGCATCGTCCCTCCGGGCGTCCATTCCAGGAACTGTACTTTCACCACGAGGCGGGGGTGCAGCCAGACAGCTCCTTTGCTGCGCTCCGGTTCATTCATGAATGGCCTGACAGTTGTGATATCGGGCTCAATCTGCGCCGTCACGTTCACCCAATCCTGATTGCTCAGCTTTCCGCCTCCGGCATGTCCAATATAAATAAACCGGCCCTCCTCATCATACAAACCGAGCACCAGGGCATTCACCCGCTTGCCTCTGTACGTTACACCCCCGACGGCCGCATAGAGATCGTGGACAATTTTGCGCTTCTGCCATCGCTTGTCTTTGCCTCCGACCACATAGCCGCTTTGCAAATCTTTATAAATGATCCCCTCCATTTGATACTGCTCCATTAATGTATACAGCGCCTGCGCATCCGGATAATTCTGCACAAGCTGCACATCCGCTTGAGGGATAATGATTTGCTCAAGCAACTGCTGGCGCGCCTGAAGGCTATGATCGACCACCCAGCTCCCGTTGCAATACAGCACGTCAAAAATCATATAAGAGACTTGCGTCTGCTTGACCCCTCGCTCTATACTCATGCCGCTTCGCAGACTATCCCTTTTCATCACTTCATGAAAAGAAGGCCGGCCCCCACTCATGGCGATGATCTCGCCGTCCAATATGAAGGAAGAGGCGCGGCAGTACCTATCCGCCTGCAAAAACTCCGGATATTGCAGCGTCCGGGTATTCAGCTTGCGGTTCACCAGACTGACTTGCGCCCCGTCATAATAGCTGAGCATGCGGACGCCATCCCATTTAATCTGCGCGACCCATTGGTCGCCCTGCGGGAACGTTCCGGTCGTAACAACCGGCTCAAACGGCTCGATTGGGTGCAGCATGTGTAGCGTCATCCTCCCATTCCTCGTTGTCAAGAATAATTTCTTCAGTACATTCTCATCGTTTTCTAATAAACAAGCCGCTTCCCCGTCCTGATAACGGTTTCCGACACCTCTAGCAAATATTAGGAGGCCTCAGCTGTGCTAAACTAGGTTCCAGATACGGATGAGCCGTACACAACTTGAGGAGGGAACAACTATGAAATTACATCAAGTATGGAGCAAGCGCTTGGCTATCTTGGCACTAGGGACAACCATCGCCATCTCAGGTGGTGTTTTCAGTAGCCCTCAGCTTACTAAGGCTGATACGATATCTGCTTCTGCAACTTCGACTTCATCTAAAGCCAATGCCATTATTGCATTCGGTAAAAAATATTTAGGTACACCTTATAAATTTGGTGCAAAAGTCGGTCAGACCCGCAATTTCGATTGCTCGACATTAACGAAATACATTTATGGCAAATACGGTATCAGCTTGCCGCGTACCGCAGCGCAGCAGTCCAAAGTAGGCCGCTACGTATCGAAGAGCAACTGGCAGAAGGGCGATCTTCTCTTCTTCTCCGTACCGGGCCGACCGGGTGTAGGACACGTAGGCGTCTATATCGGGAACAACCAGATGCTGAACACATACGGTGCAGGTGGCGTGAAAATTACGAAACTGAACTCGTACTGGAACTCGCACTATATCACAGCCCGCCGCGTCCTGTAATTGGCAGGTTCAATGAATAAAGAACCGTTCATTCCTAGCAGATGAACGGTTCTTTTTAGTATAGCCAGTAATAAAGTGATTTCTACACGGTTTCTTTTTTCCATTGTACCAAATAATCTCTGACCGCCTGCACGGCTATGCATTGTATTGGTCATGATGTCGTAGTCCACGTTCGTCTTGCCGCCCCTTCGGCACTAGGTCGAGAAACTGATACGTGATGTTCAACATGTCTATGCCCCTGGCGTATGTCGAGTATGTATGAAAAATATCTCCTTCTTCATTCTTATAGAAGACGCTTACGCCTTCTCTATCTGTCGTCATTGGATTCTGAAGCGTATAATTGTAAAGCGCTTCCTTCTTCTCTACTTCTTCATCCGTGAATGCAGCCTGAAAATCATAATTAAAATCTGTATTTCCCGAAGAATACCATGGGAAAGTCCAGCCCATTCGGGTTTTGAACGCTTCCAGTTTTTCCAGTGATGCACGCGAAATACATATGAAAGTCACATCACGGTGATTTAAGTGAGGAATCATCCCACTGTAATGATCTGCCCAAAAGGAACAATGTTTGCATCCTTGATCCCAACTAGGATTGAACATAAAATGGTACACAATTAACTGGCTTCTTCCTGCAAATAAATCCGATAATGATATCTCACCGTTTGGTCCGTCGAAGGAGTATGATTTACTGACTACTTCCCAAGGAAGATCACGCCTCAGCTGAGTGAGTTCATCCCGCAGTTTTGTGAATTCCTTTTCTTTACGCAATAATTCCTTCCTTACTACAATCCACTGATCCCTAGGCAAAACACGATGCTTTTCCATGAAGAAACTCCTTGTCTATATTTTGCTGTACCAAATCATTCTCCCCGATATTGTAATGAAATATGATGCATGTTACTACATCACTACACTTTCTTACTCATACGAAGGTTAATGATTGACCTTAGGATGTTCAGCTTAAGTTGGAAAGATAGGAGTATGTTCCATATCTCCTGTCTTGCCCAGCATTATGCCACCATGGCAGAGCTGAGCGAATCCACCTTGTACCGCCATTTTCACATGAGATGCTGATACAACGCCAATCCGACAGCGACTTTGCTGGCCAATATCACTCTGCATCGCCTGTCCCTTTATTTTATTTATTATTACCCAAAAAAGTTTTCAAACGCTCCAGCTGCAATAGATGGTGCCTGTAATGCATTTCTATAAGCAAAAACCACTCATTGGCGTTTAGTGCGCCGAATCCGGGATGAAGAATTTTTTTGCATTCGGACACTTGACTCAAAGTGGATTCAGTACGTTTCATACGCTCCACCACACCACGAAACCCTTCTGTCAGCTGCTCCCTGCTCTCTGGCTGTTTCGGGGTGTATTGCGGTGACGCAGGGACCCGAATTCGAACGGGCGGGAATCTTCCTAATTCGAAGGCTTCCTTGCCCCTCTCCGTTTTTTCCTCCATAGCGTCTACTGCTGCTTCACTTGCAGCCAAACATTGATCAACATTGTGCAAATGCATGAATTGTGCTGATTGAATCAAATGCATATACATTTGACCAATCGACCATTCTTCCTCGTTCGGTTTTTTTATCAGCTGCTCCATATCAAGACTTTCCAGTTCGATCAAATATCGTCCTACTAATGCCTCAAATGCCTGCAATGCTTCAGTTGTACTTCTCATGAATGAAACAACTCCTCATTTATTTATTGTCGGATATAATCCCAATATAACAAAACGCTACTGACAACAGCATGTCAGTAGCGTTTTAAAATTTTTTCAGCCTCTTCCCGAATCCGATATCGCAAAAACTCCGGTTCCAGCACCTCGACATTCCCACCCCAGCTCAGGATATAAGGCAGCAGCTCCTCTGGCTGACGGACAAGAAAGTTGACTAAAAGACCATCCTTGCACTCGGTAGTCGATTCCAAATAAAACTGACAAGTCTCAGCGATTTTGTCTGCAATTTCGGGATTAGCCCTAACCAACACCCGTACGTTACGATCGTCTGGCGGACGGTAATTGTTAAGGTTAAAGCCATTTGGTATGAGAAAGCGATCCTCCAATATAGTAAGCCCCGACATCCGAGACAACCGAAAATGCCGAATTTCCTGCCGCAAGTCGCAATGTGCAATCAAAATCCAATTTCCCTGAACAAGCACCAATCCGTATGGAGCCACCTCGCGCGTGCTCTTCCGATTGCCATCCGTTTCCGGTATTTTTTTCAGATACGTCATACGTAATTTGCGGCATTCCATAATTGCCCGCCTCGCTTGTCCGAGATGGTCCTTTTCCCTCCAACTGGTTATCGGCTCGCCGGCCTGAAGAAGCCGCATCGTTTCCCGAACGCGCGTCGACTCGCCGCGCACTCGTTCCGGCAGGATAGCTTCAATTTTGCGTCGAGCCATCTTAGATACACTTCCGTAATCACCATCCAACTGCTGCTCGATAAAGTCAGTACCCATAAGCAAGGTTACGGCCTCTTGAACAGAAAACCCGACCGGTGGAAGAAAATATCCTTCCATTAGGGAATAACCCTGCCCGGAAGCACCAAGGATCGGAACACCCATTTCGCTCAGTGTATGTATGTCTCGATATATTGTCCGCACGCTGGTCTCAAATTGAGACGCCAAATCTTCAGCTCTCAATACCTTGCACCGTTGTAACTCAAGCATTATGGCGAGCTGCCGATCGGTTTTGTTCATTGTCTGTTCCCCCGTTATCCGTCATGCGAGTCTACTTTACTTATTGTACCACAGCAAACTGCTTGTTAGCGTGAATGCGCAATCGATGTTCAGATCCTCAAACACCACGCTTTTGTATCATACCGTGTACTGTAAAACTCTTTATTCATCAAATCACCTCTAATGCGTATAAACGGTCGATCTTCAAAAGAGACTCAGCAGCTGAATATTAAAAAAATCTACGATAAAGTTCTCTTCGGCGCTCTCCGCGGAGCTGAGCATAAATTTGCGTTGTGGAAGCTTTTTCATGCCCCATAGAAAATTTCATCGTTCCAATTATAAAAAACAAAAGAGCCAGTTTAAATGCGCTGGTCTCTTTTGTTTAGTTAAACAGATTTAGTTTATTTCATCCAATAGTGTCTTCAATTGCGGATTAAGCTTCAAAGCGTTCAAGATGATCTTCAGAGCTTCTGCGCGAGTAGCATTGCTCTTTGCGTCAAACTTGGCATCCGCTTTACCGGTGATAATACCGGCTTGCGCTTCAGCTCTAATTTCGTTTGCTGCATAGGAGCCTTGCAAGTCGTCAAAGTTGCCTTTGGTCGTATCTTTCGGCACGTTATTAAGGTTCAGGATGCGGGACAGAAGGACAACCATCTCCTCTCGAGTCATCGTGTTATCCGGCTTGAACGTACCGTCCTCATAGCCGCTGATTATTCCTGCCTCTACAAGATTCTTGATGGCCTCTTTCGCCCAGTGGTTGCCCACATCCTTCAATGCAGCATTCGTATTGCCGCTGCCTTGAACATCGAACACTCGACTTAGAATCGCTGCGAATTCCCCGCGGGTAATTTTGCCATCCGGCTCGAATTTACCGTCGCTGTAACCTTCAATCACGTGCAGCTTTACGAACGCATCGATCGTCTTTTCAGCCCAGTGCCCTTTTGTGTCCGAAAGGGCTACTCTAACCGGATTTTTGACAGCTTCTTGAACCAGCTTTGCAATATTCTTAAGCACATTTGCGTCGCCCTTCAGTACATCCGACTTGAACACATCCGTGGTAGAAGCAGATGTCGGTTCAGGAGTAGGTACAGGTGTAGGTGCAGGCGCCGGGTTAGTAACAGTTTAGGTTTGCGAAGATCCATTCTGTGCCGTAACCACAATGCTAATGACATTCGTACCTAGGCCTAGATTTACCGGATTGCTGACAGATGCTCCATTGAGATATAAATCCGCGGTTGCATGGCTATCAACGGTAGTATAAGTCACTGTAGTGACAGACACATCGTTAGGCACCGCAGCGGTATAGGCGTACACATCTCTACTTACCGTTTGATCGAGTGTAATAACATCTAGAGTCAGGGAGCTTAAAGCAGCATTACTTGATCCAGCTCGGGTAACATTGACCGTATAGATTTGTGTAGTTCCATTCTGTGCTGTCACCACAATACTAATGACATTAGAGCCTACGCTTAGATTAACCGAATTGTTAACTGAAGCGCCATTGAGCTGCAACTCCGCTGCTGCATCGTTATCAGCAGTAGTATAAGTCACTGTGGTTACAGACACATCATTAGGTACCACCGCTGTATAATCGTACACACTTCCACTTACCGTTTGATCGAGCGTAATAACGCTTAAACTCAACGAACTTAGCGTAGCGTCAGAAGAAAAAGAGGAATCATAGATGTGGTTCGAACCTGAGAATAAAGAAATTGATTGAGTTGAGATATTACTAATATCGGACTGAACCCTGCCCAAGAAAATCACTTAATAGATTTATATTCTCTGCAACTTTAAATAAATCCATCTAACGACCTCCATAATTAAAATTACATCACTACAACCTATTTGCTCCACCCTTTAATAAGACATTCATGGCCTTACAGGCCACTAAATATTATCACATATCGGAATCGGACAATCGAACTCACTCATGCAATCCATTCCTCCACGTAAGACTGACATCTTTATCGGGTGGTTATGGAAATTATTGTAATTCATGATAAAGGGGGAACACAAGCCAAAAAATCGTGGCAGGAACACAAAACCACAGTGGAGAGTTATCGTTCGGCAGATCAGTATCCTAGACCGGACAAATGAAGGGGCTCTCCATCCAGACGGAGAGCCCCTTCATTCTAATTTGGAGGACCGTATACCTCAAACTCGTAGATTCTTGCAGCAAGGTTCGTGGTTTGCGTAGGCGACGTAACGTTCAACTTGATGTATCGAGCCGGTGCCGCAGTCATTTTGTCTACCGTGATGCTGCTCGTATTGCCGGTCACACTCACCACTTTATTCCAATCAACACCATCGGTACTGACCAGGATATTATAGGCCGCCGTGTTGTAGGAGGCGGTCTCTCCGCCAGCAGATGCGTGCTTGATGACGAATTCGTTCACCTGCTTCACGGAGCCGAGATCGACCTGCAGCCAACGGTTGCTGGATACGGAGCACCATTTGCTATTATCGATGACGCTTCCGTCGACGGCCTTGGCTGCAGTTTCCGTGGCGTTGCACGCGCTGTCAACCGTCGCGGATTTATTTAATGCCAAATTCGGTGGGCCGAATACTTGAAATTCATAGATTCTTGCGGCAAGGTTCGTGGTTTGCGTAGGAGTCGTAACATTCAGCTTGATATACCGAGCCGATACTGTATCAATATTGTCTACCGTCACGCTTTTCGTATTATTGGTTACTCGGACTACCGTGCTCCAATTCGTGCCATCACTGCTGACTTGGATATTATAAGCCTTCGTGTTATAAGAGGCGCTCTCTCCGCCTTCCGCTGCGTGCTTGATGATAAATTGCTTCACTTGCTTCACGGAACCAAGATCGATCTGCAGCCAACGGTTGCTGGATTTGGAGCACCATTTGCTATCATTGCTGACGCTGCCGTCCAAAGCTTTGGCCGCGGTCTCCGAGGCAATGCACACGCTGTCGACAGTCGCGGGTTTATTTATTGCTAAATTTTGATACTCATATACTTCGAACTCATATATTCTTGCCGCGGAATCCGAAGTTTGCGTAGGCGCCGTGACGTTCAACTTTATATATCGGGCCTGGGCTTCCGATATATTGTCCACCGTAACACCGCTCGTATTATTGGTTATGTTGACCACCGTATTCCAGGTCGTACCGTCGGCACTCACTTGGATGTTGTACGCCTTCGTGTTAAAAGAAGCGGACTGTCCGCCTTCCGATGCATGCTTGATGACGAATTGGCTCACTTGCTTCACGGAGCCGAGGTCGATCTGCAGCCAATGCTTACTGGACATGGAACACCAATTGCTATCACCGATGGCGCTCCCGTCCACGGCTTCGGCCGCATTTTGCGAGGCGATGCACATACTGTCAGCCGTCGCGGGTCTATTCAATGCTAAATTCGGAGAACTTACCGTTATCGTGTACGTAACCTTATTCGTTCCGGTTTGCGAAGTCACGATGATCTTCATGCCCGTCTCCAGCGTCGTCGCTTTCGTTATTCCGTCCGCATTGTAGATCTCGAACGTTGCATTCGCCGACGGCGTGATTGCGGCCTTCAACTCCGCTAACGTGATGGCGCTACCGACGGAGATCGACTCGTTCGCCGTCCCTCCGGTGCTTACCGTACCGATCGCCGAGGTCAGCGTAGCGGCGCCGCACATCGCGTTTGCTCCCGGGGCCGCCCATTTCGCATATAGAGTTAGGTTTTTAGTGATTGGATCCGACCCCTTGTAGGCTTGCGTCAGCGCAATGTCGTAGTACCAGCCCTGGAAGCTGTAGCACTCCTTCACCGGAGTATGCTGAAACAATACCGTACCTCCAGATGACACGAATTCAGGGGCGATCGCGGAGCCACCGTTCGTCTCATAAGTCACGACCAGTTGGGTGGTGATGACCCCTGGATCGCCTCCGGCAAATGCAGGCGATCCGATTGTCATTAAAGAAACGACGAGCGTAACAGCCATAAAGAAACCTCTTATCTTCGCTGTAATCCTTTTCTTCCCCTGACTAATCCTTGACCTTTCCATCATACATGCCCCTTTCTCCTACCCAAATTAATGACGCTTTGATACTGCGAGCTCGCCCATAGAAGTAGCCTTTAGCGTTCCGAACGTAAGACATCGTAAAACGGCATCAACCCGCATGGCCTGCGAAGGCTGGAAAGGGGCAGAAGCAACAACCATAATGGTATTCAATAAAACCAGGAAAAATGCCTATTATTACATATCGGGTAGCTATTCTCAGCTATGCTTCCGATCGACTTATGATCCATTGCTTCCCCTTCGACAACCGCGCCTACTGCTGCTCTTGATCATCAGAGATCATGCATTCGCCCTCCCAATACCCCCCCATATGATGGTCTTTTAATTTCCCGAAGGAATTAATGTTAATCCCCGAAATTTGCGATGCAATTAATTTAAACACTATGTTTATGCATAAAGAGCAACTAATAATGATCCGGTTTCATCAAAAATCGTTACTACAACGAACTGCCGATCCCGTAGGGCTTCAGACATCCTAATTGCAAATTTCTTTTCTTCACGATTAATTGCCATAGATTAACCACCTCACTGGGAAACGTTGTCCTAGTATACTTTAGACGCAATAGCCAGTAATAACAGAAAACTACAAAAAATAAAAGTCTGCTCCATAAGTTCAAAGAGCAGACTTTAGCTTATATACTCATCAAAGTGCTACCGAGCGAATGATGGCTCCCTTTGGGATACCTTCCCACTTGCAGTTCGTATATACTCGACATCCCCGCCTTCACCCGCCGGCCCCACAAAACCCTTGCCCGCTTTGTTATCCTCGGCAAAAATCTGCCATTATGTGAGCTGCAAGCTCTCCAGGCTCTAACTCTCCCCATCTTTCATTTGTTATTGTAAGATCCGAGAGTGCGTACCTTGTTGCTTCTATTTTCTTAACATGTAGAACATGAATTTCTTTCCACAATTTTACTTTCCACTGTAACATTTTTATTAAAATCACCCTGTCGAAGGCCCAACTGATGCATTAATAGCCTGACTGATTGTGCCCCTAACTCCGATGGCTGCAAATCCATACTTGTTAAAGATGGGTTTGCTTGGACCATCATAGAAAGATCTCCGCTTATTACAAATACAGAGACATCTCCAGGTACACTTAGATTTAGATCCTTAATTGCATGAAGTACATTAAAAGCAGTACGGTCGTCATCAGCAATTATTGCTGTTACTGCTTTCCCCTGTTTACCGAGGGTAGTTATCGTCTCTTCATAGCCATAATTCATGTATTCACTTGAATTCAATGCAGGCTTATGATGAATCATGTATTCATCTACATCAAGTTGATGTGCTTCCATTGACTTGATGAAGCTGGCTTTTCGGTCGATGGACACAGTCATAAGCTCATTTGCATTTAAAAACATAAGGTTTGTATGACCTTTGTCTATCAAGTATTTGCATATGCTGTTCATAATCTTAGGATTATCATTATCCACACTACAAACGTGACTAATATGATCATTCATTGCTTTTCCGACAATGACATATGGAATCTGAGCTTTATGCATGAGGTTGATACGCTCATCGTCTTTTGTAGGGCTCATCACAACAGCACCATCAATGGGATAACTCGATAAGAATGGTGTTTTAACCTTTTGCAAAGGTATCATATCAAGTAATACCCTATATCCGTAATACGATGCTTCCAAAATAACCCCATTGATGAACTGCGTATGAAATGCGCTAAAAAAGAAACTGCCATGAGGGATCGTTAACCCAATATTCATCATTTTCTTGGTTACCAGGCTTCGGGCAATATGGTTGGGCACATAATTTAATTGTTTGGATGCACGCAGTACTCTCTCTTTTACTTCAACACTTGTCGGTCTCTTTTGGCTAAAAACATTTGATACTGTGCCTTTTGAGACATTCGCTAATCTAGCAACATCATCAATTTTAGCCATATATAGATAACCGTTCCTTCGCTCAGGATCCGTTCAGTCTAATTGTGCATTTAATTTCTCCACGAGATCGATGAGCTCTAATGGATGATTAATTGTGTACTTAGGAATTTCACTTTCGTCTGCGTGCATTTTAGGATATCGAGGCGTCCAACTCAAGAAGATGCTAGTGATCCCCATCTGATTGGCACCTTTTACATCCCTGCTTAGATTATTGCCAACCATAACAATTCGATCACAATCCCTCTCACTGAGATCTAACGCTCCAATGGCAGCTTTGAACATACGAGGACTTGGTTTTGAAGCTTTAATGGTCTCGGAATAAATCATCGTCGTAAAATAATCATACAATCCATTTTGCGTTAAAATGTTTTTGAATGACTGTGCCCTGCCATCAGCTACTAGGGCTAAAATAAACCCTCGTTCAGCAAGCGTCTTCACCATAACATCGGCTCCCGGAATCACATTAGCTTGAATGACAACATCATGTTCGTCCCTAATTTCGGTTCCTTCATCGATGATGGTATCCCCACAATCCAGAAATACAATAAGTTTTTTTGCATGAGGATCAATTGTTGTCGTATCGTTCGTTGTTATTTTATTCATAAGCAACCCCCTTAATATTAATTCGCTTGCATAATGACAAGCAATATAATGATTGTTGCCTATGTCCTTTAATTCCGGCACCTGTTTCATATGGTGGATTTAGCGCTTAATCAATTAAGTGTTAAACGCAAATCATCGGATAGGTTATGTGCATAATTAAATATTACCTGCAGGTCTTTACCAACAGCAACTATTTTTTCTTTCTAGCCCGTGCATACCCAATTGAACCCAATACATGAGACCTTCTTCTTTTTAATATGATGATTAATGCGAGCTCATAGCGTTTATCGCACGCTTGCTTTGAAATCCTTCCAACCACGGAGAATCGGCAGACAACACGTATTCTGACCGATGAATTACGTCTAATGCGGCCAACAGCATCCCTTTTTCCGGTGCCTTCATCGTAAAACAGATCTGCGTGATTGGCTTCGCAAGGCTGCTTTCAGTCGATTCAATATCAGGTATCATCTTCATCTTCATAATTTGAATGCCTTGCTCGCCTAACGCGGAGGCGATCTTGCCGAGTACTCCTGGATGATCCACCACTTTAACAGTAATCTCATGAACACGACGGTTTCTTAGTAAGTGTTTCTCCCACTTGTTTAAAAGAAGCAAACTGACTAAAGCCAAGAAGGTACACAGCACTGCCACGAAGAAAAAACCTGCTCCTACGCAAAGCCCAACAGCAGCAACAACCCACACTGAGGCAGCCGTTGTCAGTCCGGTGATGACGGAACCATTCCGTAAGATGGCTCCTGCTCCAAGAAAGCCGATACCGCTGATTACCTGTGCGGCAAGTCTGGCCGGATCAGACCGCACATTCGCTTCATTGACAAATTCTGAGAACCCGTAGATGGAAAGCAGCATGATCGTGGTGGAACCTAAACATACCAGAATATGCGTACGGAACCCTGCAGCATGGTTGCTCCATTCTCGCTCCAACCCAATGAATCCACCCAGTATAGTTGCAACTAACATCCTGATCATAAGATCTGAGTGAGAAATATACCAAACGCTGGAAACATTACTCATTGCTTACCCCCTCACTTCTTTCCTCTATCATTCATTCAAAATAAATAGGATTAGTAATTCCGATCATGGTGGATACTGTAAAACGTCCTGAACATCTCAGCTCGAGTCCAAGTAACACCATGCAGTTCAGTCGCATTACCCCAGATTCAAACGTTCGCTCCTCCTCAGCAATCTTCGGATTGATATGCCAATCTCCTCTGATAGTGGCAGAGATCCGAAAACCAATTAGAAGATTATTTCATATGGCGAAAGCCCGATCTCAAATCTGCAGTCTAGATTTCCTGCTGTTACTTACTTTTTGCCACTTTCGAGCCAGTCTACTTCTTGTTTAGTTAGCACGATCTCCGCTGCTGCCCGATTCGAGTGAAGTTCCTCCAAGGAGTGAGCAGCGACAATGGCACAAGTCGGAAATGTTTGATTGTTTACATAGGCTAATGAAATCTGAGCCAATGTTACGCCTTTGTCTTCCGCAAGTTGTTTGGCTCGATCTAGCCGTTGCCAATTCAGCTCATTGTAGTAGACACGAACCATTTCTTCGTTATCGAGGTTGTCTGGCGAAAAACGCCCAGTCAGAAAGCCACCAGCTAATGATGACCAAGAAAATAACGGAATGCCGGTCTGCTGATGCCACTCACATGTCGCTTCATCTGCTGAGACACATCCCGGCCAACGAGGGATGTTTGGCTTGGCTAAGCTTAAATTCGTACTGCTGAAAGAAAAACCGATAAGGCCGTTTTTCGCAGCATAATCGTTGGCTTGTTGGATCCGATGATGCGTCCAATTAGATGCGCCGATTGCACGAATTTTTCCGGAAGCGATATGCTCATTCAGCACATCAATGACTGGCTCGACGGATACCCCTGGGTCGTCTCGGTGCAGCGCGTAAAAATCGACATAATCGGTTTGCAGCCTATGCAGGCTTTCTGTAAGGTCGCTTGTAATTGCTCTCGCATTGACCCGGGGTCCGTTCTCGTCATGATGTGCACCCTTCGTGAGGATATGAATCCGGCTGCGATTGCCCCTAGACTTCATCCAAATGCCGATTGCTTTCTCGCTTTCTCCAGCCCTATAGCCGTGTGCTGTATCCACCATGTTGCCACCTACCTCAACATAGGTGTCAAGCAGCGTGTCGACTTGCTTTTGTAAGGAAGGCTGAAAGTAATCAGAACCCAGAACCATTTGCGAGCATGTGGACAAAAAGCCGGTAATGGATATTTGTTTCATAGATATGTGCTCCTTCATCCGTTGGGGAATGTGATTCCAACTAATTTTCTCTGCTAGATAAATCATGTTTATATAGTGACCCTAGACGCATTAAGCGCAAGGGTCTTTAGTTGCCTAATTATTCAGTTATTGATTTCAAATATTTACGCGCTTTTTCAGCGTATTGAACTGGATTCGCAATTTCTGGATTCTGCTCAGCTTCAATAATGATCCAACCTTCGTAACAGCGTCTCTTAAGCTCCTCAAAAATGGGTTTAAATTCAATACAGCCATCGCCTGGGACAGTAAAAACTCCTCTTCGCACACCCTCACGGAAGCGGAGGCCGTCCTTGAGATGCTGTTCCAACACGTCTTCTCGGACATCCTTTAAGTGGATATAGGCAATCCGATCATAATGCGTTTGTAAAATATACAGCGGATCGCTTCCACCATAATAGGCGTGCCCCGTATCGTACAACATATAAACCAGATCCGGGTCCGTCATTTCCATCAAACGAGCAATCTCTTCACCGGTCTCCACGACGGTTTCGCCATGGAAATGGTACACAAGCTTCATGCCATGATCTTTGCAGTACTGCCCCGCCTTATGTAAGCCCTCTACCATATTTCTCCACTGAGCGTCCGTAAGCGGCTTGACACTGACTGTGTTTTTGCTCAGATCCTCGAATAAGTTACTGGTTTCACAAGTAACAACGTGCCGACAGCCCATCGCTTTCAAAAAGTCAGCATGGGCGCGAAATGCTTCCATTTCTTCCTCATGTCGAAACGGATCACTGAAATGAACGGACCTCCACTGGGAGGTAAGAACCATGTTTTTGCTGCCCAATAGCTGTTTGAGTGCTTCAACATCACGTGGAAATTTGCGACAAAACTCCGTACCTTCGAAGCCGAGGCCCGCCATATCGGCTAGCACTTGCTCTGCTGTATAGTGGTCACCATATTCCTTGATGTCTTCATTTACCCAATTGATTGCAGAAATACCATATTGGACCTTCACTTAAAATAACCTCCTCCTTTATATATCCTGCTTTCGTGAGTGAAAGCTCTCCTTGCGAGTATTCCAGCAAGTCGGTCGAGAACCCACTCAATCGATACCTTACTTTCGGCGGCGGTTAAAGCCACAGTTGAACTTAAAGTCTGCTCCGCCTGTTTCTGCATATCAGCTTCAGACCAACTACCAGCGTATAGAATTAGTCGATTAAGGTAGTTTCAAAGTCGGGTTGAACACAACGTAATTTTTTCCAAGCTTTTGTGCTATCGTCTGAACTCCATTATCCAAATTGTTTAGGACTTTATGTCAACGCTTTCTTTACTTATCAAAATAGATCGGGTTTGTTAACGCAGCCATAAGCATCATGTTGACCTCTTCGAAGTGCCGCCAAATTTCGGCGCGCACAAACGTTGTCCCCTGTGCGTCAAACTGGATGACGAGATCTCCATCTGTGGACACTTCAACTTCCTTTTCCAATCCAATATTGCTGATCAGTTTCACTTTATCTCCGATCCTCAGACCCTCGGCATGTAAAGAAACCTCTCTGCTCCAATCGCCTTGCGGAACTACATCTCCAACCATAAAAGAACCACAGTTCAGTTGGACAAAAGGCCCGTCCGTCGCGTACGTAATCACAACTTTCCCTTGACCAATGGCACTCAAAATGCCATCCACGGTTTTCTCAGAAGCGTACACCCAAGTACATGGCATCGCATGCTTGATATACGAATCCGGACGATGGATATCGCTGCCGCCAATAGCGACAAGTCTTCTGCCGGAGACGAGTTGACTATGCCACCAATTCAGCGCCCGAACATTACGCTCCGTAAAGGGACCATTCCACACTTCTACCCAATCATGATCGACATTGAAGTCCCATTCCCATGGGCAATATTCGCAGTGCGGATGATTGATCACGATTTTGGCACCCTTTGCGCGGGCTTCGGCAATCTTGGCATTGACGTCTTCTTGCCCTTTCACCCGAAAGTCACGGATCGGATCGATGACGCCCAAAAAATTGCTATGTCCGAAATTCGTTGTAAATTCCATTCCCGGTATCATAACAACGCTTCCATTACGCGGATAGGTCAGGTTTTGACTGACTGTATTGTGATCCGTCATGGCGATAAAATCGCATCCAAGCTCCTCCATGATTGCTGCGTTTTCCTCCAGTGTAAAAGTACCGTCACTGTTCACGCTGTGCGTATGCAGATCACCTTTCAGCCAACGAGGGGTCTTATACAGAAATTCGATTGTAACATGAATAGAACAACCTTCACTTGGTACCTTGTAGGCGTTATGCAAAACCGCCCAATCTCCTGGCGTCAAATCGCCCGACAAATAGCCGGGCGTTGATTTTTCCAAACCAAGTCGAAATTCTTTGCGCGCTCCTCCGCTCCAGCCTCTCACTCTGCCGGTGTCTCTCAGGCCCAAGTCAATCACCGCCTTCTGTTCGCCGTGTGATTCGATCGTGTAAGATACCACAAGCTCCTCGACCTGCTCAGGCATTTCAAAAGGTACTTCGATATAAGAGCTTTGCTCTGAATGAACAATTTTACGCGTAATCGTTGTTATTGAACGTTTTCTCTCCACATGCTTCATCAGTTATTCTCCTTGATCTGCTCCGTTTTAGAATAAGCGCAAAGATGCAATTATCGGATAATGATCCGAAGGGTAGCCCCCTTCGATCTGTCTTCTATCGACTATCGTTTCCAGCAGTTCCACCTCGGGTGATACGAAAATATAATCAATAGGCGCCTCGTCTGCTCCGCCATTGAAGTCGTGTGCTGTTCGGCCTATATGTCCTTCTAGAGCGGTATAAGCGTCTTTCAGCCATCCGTTCGGACCTTTCTCATAGGACTCCCCTCTCAAATAGAGGATCGTAGGATCATTTGGATGGCTGTTCATGTCTCCCATTACAATAACGGGTAAAGAATGTTCAGACTTGTGCGAGCGTATATAATCCCAAATGACCTTAATACCATTTTCTCTGGCTTCTTGGCTGCGATGATCCAAGTGGGTATTGTACACGATGAATGCTTTTTGGGTGTACATGTGCCGAAATCGAGCCCAAGTGCACATTCTAGGGAACATGCTGTCCCAACATTTTGATGCTGGAACCTCCGGAGTATCGGATAGCCAGAAATGTCCCTCTTCCAGAACTTCAAGTTGATCTCTCTTATAGAAAATAGCACAATGCTCATCATCATGTTCGCCAAACCGTCCCATACCAATCCAATTGTACGCTTCCAGCCCCCCATGAAGCTCGGTCAGCATTTTATAATAGCCTTCTTGCGTGCCAAATAGAATGGGATCGTGCTCTTGAATTATATGGGAAACTCGACTTACTCGACAGGGCCATGCATTTTCCCCATCCTTCGGCTCATTGTATCGTAAATTAAAAGTCATGGCCTTCCACTCCAACGAATATGCACCTCTTTTTTTTATTCTTTTACAGAACCAAGCATGATTCCATGTATAAAATACCTCTGCAGAAACGGATAAACGATAAGAATGGGCACCATCGAAACCACGATTTTGGCAGCGTTGAGGGTCTTATCCGACACTTTCATCAGTAACTCAAGCTTCGACGAATCAAGCTCCAATAACGCGTTCTGACTTACGACAAGTTGCTGAATATACGTTTGAAGCGGATAATTTTCCGCACTGCGCATAAAGATCATACCGTCAAAGAACGCATTCCAATGACCGACTATGCTGAACAAAGTTACTGTAGCCATCGCTGGCAACGAAAGTGGTAGATATACTTTGATCATCATATACCAAGGACCTGCACCGTCCATGTAGCCAGCTTCGCTCAGCTCCTTCGGCAAGTTTCGAAAGAAGTTCATTAGCAAAATAACATTAAAGACGGGTACGGCACCCGGTAGTACAAGCGCCCAGATGGTATTAAACATCCCTAAAGACTTTATGGTCAAATATAACGGGATAATACCGCCGCTGAACAGCATCGTGAACAGCATGAACCACATATATACGGTTCGATAAGGAAATTCCTTGCTGCTTCTCGACAATGGGTACGCCATCATAACAGTTAATACGAAGTTGATTCCGCCACCCAGCAATACCCGTTTGATAGAAACGAAAAATGCATTAAAAAAATGAGGTTCTCCCAAAATTTTTCGATACGATTCCAAAGAGAAGCCAACAGGCCAAAACTTTACGATTCCTCCTGCGGCTGCCGCATTGTCGCTAAATGAGACGGAGAACACATGTACAACAGGTGCAAGCGACATGAATGAGATAACTAGCATGACCAAAATTAGAACTACTTCTGCTACTTGGGCCGATATCGTTTTATTACGTACCACTGTTATTCACCTGTTTCATTAGAAAATTCTGTAATTTGCGTATTTATAAGCAATTTTGTATGAAATAACGATGAGTATAAATCCGATTATCGATTTCAACAGACCGACTGCCGTAGCTAAGCCATATTGAGCCTGCACAAGTCCGACCCTGTATACATACGTATCGATAATATCACCTGATTTGTAGACAAGAGGATTGTACAAATTGAAAATTTGATCAAATCCTGCATTTAAAATGTTACCTATGCTCAAAGTAGCCAACAAAATAACTGTCGGGACCAGGCTCGGCAACGTAATATACCATAACTGTTTTAATCTATTAGCCCCATCTATTTCAGCCGCTTCATAGAGAGAAGGATTAATGCCGGTTAGTGCAGCTAAATAAATGATGGCAGCAAATCCGAATTCCTTCCAAATGTCTGTGCTAACAATAATGCCAGGAAACAAACTATTTTTCGCCAAAAACATAATCGGTTGGAAACCTAACATTTTCAACGTACTGTTGATAATGCCGTCCAGCGACAGTAAATCCATCACAACACCCGCCAATATGACCCACGAAATAAAATGAGGCAGGTACACAACTGTCTGCACCCATCTTTTGAAGATGCTGAATCTGACCTCATTGAGCAAAATGGCAAATGTAAGCGGGATGATCAGGTGCGCAATAATTTTACATACGGCAATAAATACCGTATTAAAGAAAATAATTTTACTGTCTTCCAATTGAAACATGTATGTAAAATTTTCAAACCCGACCCAGGGTGAGTGCCAGATTCCTAAACCAATTTTGAAATTTTGGAATGCAATCGCGATTCCGAACATCGGTACAAGTTGAAAAATAATGAGAAGCACAATACCTGGCAGGAGCATCAAATGGTAGTGTTTGTAAAAAGATTTAATATTCATAAACGATACACCTCTGGTTCAAACTTATATGATTCTATGGTAGAAAAAACGCACCACCAATGGGTCAGGCGGTGCACTCTTTATATGTATTCAATTATTACTTTTGGGAGTTGCTGAGTTCATCCGTTACTTCTTTTGTGATTTCATCGCCGCCTTGTGCTTTCCAATCGGCAACGAATTTATCAAACGAATCAAGCGGTAGCTCGCCCATTACGATTCTGAGGAACGTTTCCTTCTCCAACTTTTGCAAATTGGCCCATTTTCTTTCCATCGTTTTGGTATTGGCTGTAAATTCGCTGTACACTTTATTCATGTTTTGTTTCAGCAAATCTGCTGGAACAGTGTATCCGTAATAGGAAGACCAAACTTTCAGATCCGCTTTCGGATTGGCCTTGTCGCTAGTTGCCTTCGCAAACAGGTCTTTCATTTCTGGATTCAGCTCATCGGGCTTGGTTTGCCCGCTTATAGCTTTATGCAATGTATCGGACTTTCTTTCCACAGCATCCGCAAAATCGAAGGTCGCGTTTCCGATCGGCCAGTATTCTGCGCTTACGGTGAAGTCTAAGTTCAAAGCGTCTGGATCTACTTTACGCTGAGCACTGATAAACGTGTTCGCGTAAACCATAGCTGCTTCAGGGTTTTTCATACCTTTCTTCACAACGATAAACTGTGTACTTACCGGCACCATCATTGTGTTCACAGACCCTTTAGCATCAGGAATCAAATACGGCACGAAATCAGCCTTCGGATTGAGCTTCATGGCATCAGCAGCCAAACCTCCGGACCACCATGGTCCGAAGAACATGCCCGCTTTGCCTGATACGATGTTCTCGTTAGGATCTTTGCGCAATGCAAATTCCTTATCAATTGCACCAGAAGCATACATTTCACGCAGCTTACCGAGCGCTTGCTTTGTTTCAGGAGTTATCGAAGCATAAACGACCTTGCCGGTGCTGTCCTTGATCCAGTTCGAAATACCTTCTACCCCACCGGAAGGATAAGCACCGAAAGCTTGGAAAATACCTTTAAAATCGCCCCGTTGCGCTTTACCGTTTACAGCCAATGATTTCTCGAAACCTTCGATTCCAATTGTATCCGCTTTACCATTACCGTCCGCATCTTTCTCTACGAAAGCTTTGGCGATCGCAGCGACATCGTCGACCGACTTCGGCGGCTGGAGTCCCAATTTATCCATCCAATCTTTGCGTATCCACACCATACTTGCAGCATCCGCTTGTACGCTTATATTCGGAATACCCATCAATTTACCTTTATAGCTTGCTTTTTCAAGCGCTTTGTTGTTCGTTGATGCGTACAATTCCTTAGTTAATGGGGAAGAATATTTTTCATAAACTTTGGTCAAGTCCTCAATCTGGCCAGCTTCGGCTAGTGCCAGGAAAGTTTGCTCGTCCACTAGCATAACATCTGGTAGATCGTTGCTCGCAATAGCTAGTTTCATCTTTTGCTCATAATCCTGAGGAGCCGCATACCACAAAATTTTAAAGTTGATATTTGTTTTATTAGAAATATATTTCATGTACTGGTTACTCTCTACGGTATCACCAGCAGGTAACTTCGCACCTGGGCTCAAACTTTTGAATGTTGTAACTTCAATCGGATTCGGCATCTTGAAAGGATCTACCTTAGCACTCGAATCTGCAGATGCTTGTCCGACGCCATCCTTGCTAGTTCCTCCAGTATTGCTTGAACATGCTGTCATCAGAACAACCAATGCCATCATTGAAATTAGAGCTTTTTTATTTTTCATAATGACCTCCTCTTTAATTACCCTACACTTACATCTTAAAGAATATGAAAGAGATTCGGGTCAATTAATGTCTTACGTTTAGAATCAAATCGTCTCGTAATCAGCATTCCTGGAACGTTTAGTAGACAAAAGTGCACTTCACAGGAGACGATTTGAGCCCTATTTATCCAGACCAAAAATTTGATTACTCACAATTCACCTCTGGCTCTTGCGAAACTCACCGGGTAGCATACCCGTCAACTCACGAAATACTTTGCTGAAATATTTCTCATTCGGATATCCGGCTTGCGAAGCGATCCAACCAATCGTTTTCCTTGTCTGCCTAAGCATGACCTTCGCATGATTGACCCGCACTTCCCGGATATAATCGTTAAGCGTTTTCCCAGCGATATCCCGAAAACAGCGGCTGAAATAGCTGCGACTCATATTCACCCTTTTCGCGATATCTGGCAATAAAAGCTCATTTTGAAACTCTTGATGAATAATTTCCAATGACTTCCAAATACTTGCTTTCACTTCAGGAGAATATGGCCCCTCATCCTCCTCGGCAAAAGTAGAAATGCCTTGGATCTCCAGTTTCGTGTCCCTAGTTCGTTTGTTCTGATCCTTCATTTTACCTACAATTCTTCTTAATACCTCGTCCATCTGCTCATGTTCAAGCTCGATCTTGGTAATGTAATCCAGTGCCCCTAGACGAAGCGCTTCCTGAATTAGTTCAAAATCCTGATGAAACGTCAATACAACCATGCTTATATTCTTATACTGTTCTTTCACACACCTCATTAAATCAATACCTGACATGATAGGCATCGCTAAATCAGTAATTAGCAAGTCCACCTGATTATTCTCCAAAAACTCCAACGCATGTTTGCCGTTACCAGCTTCTCCTACAACCTCTAAGTTGTGCTCATGCCAAGGCATCATCGTCATGAAGCCTTTGCGCACCAAGTGATCATCGTCCACAACCATAACTTTTATCATCATCGTACACCTCCTATCGGAAGACGGAGTGCGATCGCTGTCCCTGCGCCGAATGTGCTTTTTATATGAAAACTCGCCTCAGACCCAAATTGGAACTTTACCATCCGGTATACATATTGTAGTCCAATCCCCATACCTACCTTCTTTTTCTCTATCGTGTTTTCGCCCATCAATTGTTCAATTTCTTCAACTGTCATCCCGTCTCCATTGTCTTTAACTTCAATAATGACATGCGACTCGCCGTCTTCAATAACGCTGACTTCGATCACGCCGTTGTCTCCCAAGCCATGATATAACGCATTTTCAACAAGAGGCTGAAGAATGAATCTCGGTATCGGCAGCTCTAGCGCATTCGAATCGGCGTGTATTTTCACATCAAAATGAAAGTTATAACGAATGCCTTGTAACTCAACATAATTTTTCAAAGCATCCAGTTCATCTTTTATTCTAGCCGGTCCACTTTTACCTAGATTGTAATAGAGAACTTTGTTTAAGGTGGATACCAAACGATCAATATCTTTCTGCCCATTGGCACGTGCCAGCCAGCGAATAGTATCAAGCGTATTGTGAATGAAATGAGGATTGATTTGTGTCATTAATTTCTCGACCTCGAGAAATGCTTTACTGTGTTCCTTCTGCTCCACCTCACTGATTAATTCGAAGATTCGACTTCTCATTTCTGCAAACTCGTTGTAAATGACGGCAAACTCCGAGATCTGAGAATGTCTTCTTCGGAAAACCTCGTTGTTACTTTTTACATTGCGAATATCCGTACTTAGCAGGTTCAGCGGACGATATATCGTTCGCCAAATAAGCCAAGCGATGAAGCAACTTGCTATAAGCGTTAAGATAGCAAAGAAGACAAATTGCTTCATCCACCTATATACCTCGAGGTTGTATTCCGATTTGGGAACAGCGGCCAATACCTTCCAAGACTGATTACTCGATTCCTCAAAGATCCTATATTTTCCTGAGATGCCTTTATTCGAATCGTTGTTGGCATACATCATCCCTACAGGAAAATCAGTGGAATTCTCGCTATAAACAATTTTGCCATGATTATCGATGATAAGATGTACCAAGTTGCCGCCGAATTGATCGTTGGATTTTAGGATACTTTCAGCCAATTTAAAATTAGTTTCAATATAAACATACACATCGTCACGATCCGGCAGTTCGACTTTGCGCAGTATCGATAACACTTGATTGCCGTCAATTGGGTTTAAAGAAAGATGCGGTCCCATATAAGTAAGTTTATCGAATTTGATAAGTACAGGAAGCTGTCTAAGGTCATAATCGTCACGAACATTAAAATTCTCAAATAATCGCTGATTATCGTTCTCAAAGTAATAAAACATTAATCCAAGGGTCGGGTTCGTAAAATGAATCAAGCCTAACTCGCTTCTGATTTCATCGTTCAATCTTTTCTTTTCATATAAATCAGCCGACAAATAGCTCTCTAGGCTTTTTCCAACCCTCCCGTCAAAGGCAAGCTGCTGAGAAGCATGATTTAACTGGCTGAGCGTATCTTCAAGCAATAACCTTACTTGATGCAAATTGGTTACGACCCCGCCTTCAGCTTTATTTTGTAAAATGGAATACATCGAGAAATAAGAAATACTTCCAATAAGAATTAACGGAGTCAGAGAGCTAATAAATAAGATCAGAATTAGACGATACTTCAACGAATACGGCTTCGGATGTAAACCCGGAATTTTAAGTATTGGCATGATTCAGCCTCGCTTTTTTTTGTTAGTCAGGTAACCATCTAGGATGGAATAACAATACGGCTATGTTCCTAGTACTTCTACTATGTAAAGCATGAAAACGCTCACAACCATTAATGCATGCGCACTCTTTTCACAAAGCACACCGCCCGTTGCTAGGAGAAATCCCTTCAAGGATCCTAGTTTTTTGGCTCAGGCAAGTTTACAGCTTATTCAAAAGGGACCTTTCCAACAAGATGTGGAAGGTCCCTTTCCATTATCAATATTTTCTATTTTCTTTATTTCACACTAACCCATTTGAGTTCGAATTCCGGACCGCCTACAGGGCTGATACATTTTCTTCTTCAACCGATAGCCACACTTCCTACTAGTGTTAATGCTACTGCTGTGGTAACCCACTTTTTCACTCTCATAAAATTCCTCCTTAAATTCGATAATTTACCAACGGTTAAATTAATACAAATAATTACCTCGTATGATCTTAGGAATTAGATTTAATTGTGAAGCACATGAAGTTGTTGTGGATTCTTTGAGTAAATTGAGCATTTAAGATATTGTTCACCGAAGCAATACTTGCTGGTTGAAGTCACTTCCAAGCACTTCTATAAAATTGTGTGTAATCACACTCTAAATTGGCTCACATAAGGTTCGATTAGGTATATTCAACTACATTTAGAAGCAATATTTTATGAGGATACAGAACATAATAACACAGGAATACTTAATAATTATGATTCTATGTGCCTAATGTTTTCCAAGATCCCAAGAGTGCTATTCCAACATTTGGTAAAATATGATTTGAAGACTTATAATCTTCTTTTAGGCTGTACTACCTTATGCTCTTTTTTCGTCAATATATGTATCAAATAAACCCCATTCCTAAAATCAGAATTGGGTTCTATGATCAGCGGTCAAGCATCTCTACAATTGCCAGGATGTGGTTACAATTATACTGCTAGGTTTGATGTAGAGCTCCCACAACGTTCGCACGCATAGACGTTTTATCTCTAAACGCACGGTGGATTTACTACCGAGGTTCTGAGTTAATTGAGTGAATAAAATTATTCCTCCACTGTTTTCCTATAAATAATAAAAAGGATCAAGTCTTACCATACCAAGTGACAAGAGCTTGATCCAACTTATATTCTAGACAAATGGGAGGTTAATCGAACATGAGCCTGATCCCAGTCTTATCATCCGATACCTTAAACCGAGGATACCGTAGGCAATCTTTATCCGATAATTCCAGGTTCACAAGCCACTCCGCATAACCTGTTAATGCCAATTGCTCTATGCTTGCCGTCAATTCCTTTATGACGTCGACTTGTTCGCCGCCGAGTTCGGTGTGCGGAAATAGCCCGTCGGACACAAGCAGCAGCGATTTTAACTGAATACGGTTAATTCTGCCGAATTCAATAAAATCGGCCATCTGCGGTTCCCCACTTAACACGGAATAGCCGGAAATTGTGTTCATCTTTGATTTGTTTTGCATAATCGTAGGCTTTACCAACTCCCACAACTCATCCCGCTTCACGGTGCCGTTTCCGATTGCTTTCTCCCAAATCTGTTTGGATTGAAAATCGATATGCGCGACTTGATCCCTCGAAACTGCTCGAAAGGATCCATCCTCGTAACAAGCTATAATCATGCAATCGCCAACTTGTGCGAAATCAACATAATGATCCTCAACACGGATAAGTGCAAGCGAACTGGTCCAAAGAGCGGCTTTATCCGACATATTAATGCCGGCCTCCTCCATTTTTGCCCGCAAACGAATATTAGCTTGAATGACTAGTTGTTTCAGATTCAAATCTGCGGTATCCTCAGGCAGTAACGACTCCAAATAGTGCTTGATCACTTGAGAAGCTAAGTATCCTCCGGTTTCATTATTAGATCCTCTATAAGGATGAAGTGAAGTAGCACCGTCTAATACCCCATATAGATGTAGCTGCTCGTTACTGACGAGAGCATCTTCGTTCAGTGAAATTGAGTAGCCTCCCATTCTTGTAGTGCTTCCTCTACGGCACTCCTTATATGATTTCGAATCATATTTATTTCGTTTACAAACCAAAAAATTGTTGTATGCATCCTTGGTCGTTAGTATTGCTCTACTATCCTGCCCGATACTCCAATGAAGTAGGGAGCAGCACCGTGACGGCCTGATCCCTGCTCTTGTTGTACTATCGTGTCCCTTTAGTTCAGTAACTTCATGGGCTAAAACAAAAAGAGCCTGCTCCTGACATATCGTCAAGAACAGGCTGTCAACTCAGTATTATTACAATATTCTCCGCTTGAGGTCCACGCTGCCCTCATACAACAATGAATTCAACGCGTTGTCCATAGTACAAACATATTACATAACCAGAACGATTCAGGTAAAAGCGAATACTCTATGCCCGGTAGTCATCGCTTTTCCAATCCTTAATCGCTTTCTTAATATCATTTGGGCTTAAATTTTCCAGGACCGCTTTTTTGCAAAGTTCAACGAATTCGGAATCGCTAGCAAAACGCAGTGCAATAATTTGATGAAGTGTGAGCCTTGAATCCATCGTTTGTCCCGTTAACACATAGTGGCGAAAATTTTCTTCCGCTCGAATTGCTCTGTCCTGAGCTTTCAATGGATAATTTCTAATAACAAAAAAATTAATAGTAATAAGATACACAAAAATAAGTAACATAAGTATGACAGAGAGGGTTAGTCCCTCTTTTATTATATTAAAGATGTTTGCTACTAACATAACCAGTAATACAACGGGTAAAAAGTAGTGAAATGGCGCGTGATATCTGCGGTGATTTGCGAAATTTTGTTTTGTCATGGTAATCCTCCATCATTTTTTGGTCTTCCAGTAACACTTTTTATTAGACACCTTGCTCCAAATATTTCTTAAAGTTGACTCCTAAAGAACTGCTCCATCCATTATTATGATTTTCAGCTTGATCCTTCGTGGAGAAATTCTCGTGCGTAACTACAAGCTCAGTTCCTTCACCTTGTTCACCAAATATGATTGTAACAACCGTATCCTCTTGTTCTTCGCCAGATCCTTCATGCTCCCACTTCCAGGTAAATACCAGCTTCTCATTTGGGATAACCGCTAAATATTTGCCACCAATAATATGATTTGATCCATTAGGAGCTTGCATGATAAAGCGGTAAACTCCTCCTTCAACAACATCCATTCGATCAATGGTAGTATTGAACCCTTCTGGGCCCCACCATTGTTTCAACTGCTCTTGTATTGTCCACGCTTGAAATACTCTTTCTCTATTAGCCTTATAGTTATAATTGAGTTGCAGTGTAAATTTATTTGCTTGCATTGTAATCATAATTATTTAGCTCCTTTATTTATCCGTTGTATTTTGGTCCAGAAACCGTTCTAGTCTTGATAATTGCGAAGTCCAGAATTGCCTTAAATCCGTTAACCATTGATTTGCACAGTCAATTGATGCTGAATTTAAATAGTAATAACGAAACCTCCCTTCTTTCCGCACTGAAACTAACCCGGATTTTTCTAGAACCTTTAAATGTTTTGATATTGCAGGTAAAGACATCTCAAAAGGCTCGGCTAGTTTCATGACTGTCATCTCGCCTTTGGCTAACTGTGAAATTATTGCTCTTCTGGTCGGATCGGAAAGAACTGAAAAGACATCGTTTAAGTTTTCTTCACCACAACATTTAACCATATGGTTAAATGTAATGTTTTTCTATTCGCTTGTCAATCTGTCCCCATTTCTTAATATTGGTTCTACATTAGATGATTTTCAATTTGTCACAAAAAAATACCGTCCAATTTATTATTGAACGGTATTTAAAGATACGCTTGATTTGATTGTTATATTTTCCCTTTTTATGGGTTTATGGTTCGTCCTAAAGCCCTGTTTGGTAACCTTCCCGTTAAATGAAAAAAAGAGCTGCATCGCGGCAAGCTCCTCCACTATCGTGTCCGTTAGGTTAGCGCGGTGCCTTACTATTGAATGCCGGCAGCTCCAAAGGTGCTGTAACTACTTTTATAAAGTTATGCCATTCAAAATAAAAGGCCCTGATATTATTCCAATGGTACGATGAGATTTAGTGAGCTTCAAAAAGCAATGCCGGATATAACTAAAAAAATACTTACCGCACAATTAAGAGATTTAGAATATAATGATATGTTTCATCGAGAGATTTTTCCCCTCCCCCCGTCGGGAATGAGATAAAGTTCTTGTCAACAATCGGGAATGGGATAAAATTCTTGTCATTTGGTTTTGACAAGAACTTTATCCCATAAACACAAAAAGCCGCTATTTAAGCGGCATTTAATGAGATAATATTCTTGTCACCCGACAAACCGAAAGGCACTTGGCCTTCCGGTCATCCTAACACAAGCCTGTGGCAATCCCACAAAGCTTCGTGCTCACTTATTTGTTAAGCGAAGTGCTAAGCTCTGTGACCGTACCTTTGAGACCATCAGTCAGCTGTCTTATAAGGTCATAGTCCAGCTTATCTTGTTGGAGGCCCGCTTTCAACGGATCCAAATATTTCTCAACTTTCTCGTAAAGATCAGGATATTTCGATTTAACCTCATCTTCAAAGCTTCCCCACTGATCTTCAAGCGCTGCAGATTGTTTCTTTGAGTCGCTTACATTCTTTTGATCTACTTGACCTTTCAATTGGTTGACGGTTTTGAGCAAGGCTGCCGCTCCATCTTTAGCTGTAACATTAGTTGTGCTGGCAGCGGCGCTCGCAGCTGGCGTAGCCGATGATGCCGCAGGTGACGTTGTTGCCTTGCCGCAACCCGCAAGTGCAAGTGTAAGAGCAGCAGTCAAAATAATAAGTTGTTTACGGTTGAACATAAATTGTACCTCCATGGTGTATTAATTTTCTTTTATAGTGAGAGAAGCTTTTCGAACCAAACCAATTTTAATGCGGACCCATAAGGACTGCGGATAAAGCACCGACCAGCAAAACCAATTGCGGAATCGCGCTTTCCAGCGTCGGATACAGTGCAATGGCATCCCAGCTAGGCAGCCATGAGGCCGGAGTCGCTTTAAGATAACCAGCTAACTGCAAGCCGTGAACGCCCATACCGCAAATTTGAAGCAGAGGTAGAAGACGAAGAAGCTGGATACTAGGAAAAATGGACGCATCGGAATGCGCAAACCGATTTTAAGAATCAAAAAGGCAATAATGATCAACAATGCGATGCCGATACCAATCCCGCCCAACAGCGAACTGATGGAAATGGACGAAGCCATAGCGCTCATGAACAACACAGTTTCATCTTTATTCTTTTTCACTGGACTAAAACCGCGCGAGATATTTATTGCAGATATTTCTCTTCAAAACACCATTTAGGGTAAGAGTCGATGATAAAGAATCTCTTTACCTGTGTACTGAATTTCATATATTTCTCTTTCAAGTGGGTTTGAAACATCTCCGTATCAAAAAGAGAGAGCACCCTGATGTCATTCTTGCCGATCGCAGTCACATACTGCATGAAAGCAAGAAGTACCTTCACATAATCCTCTTTCGTCTTATCTCTTCTTATTTTGTCAGGATTATGAATATAGAGATATAACATCCCCAAATTCGACACCTGAGAGTAGTCGTCATAGCTATAGCCATCCTCATCCTCAAGTGCAAATATTTTTCCCGAAGTACATTATAATTATCACCGTTCAACATCACTTGAACAAATTCACGTCCATAAAAAAACGACAAGAAAATCCTTGCAAATGAAAAAGAACCTTGATATATCAAGGTCCTAAAGCGGGATTATCCTGTCGTCGTTCTACGATTCATCATTCCCTTGATATTGAAAAAGAGCATTACACCTACTATTACAATTCCTACAAAAAGTGTTAACGCACTTCCCAAAAATGGCTTGTTAACACCTTCATTGGTGACGATTACTTCGGCGCAGCTCAATGTTTGGCTTTTGGCGGGATTCTCAAATGAGATCACGGAGACGACACTCTTGCAAGCTTGACTCAATCTCGAGCGGAATTGCCTAATTTCTTCAGTAATTCAATAGTTGCTCCTTTTTCATCTGCCGAAAGTCCCTTTGTAGCGTAGTACATCGCTTGCGCGTGTTTAGGAAAGATGTTATCCATCACTTCAGTTCCTGCCTCTGTAATCACGGCGTAAATAACACGCCGATCCTCAGTTGAAAGCTCCCTTTTCAAGTAGCCCTTCTTCTGCAGCTTATCCACATTATAGGTAATATTCGCGCTGCTTATTAAAATCTTGCAGCCTATCTGTTGAAGAGGAATTTTGCCTTTATGATAGAGGAGTTCAAGAATGGCAAACTCTGTCCCGGACAAATCCCCATTCTTGATTTCTGTTGCCGTGGACTCCAGTATCTCCCGATAAGCTTTGGATAAGACCACAAATAATTTCAACGACAGGCTCTGTTCCTCAGTGATCTGCATGGCTAACTCACTCCCCCTTAACCTCTACTACAATGACCTAATCGATCAGCATCTATACAGTAATAAGTATTAACTGCTTCCTAATTTATTAACACACGAAAATTGGTTCTGTCAATGAATTCTATTGAAACTCTCTATTTAGAGACCGTAGTGCTGCATACTAGCTATTACAGCATACGTTGTGAGACCGACCTATACTAGAGCCACACTTAGAAAAGTAGTAGAAGCATCATTTTTTGATACATGATTGACTGGCCCCTCTTCATATGAGAGTGAGGCTTTTGTACAAATTACTATTCAATCTAGGCAACAACTAACTTATGAATAAAATATTGCCTTAGTTCGTAGAATTTTTCTCTTGTGCCGGCTAAGATGACTACAACTAATTTACCTTCCTCCTTATTTTTCTCAGAAACATCGACAGTATTTTTAATAGTCTTGATTTAATCTCAATGTAAATCATAGAAATAGGAGTGATACTAATGAAAAAAGTTCGGTTAATGAATCGGAAAAAATAAGGATTGCATTAGAGAAATTGGCATCCTGGGGAGAGACCGAAAACTCAAAGTGTTCTACGGATGATGCTGATCGTAAATTATCGCCTTTCTATATGGGTGAACCGATTGTAAGCAATTCACCTGTGGCTAGAAGGGTTTTTCGTGGAATCCGCAGAAACCCTTTTGAAAAATGATTCGAAGTGAGCAAATAATCATTTCTGGAAATTCGCACATTTAGCTTAGACCACGGTACATATGTATCAAACTCCTTATTTTGTGCAGATCTATAAAATCAGAATGAGACCCACATCAACGCGATGCGGGTCTTAACTTTTTAATTTTAAAAGGAGGTCGATTTCTATTAATTACTTTGTTGGTGGTGTGAAAAACTCATCATATGCAGCCTGATCCACCGCTACATCTTGAATTTTAACAATTTTGTCATCCTTAATCTTGAAGTGCATGATGACTGCCGGAACAACTCGAGGCGTCGAATCCCACTTACGATCCATTCGGATGTATTCTCTGACGAAAACATCTGTTTTGCTTGCGGCCAAAGTATCGATTTCCAGTTTATACTTGTTCCCAGCTAAGTTCATCAGATTGCTGCGGAATTTCACAAATCCATCCCAACCGTGATACGTACCGGCAATCGGATTTTCACCTGCAACAGTTAGTTCAAGATCGTCTGAAAACTTCTCTTTAACTGCTTGCAGATCGCCTTCCCAGAAGTTATTGTAGAGCCCTTTGATTAAATCATAATTGTCTTTGGAGACAGCTCCTTTTGTGCTTGGACCCAGCTGTGCTGCCGATGTTCCGTTTGCATCATCAGAGGCACTCGCTGGATTTGCTGCAGAAGTGGACTCAGGTGCAGATGTTGGGGCAGCTTCGCCGGATGTAGGAGTCCAATATGTATCATAAGCATTTAAGTCATCTGGAATTGTCCATGCTTCAGAAACTTTGCCATCTTTGATGTTGTATTGCATAGTGAAATGTAATTCAAACATACGATCCGGATCTTGTTTACGGTTGAGTTTGATAATCTCTTGAGTAAATGCTGTATTCCCGCTCACTGCTAGCGTAGGTACTTGCATATTAAATACGCCGCCATTATAAGTCATAATGTTCGTGGCGAATTTCTTTAAGCCCTCAGTTCCCCAATATTCTCCAGCGTTCAGACCCTTACCAGGTACATGCATAATAAAGTCGCCTGAAGTAAGTTTCGTAACGGTTTCCATATCTCCACGAAGGAATGCTCCGTAGAAATCTTGAATCAGCTTAGCATTTTGTTTGGAAAGCTGTGTGGGACCGGCGTAGTCAACTTTTTCGAATTTCGGTGCGGATGTTGTGATAACTGTTTGTGTTTCCTGACTAGGATTGCTGCTTTCTGCGGAAGCTATTGCACTCACACCTGTTAGACCTGTAGCTAATGCTAGAGAAAGAACCATACTCTTCTTAGTAATTGTTTTTAATATTTTCATTGTTATGTCCTCCCAAATGTTACATTTTTTATTGCTAATTGGAGAATCTTAATTTGATATATCTTCAATTAGAAGTATATTTGATTATGTTCATTCTGTCAAATCCTTTTGCAAATATTCCCCACCTTACCATCAATTCAATATTGATCTATCTGGGGCATCACACTTAATAGCACTAAAGAAACAAAATAAGATAGATAGTTAAAAATACGGCGGCATAGTCTAGGACTTTATTTTCTCATCCTGGTTGTAGAGATAACTTTTGAGGAAGCATATTTTGTAATCTTTTCAGAAATTCACAAATGCTCATGCTTTGCATAATTTCCCCAGAAACAATAATATACTAAAGACTGTGGTGACGGTTGGTCTATCACTACATATAAACAGCCACCTTGAAGCACTTGAGGGGCTGTTTTCTTTTTCCTTAAATCCCACCCCTAGGCATGTGAATATTTTAGTACAAATTCGATAAATATTTACTCTAGTGTCTTTTATAAACTTCAGGTCATTTCCGGGAGGATCTATGTTATGCATCAAACTATTGTTATATTTAATGAACGTCCGATTCCAGTACAATTTCTTGGCTCCGATGAAAAGCAAATTCCATCACTTCTTTCGGCCTTAAAACATTGTAAGCTTACAGTCAGTCGAATGGAATTACCTTCTCTTATTGAACTGTATGGTTCGGAAGCAATCGTACATACTGAAAATGGCGATAGTTATTGGCTCCCTGTATTTTGAACTTGGAGTGAACGTCATTTTAGTAACTGGCAGGTTAGGGTAATAAAGGGATCCTAAGTACTGATTAGATTCATAGCACTAGTAATAAATTATATGGCTCGTGTTAAGTTAAATAGAGCTTTGGCTCTTTTATGAAGAGGTCGTGCTGTTCGACAAAGAGACGATCCATCGGCTGGAGAACGATTTTCTCGTCGATTTGAAGGAATTGGTTTTATGCATATGTCTTTATCATCATGTCTGCAAGAAAGAGGGTAAAGCCAGCAATGAAAAAAGTCTACACCTCGTGGCGTAGACTTTTTTAAAATCGGAATTTCTCGGATCCCGATCAAACCTATAATAAGAATGCTGTAGCAATCTCATTTTTGTTTGATTAATTATTTTTACTTGTCTTTTTTTGCGTGAGAACCATCACAGTTCCCATTTGCATCCTGGGTTTTTCCGCATCCACATTGACTCATCCTTGTTCGCCTCCTCTTAATAGTATATTCTTCTATTTCCAATTAGAAAATCTTTATTTTTTATATCTCCAATTAGAAATATAAATAATTATGTTCATACTGTCAATCCTTTTGTAAATATTTTTTCACCATTTGTACAATATTACGCGCCCCCAATTCGTCCCCAACTCTCTTAACCTCTCACTCAAACCCCTTATATATCAATAGATTTACAGTTTCGATATGTGTCGTATGTGGAAACACTAATACTTGTCCAACAAAACTACATCGTTTCGGTGCACAACCTCTTGACAATGTGAACACCAAGTAACGTTGCTTCATAAGATAGTACAATGTTAATCTGATTTTCCTGGAATTAAGCATTTCAGTAATTAATCTCATTTACCCTTACAATTGGCTAAGTTTTGATAAATGCGTTAGTTTTAAATACCACCCCTCCTTCTTACGGTTTTCCTTTTGTATTGTCATTAATAGATATCTTCTTTTCACATTGATAACTTTTCTTAGCTTATTTATCTCTTGTTTACTTATGAAGCCCCTAGCTGAAAATTCAAGAAATCTCATACTGTCTGCTCTAGCAGTTCTTAGTACAGTTTCAATCCCTAACGTGTCAAATACTTTATCTGTTCTATAGGTTAAAGGTGATTCTATAATCGAGAGTGTACCGTGATCAAATGAATGTTTCTTCGATTTTTTCCATTCATCTGAAAATTGTGCTTTTATCCTCAACTTCTTCCAACTTATTTTTAAAAATGAAAACTTATCATAAGCTTCTTTCCAGAGTGCAACTTTTTCTAACATACTTATTTGATTTAGATTGCGATCAAATAACGCAGTAGTTTCTATGTTAAAGTTCTTTCCTGGGGAAAATTTTAAATATAATTCGCTTGGATATTGAATGTCTTTTATTCTTTTCTTTTCCTCAGGCATTAGTTCATCATGTCTAATGAAAGTAATTAGTTGTAAAAGCCCTAGATCATTAAGCAATACATTTATCTCTCTCTGATCATAGGAATATTGTTTGATAGTCTCGAACTCGCCAACAACCCCCAACTCCTTCCACACTATGCGTTTTAAATTTAATTCATCTTGTTCAGTTCTAATCATATTTTTTAATACTCTTAACTTCTCCATCTCACATTTAAGTTTCATATATGAGCCTTCATGAATAAATTTTTTTATTTCTGTTAAGCTCAAACTTCTTCATCCCTTTCTAGTAGCTTTGCAATTATTTTGATGAACTACATATGCTTTGTTGTATCTTAGAAATCGTACCTTCTTTAAAATAATATCTTTTTCTCCCATCTTTCATATGTAATATAAAATCTGCCTCGATGCCTTGCTCGTGAATTATTTTCCATAACCTTTTTTCCCCGATCTTTAATCTCTTCATTACATCTTGAAGAAAGAATCCAACATGTTCTTGCCTTTTACTTCTAATTAACTCCAAACAGAGTTTTAACTCGTAATCTTCATAATAATTATCTGCTAAATTGCCCCCCTGAATTGTTCGTATTGGCTTGAGATGGCCTGAAATTGTAAAAGCAATAATATCTACAATTGTTAGATTGCATGTTGAATATTTGATCAGCGCCTCATGAAACCTAATTGAGGATGGTTTAACTTCTGTTACAATTTGACCGAGGCAACACTCAATAAACTTTTTCACTTCATAAATTTCAAACTTTTTAATTGGCGAATTTGCAATTTGAATTGGGGTTAAATAACCTGCATTAACAATTTTCGAAACTGAGTATGAATTGACTCCTAAAATCAAACCAACTTCCTTTCTTGAAATTAGCGCTTGCTTAATGTTCAAATAATTCTCAAGTGTATTTCTCTCTACCAGATACCTCGATTGTCCATCTATTATATTTGTTTCAACCTGTAACTCCTGAAATGCATTTAATTCGTTGAACTTCTCATAGGTAATTCCCGTTAATGTCTTAACTTCTTCCCTCCGAAGCATTGTTCTTTTCTGTAGTAACTCTGGATTTTTCTTAAATATTGAAAAATCCTTCCTAACATTTCCTCCATCGACTTGATCTAAAAAGTATGAATTATATGCCTCTTGGATCAGTGAGAAAATCGGATTACTAAATAGATCTTCAAATGCTTTTAACTTTTCGTATCTTGCTTTTCCTTTATTACGAGATAAGAAATCATTAAGTACTATAAAAAAGTGACTTGGAAAGTCTTTACACATCCAATAAACATTCGATAACGCAATTGCTAAATCAAAACCGCTTTTTTCACCTTTCTTACGATTATAGAAAAGTTTTAATATATTAGGTGACAAATAGGTGTAATCTTGTGCACGATTAAGTAAATAAAAGCAATGAAAAGCTAGTTTCATAAATTCGATAAAATTAAAATTCTGAATTACAGCTATTTCTTTATCCCATAACCCTTGCGTAATCTGTATTTGAGACTCTATAAAATTACCATTTTCGATATGTAACTGGTCATAATCATTATAGTCAAATAAACATTTGTTACATTTTTGATTAATAAATGAAGCCATACTTATTACATAACCACAATGAGGACACTGGTCTACCAACTTTACTCTATGTTTTACACACAAATAAATTGCTAGAATTCCCCATATTGCTCGATGATAATATTTTTCCCGAATACATAATGGGCAATATTTTGTTCTATTTTTAATGATAATTTTAGTATATAGATCAAGCCCTACGTATTCATGAAATCTATAGCCATTGTAAATTTCATGATACACTGGTTCTTCATTCAAGCTTTTGAGTTTTCCAAGTGCTTCATTATCGAACTCATTATTTTGCGCTTGGTGTATTGTTAGACCCAAGAAATTACTAAGATATGACGTATTAGGATAATAATTTCGTTGAGACAATCTGTAAAGAAACCCAGACAGGCTTTCATCCATATACATCAAAAGTTGATTCTTTAGAGTTTTTTCTTGAAGGCAGTTATCCATCATCTTCTAACTCTCTTTCGCTTTTTCAATTGTTGCTTTAAAAACCTAATCTTCTCCTGATAATTAGTAATACTCTGCTCATCTAAAACCATTTCTTTATTGACTCTGTAAGCAATTGTAAGGCTACCATCTTTCAATAGAACTAAAATATACTCGTTATCATAACTATCAACATAAATAGGAATATTTCTAGAGATTTCTCCACCTGGTAGATACCACTGTTCTTTAATAGCAACACTGCATGAGTAATACTCCCCATTAAATAACAATCCTTTTTCAGTTACTTCTGCTTTTTCAGGTGGAAATAAATCAAATAACTTTTCCAATATCAGCACCTCCTATTAATCTATTAGTATTAATATCACCAAAAACTAGATTTATAATACATATAAGTAGTATTTCATTTATAATACTATGTTTCTTCACGTGTTTGACAACATATATCTTGTCTACACTTCAATTAGAGGTGTAGCTAATGGCAGATCCAACATTAAGATTAATTGGTGAGCGAATACGAGACTTAAGAAAACAAAGGGGCCTTTCTCAAGAGCAATTGGGTGAGTTAGCTGAATTTCACTATACTTATATTGGTGGAGTAGAGCGCGCGGAAAAAAATATATCAGTTCTAAATCTTGCTAAAATAGCGATTGCCCTCAATGTTGGACTTTATGATTTATTTGAATATACAAGACTTAATAGTCGTACCAAAGATAAATCCGATGATTTAGAGCATATTGTTAATCTTTTACTTTCCTTAAACTCAAGTGAAGTTAAAAAAGTAAAGAACATTCTAATGGAAATGTATGAGTAAGAGTAAAATAAAATGGCGACTGTTCTCAGTCGCCATTTTTATTTGCAAATAACTTTATTAAAAATAATAATCAAAACGGTTTGCTCAATTACTTTTTATTTAAAGCTCGTTTTGTAATCTCATGATGTCGATATTTTGAAACTTCTTTATTACTTTTATATGTATTAAACAGACTCATTACATGTTCTACATCCGATTTCAAGAAATATGGGGAATCCTTTTTCTCACCCGAAGGGTAATAAACATCCAATTGGCCTGCTTTGAAAAGCTCAAAGCCCAGTTCTTTAATCACATTTTTTCTATCCATATAATCATTTTTATTATTACTAATGAAATTAAAAGCCTCCATCATATCTTCTTTTAAGTACAAATGATCCCAATAGATCGTACTCGATTGAAAAACAATATTTACATTCATTCTTTTCAAATGCTCCTTTAAGGTTTTGCTACTCCAAATGCTTTTATCTAACAAATCATGAACAGTTAGATACTTACTTGCTTCTGTATCAAGCTTTTCTATTATATTGAGATTGTAACATTCCTCTTCAAGTAGATACTGCATTGGAACTAAATTCATCTCACATATTAATTTTGCTGTGGTAACACTGACATTCCATCTCGTAGCTATAGAACTCAAGGCCATAAACTTAATTTTTCCGCTATAGTTAGAAAGTTCTATTTGCATTTTTTCTATATAATCTTCATGAATCATTTTAAGTTTGAGTCTCGGGTGATAGTGTAGGTTTATTTGGTATTTATTTATATAACTATGAATTAATTCAACAGTAACCCCGTATATTTCCATAAAATCTTCTATGAGCATGAAACTGCGATCGTAATGCTGTTCTTCAAAACGAATATTTTCTAAGACGTCCTTTTGTAACCGGGTCTTCACCAAAACATTTTTTATTCTTTTATTGGGCATTGAATTTACCAACCTTGACATAAAAGCTTTAGTTCTGTCAAACGAACCTTTAAAATGTATATTTAAAAAGATTACTAATTTAGACGGCCAAGCTGAAAGTAACTCATAAGCAAGTGACATAATTTTAAATTGCTGTACTACATCATGATAATACCCACTTGAAGCAAATCTTAGTTTCTCTGCTGGGTTAAGCTGCAGATTAAAAAGATCAGTTTTTACTACCAAAACATATGAAAGCCACTTCGTTAAAATGAATTGTTCTCTAATGTCTAGAGAATGACGTAAAAAAGGCGATTCAATTTGTTTAAAATCTCCATCCTCGTTTAGGTACCGCGGTTCTCCACCGACTTTCGAGATAGGATAATTTTCTAAAATGCTATTGCATAAACCACATTTTCCCATCACTACATCTTTAACTGTCATTTTCTTTTGACAATCTGAACAGTTCTCAACCATAAATGCTAAATGTTTGTAGCAATAAAGATGGTGTGAAAGTGACCAACTAGCCCTATGATATTTCCTTTCTTCTAAACATTCAGGACAAAACCGTGTAAACATACCATTTTTCCATCCTGGAAGGGTTAGTCCTTCAAGGAACCATTTGTATGGAAACAGGAAATCACCTGTTATATTCTGATCAGATAATAACGATATTTTATTAAGATAATTTCCAATCTCTTCTTCCGTCGCCTTGGATGTAATATTGCTTATCCCTAGTTCATTAACTTCGCGATAATTAACTAAGGCCAATCTGCTCAGGAACCCCTCCAAAGATTCATCAGGATACTTTTCTATTAGATTAGGCAATGAACGCATGTTAATCACTCACTCGTTTCTATAACAAAATAAGGTTAGACGATACTATATCGTCTAACCTTATTTTTGTATAATTATTCATCTCATTGCATAATTTCATTTTTCCATAGAATTCTGCAACAAACTGTCCAACGAATTCTGAAACAATTCTAAATAATTCTGGAATTTGACAAGAGAGAGGCAGGCCACGCCCCCGGCTTTTCTTACGAACACCTGCTGTACCCGCAGTTGGCACAGTTCTTGCAGCCCTCGCTGTTAACGAGCGAGGCAGAGCCACACGACGGGCACAAGTCCTTCGACAGCGGCGCTGAATCGTCAGCGCTGTGTCCGTGCCCGGCGTTGCTGCTAATGGCAGCTGGCGCTGGCGCATCCAGCACTTCACTCGTTGCGGTCACATAGTTCCGCGCGTCGTCTTGGTCGTTCATCACTTCGTTGTGCTGCTCAAGCGCTTTAGCCACAGCGTCTGCGATCGATTCGACGCGGTTAGAACCAAAGCCGATCGCCCCGGAGCCGCCGATGCCTTTGAGATGCTTGATGAGCAGCTTCACTTTGTCACCGTGGTCTCCGTAGCGCAGGAACAGCGAGCACACGCGGCCCAAAGCCTCGGACATCGCGAACACATCGGAGCCTGCTTTGCCGACATTCAAGAATATCTCACTCGGCGAGCCGTTCATATCATTAATGGTAATATACGCCATCCCGAAAGGCGTATTGATTTTATACGTAGCCCCGCGCAAAATTTGCGGACGGCGCTTATACTGCCTGTCAAAAACCTGCTCCGTTTTGGCATCCACGTTAACGGCCAACTTGCCTGACAAAGAAGTAAGGCTCTCTTCATCCCTGACAGCCGCCGGTGCAGCAGCCGCAGCAACTGTAGCGGAAGCTGTTTCTTCTTTCTTCTCTTCCTTTTTGCCGGAGTCTGTGCTTAGAACCTGGACATCACGGCTGCCGTCCCGATAAATCGTGACCCCTTTGCAGCCCAGATCAAACGCCAATTCGTATAACCGCTTGGTCTCCTCAATCGTGAAATCAGCAGGGCAGTTGGCTGTTTTTGAGATGGAGCTGTCGACCCAGCGCTGAATAGCCGCTTGCGCTCGAATATGATCCTCCGCCGTGAGAGACATCGCCGTGACGAAGTAGTCCGGCAGCTCCTGACCCGGATGCTCATCTCTCCATACTTGAGCAATCGGCACATACTGCTTATCGAAGCCTAGACGGCTTTGACGGAAATACTCAAAGGCAAAATAAGGCTCAATTCCCGTCGACGTTCCGACCATCGTGCCCGTGCTTCCCGTTGGTGCTTGCGTAATGACCGTTACATTACGCATGCCGCTGGCCCGGATGGCTGTGCCGACCTCAGGATAGACGTCCGTCATATTTTTCATAAAACCGCTCTGCAGGAACTTATCCTCGATATACTCCTTAAAAGAACCCTTCTCACCGGCAATCTCCGCTGATGCCAGATAAGCTTCCTTGGCCATGAAACCATACAGCTTATCCAGGAACACAAGCGATTCCGGGCTGCCATAACGGATATTCAACTTAATCATCAGCTCGGCCAAGCCCATCGAACCCAGACCTACTCGGCGTTCGCCCTGTTGGTTAACACGATTCTCCTCAAAATGATAAGGCGTCTTATCGATCACATTATCAAGAAAACGCGTCGAGTAACGAACCACTTTGCCCAGCTCTTCCCAGTTCACATCATGCTTCTGCGAATCATAGAACTTGGAAAGATTAATCGCTGACAAATTGCACACACCCCAAGCCGGAAGCCCCTGCTCACCACACGGATTCGTGCAAATGATCGGATTGAAGTACCAGCTGTTGGACATTTGGTTATAGTATTCCATGAATACGACACCAGGCTCCGCAGACTTCCAGGCAGATTCAATAATCGTATGCCACACATCGCGGGCGCGCACGGTGCGGTAAGGCTTAACAGGCTTTCCGAGCTCTTTCCATGCATCCAGATTGCCGTCCCACAGTTCATTATAATCAGGATCCGTCGTATCCGGGAACACGAGCTCCCAGTTCAAATCTTCCTTGACAGCTTGCATAAATCCGTTGCTCACGCAAACGGACAAGTTCGCGTTCGTAATTTGCCCCATCGTGGACTTCACTGTAATGAAATCCATCAAGTCCGGATGCCAATCGTTCATCATCAGCATTAGCGCGCCGCGCCGGCTTCCGCCCTGCTCAATCAAACCTGTCGTATAGCTGAACAAACCGCCCCAGGACACGGCGCCGCTGGAGGAGCCGTTAACGCCTTTGACAACAGACCGGCGCGGGCGCAGCGAGGACAAGTTAATACCTACACCGCCGCCTCGAGACATAATCTCCGTCATTTCGCTCAACGTTGACATAATGCCGCCGCGACTGTCCTTTGGCGATGGAATCACATAGCAGTTGAAAAGCGTCAACTCGTCGCTGGCATCGGCACCTGCCGCAATGCGGCCGCCTGGGACAAGCTTCCAATCGTCCAAAATATATCTGAATTTCTCCGTCCATTCCGCCTGCTTCTCCGGTGTGGATTCCACAGACGCCATGGCCCCTGCTAAGCGATCCCACATTTCTTCCGGGGATTTCTCTATATTTAACGTCAGCTTCTCAACCGCAGATTCAACGGTCTCTCCGCTCCGCGTCATGACTTTGACGATATTGCCTTCACGGCTAACGATTTCACCGACTTCTTTGGCTGGGAATTTGGGATCGTCCTTCGTCAAAACAAGCACGGTATCGCCAACCTTCGCCGCACTTGTATCCGCATTTTTCAACGCATATCGATCTAAAAAAATCTTCTCGCTTAACCCGCTTAAACGCTTGTCTGCTTGCAATTTCTCCAATGATAACACCCTCCCAATAGGCTTCAATTCGAGCTGCATGTATATAAAGTCTGAACGTGATGTGTTATGTAATCACAATATATAGTGTGGGAATTCCATTATACATCACCATATGTAGTGTTTCTAATGGATGACAGACCAATTTGGTTGAATTAGACAAGTTTACTTCTAATAATCTATGATTATCTTCGAATTGCTCTCTTTCTCAAAGACCAGCTGCTCATTTTTTACGACACTATTCGACCCAATTATTGGTAAATAATAGTTTTCTTCACCTGCAACCTTTCAACTTTTGACGATCCGCTGCTCCTCTGCTAACCTATATTTAGGATACCACAGAAATGAACATTTTAGAACACGTGTTCGATTTTATTATTTATTTTTAAGCTCGGAGGTGTGCTCATTGTATTTTTATAAAACAGATTTTGTGGAGAAAAAAGATGTCAACCTGACCCCCGATGACCGTGGATATTACTTCGGCGACGGTATCTATGAAGTGTTTCGCGTGTATAACGGCCGGATTTACGAACAGGAAGCCCATATGGAACGGTTGCAAAAAAGCGCTGCCGACGTCCGCATCAGCCTGCCGTATTCACCGGAACAAATTGGTGACATTCTAACCAAACTAGTTCAGCTTAACGAGCTCGTTGAGGGTACGATCTACATGCAAGTTACTCGAGGTGAAGCGCCGCGCGCCCATCCTTTTCCAGCAGAAGCCACGCCGGTTTTGCTCGCGTACACCACAGAAGTCAAGCGCCCGCTGGCGACGATCCAGAACGGTATTCATGCGATCTCCCTCGAAGACATCCGCTGGCTGCGCTGTGATTTGAAAACGCTGAATTTGCTGCCTAACGTCATGGCTAAGCAGACGGCGCTCGACCATGGCGTGCAAGAAGTCATCTTGCACCGCAGCGGAACGGTGACAGAGTGCAGCGCATCGAACTTCATGATCGTCAAAGATAACGTGTTGTACACACACCCGGCCAACAACTTGATTCTGCATGGTATTACGCGCGCCGTCGTGCTGAGACTCGCCAAGGCGCTGCATATCGAAGTGCAGGAAGTACCTTTCACCCTCGAGCAATTATTGCAGGCGGACGAGGCTTTCATCACAGGCACGACTGTTGAGGTCACACCTGTGCTCACCGTCGACGGCAGTACGGTTGGCACGGGCCAGCCCGGACCGGTAACGCGCAAGCTGCAGCATGAGTTCGAGCATACATTTGCAATGTAAAAAAAGGATGAGCAGAATCGGGGATTCTGCTCATCCTTTTTATTGATTCGGCAACATTGCTATCCTGCAAGTTCGGCATATAATAGGAGCAATTGTCGGGATTTCGGACCAATTGCCCCTATTATCATGCCATTTTTGCGGGATGCGCGGGCAGAACATCCGGCGGTGCCGATTTATCCTGCACAATTGCGGGATAAGCGCCGCAGCGGGCGGGAGCCTGGTTCGTAGGCTACGTCGCCTTACAGCGGATTCCACGCTAGATGCGCCCCCGACTCGCGCACACCGCTCTTCAGCGGAATCCGCGCAATAGACGCCTACACAGCTCCCGCGCCCGTCACCGGCGGAAGTTCCACGCTTCCGCGCCGTACTTCTCGCGCACGAGCTGCTCCGTCAGCTCGACTTCGTACGGCGTCAGCTCCGCATCCGCCAGCTCCACGCCGAGCCCTGCGGCGATTTCGCGCCGGAACGCCTCCTCGACCTGCTGCAGCGTCACCTCCGGCTTGCCCTGCGCCCGCAGCAGCTCATTGATGGCGACGGCTTTCTTCAGGAAGCTCGCCTTCATCCGCTCAGCCAGCTTCTCGCTGGAGAAGCGGAGCAGCCTGAACAGCTGGTCCGTGTCCAGATCCAGCAGAATCGAGCCGTGCTGCAGCACCACGTCTTTTTGCCGCACCTGCGCGCTGCCCGCGACTTTGCGCCCTTCGACTACGAGCTCGTACCACGACGGAGAATCAAAACACGCCGCCGAACCCATCGAGGCGTATTTCTCCTTCTCCTCCTCATTCGCCAGCTGTACCATCTCAGCGCCCAGCCCCAGCGCGCGGAAGCCTTGCAGCAGACCGACGCTCAGCACGCGGTAAGCTTCCGTGACATTGCGCGGAATACCCGGGTAATTCTCCGCTACGATAATGCTGTACGTCAGCTCCTTGTCGTGCAGCACCGCTCTACCCCCGGTCGGACGGCGAACGAAGCCGATGCCTTCTCTGACGACGGCCTCCTGATCGACCTCCTGCTCTTTCTGAAAATAACCGATCGAAAGCGTCGGCGGATTCCATCCATAGAAGCGTACGGTCGGCGGAACGAGCCCTTCGCTATGTGCCGTCAGAATCGCTTCATCTATAGCCATATTTTCAGCAGGAGAACGATCCCCTGTATGTATAAACCGCCATGCTGTCATCGATATCATCATCCTTCCTTCATTCAACTATCGCAGCCTCGTGGCCATCAAGTCAAACTCTATCATATCATAAAACAACCCTGACACACGAAACCGCAGCCAGCCCACAGCCTCCACCGCATGGAAAAGTTATGAAAGCAACCGGAGTGGATATACTAAAACGTAATCACCTGCTCTACATCCAAGCTACTTGAGGAGGCTCGCGCATGCGCCATGAACAGCAAGAGAACATTCGCCCCATCCATCGTCAGCTTCAGATGCATTTTGAACGGGAATCGTTTGCCGAGTTGGATCAGCGCGTTCGCGGGGGAGGCCCCTGGGATGATTGGACCCTGTACCAGCTTGCTTACGAATCGGAAGAGGCCGGGCTGATTTCAAGCTTCGATGAAATGCAGTGCCTGGTGCATCTGGGCCAGCTGGAGCCAATGCCGCATCAGCTTGAGACCGCTAAGCGGGTGCTGAACGAAATGCGCGGTCGCGCCATCTTGGCCGACGAGGTCGGAC
>Ga0209566_100158_pt1 | contig 76076 bp, 71 predicted proteins | sample Araplavi_mTSA_r2_2_FD_184287 | JGI IMG/M metagenome (GOLD analysis project Ga0209566, IMG submission 184287) | Arabidopsis root microbial communities from North Carolina, USA - plate scrape CL_Cvi_mTSA_r2 (SPAdes) (version 2) | ecosystem: Host-associated > Plants > Roots > Endosphere | place... | reverse complement strand
TATAACCACTGGGATGACTGCGACTTCTTCTTTGCTTTCGTGTAGCTTTTCGTATATCATCTCGGCTACAAGAATGAGTATACTATCTTCTATACGATATTTCATTGATTAGAATTTTCCATAGAGCATGCTCAGACCGCAAGTCATTTTCGTGCAAAATAAAAAAGGCCCCGAAGGGCCTTCATTACTAAGATTTATTAGCTCGCTGGAGTTGCTGTTACGGAGATCGGAGTTACTACCGATTTACCGTTTGGAGCGACTGTAGTCAGATCAAATGTTACTGTACCGGAACTTGTAGTTACGTTACCGTATTGATCAATAGATACTGTACCACCTTTAACGTTAGTTGCTGCAAATGTCAGACCCAACAGGTAGTTGTACTCGCCAGCTTCCATATCGTCATACTCAGTACCATAGTTATCCGTTACTTTAAGATCGATTTTGTTAAATACGTTCTCGCCGGAGTTGATAGCTACAGTTTTTGTTTCTGCTTCAATCTTGTCAACAGCGATTGCATCTTCTTTCACAGTTACAGGTACTGTTGCTTGCTTCACATCACCTTTAGCTGTCAAGTAAGTGATGCTGATTGTCGCTGTACCCGCTTTGTTACCGATAGCGAAAGCTTTGTTGTGAGCAGCGTCAAGCTCTACTCTAGCTACAGCAGTGTTGGAGGATGCCACGGATTTAATGTTGCTAGGCAATTCTACAACATCACCAGCAGCGTTTTTAGCAGATACCGTGATTTCTTGACCCAGCATACTTGTTACAGCGGATTGTTGTGCATCAACTGTCAATGTTTGACCATTGCCATATACTTGTTGAGTAACTACGCCGCTGTCCAGAGCGTTGAACATTGGGTTCAAAGTATCTACGGAGTAAGTCAGATCGTCAGTTGCTTTCGCTACAGTCAACGTTTTTGTTACTTTCGCAAGTTCAACACCGTTTTTACGGATAACTGCTGTATAGTCAACATGTGTGCCTTCTTTAGCAGCTGTTGTTGTTACGAATTTGAACTCATCGTTGAACGCTTTGAAATCACCATTGGATGTAAGGCTGTATACAGTTGGATTTGCTGCATCATTGCTAACCGGTTGCGGTACTGTTTGTGCATCTTGTACGTAAGCAGATCCGTCAGTGATTTTGGTATTGCTTGCATCGTATGCAATCGCAGTAACTGCTACATCATAGTGGTTCAAGCCGCTTGCATCTGTATCAAAGCCGTTACCTACGCTGTCCGTGTACACGGAATCATCAAGCACTTTGCCGTATTGATCGATTACGTTGTATTCAAACTTGGAAGTTCCGCCTGGAACTGCGCCCTTCGCAGGTGCTGTTACTTCTTTGAAGTGGTCAGCGACGCGAGCGTCAGCTACTGTAAATGTTTTTGTTGCTGTGCTGTTTGCATTTGCTGTTGCGATTACTGCTGTAATGGATACAGCACCTTTGGAACTCGATGTAACTTTATGAAGTTTAATCGAACCTTTGTGCTCACCGGAGTTTTCGATGCTTACGTTTGTTGCATTGTTATCGCCAACTGCACCAGACAAAGATACGTTAATGCGGCCTACGTTTTGATCGCTTGTCAAATCGTCTACGCTCAATTGGTTGCCAGCTGCATCATAAGCTACGACTGGGATGTATACATCCGTATCGCCAGATGCGATTACATCATCCATTTCGCCGATTTCAATTTTGTTCGCTACTTTCGTAGATGCAACAGTGATCTTACCGGATGCTGTAGCAGCTTGGTTGAATACTGTGAAGTTAAAGTCGCCAGCTTTATCCAAGTTGTTCAGCAAGGAAATTTTCACTTCTGGAATATCGTTGCCATTGTCATCGAGTTCCCAAGTAATATCTTTGCTATCGATGTAATCGTTCCAGATTACATTTGTATCTTTCAACTGGTTAGCACTTTCCATCATTTCATAAGACATTGTGCCGCCGTATTGATCGTAGAAGTTCAAGTCAAACGCTACATTTTCACCTTTACCGCTTAATGCAGTACCGGAAGAGTAACGAGCGCTGCCAAGCTCCAGCTTCGTCAGAATCGGTTGTGTGCCCAGTTTGTAGTTCTTAGTAGCTGTGATATGGCTATCATTGTTAACGATCGTTACAGGGATTACAGACACGCCTTGAGTAGTGCTTTCTGTATTTGTATCCAATGTGATCAACAAAGTGCCGTCTGTATCTTTAGTAAGCTTAACGAATGTTGCAGCGGAAGTGTATACGTTGTAAGAACCAGCGTTCGTGGAAGCTGCTTCACCGTATTGGTTCACTGCTTTAGCTTTTACAATGACTTTGTCAGCGTAAGCGATAGTGTCGCCGGCTGTTACGAAGTCAATGCTTTTCAATACTTCGTCTTCACCTGTGAATGTTGCTGTCGTTTTATCAACAGTTGCTTCATCCAGACCGCTCATTGTTACAGTGTAATCACCGTTGCCGATTTTTGTATCAGTCAAAGTCAATACCGCGGATTTCTTGTCATCTGCGAATTGAACAGTTGTTGCTACATTAGCCGTACCTTTTGTCAAAGCCAGTTTCGCTTTGTCAGCATCAACCGGTTTGTTGAAGCTTACTGTTACTTTTTGTACGCCAGTTGCTTTAGCACCTGTTACGGAAACTTTGCCAGCTGGAACGTATTGTTGCTTAGCTTCATAAGCACCAGTCAACAGCAGGTCGCGAGTTGCATTCGCCATACCGCCGAAAGTACCATCTTCACCGTTAGGCAGAAGCTTCAGATCAAGGGCAAGTTTCACATAACCTTGTGCCCAATCGGATACTGTTGCATCGTTACCAGTCAAAGCTTTCGCATCAGCATCTTTGCCCAATACGCGAACCAAGAAAGTAGCAAGTTGTTCTTTTGTTACTTTACCTGCCGGGTTGTATTGACCATCTGCATAACCGTCAGTTACGCCAGCTGTTTTCAAAGCTTCAATGTAAGGCAATGCATAACCGTTAGCTGGGTCATCAGATTTAACGTCTTCGAAACTGGAAGTAGTCAGATCTTTGTTGATATCAAGACCCATAATCAAAGCAGCTACTTTTGCGAATTGTGCGCGGTTCATTTCTTCTTTCAGACCGAAAGTCGTGTCGCTCACACCATCGAAAATACCGGCGCTGATCATTGCATCAAATTTTGCTTGTGTTGCTGCATCAAGATCTTTCAAGTCAGTGAAGTCTGCGGATGTTTTACCGAATGCAACGGAAGAGAACATCGACAAAGCAACTGTTGCAGAAAGAACTACGGATAAGCTTTTCTTCATAAGTATAATTTCCTCCTAAAGTATATTAAAGTTTTTGTTATAAAAACTTATAACCGACATGACTGCATTACCTCTAGTAGCGCATACTAACGTGTAGCTGTGTATCTATCACCTCGGCTACATCAACGAGTATACTCTCTTCTATACGCGAATTCATTAATAACTATTTTCCAGCCATCGCTGTGTTCTAATGACATTCGCCTATGAAACTAGCTTAATCGAGAAATATGAATTTACTTTGAATTGAAGCTGAACATCAGATAAAAGTTACCTTAAAAATAGATGAAAAAAAGCAGATTGCCACATCGGCAATCTGCTTTCATTCATTTATTATGGAACCATCTTTTGTTGCTTCATAACTCTATAGGCGAACACAGATGCTTGTGCTCTTGTCATCAGCTCTGTCGGATCGAAACGGACGGTTGTCTTCTTCGCTCCAGGCAGAAGGGCGTTTTCGATTCCTTCCATAAGCCCTGCTTTCACGACCGCTTCAACAGCCGGTCTGGAATAGGATTCAATTTTGTCCCCATCCGTAAATGCTTTCTGAAGATTTGCCAGCGACTTATTCAAGTCCGTACCCAGCTTCATGTTCGCTGCTCTGGCAATCATAACGGCTGCATCTTGTCTCGTAAGTGAATCGCCAGGGTTGAACCTGTTGCTTGCTTGGCCGCGGACGATACCGGCTCTTGCCGCCGTCTCAATGTACTTGTAATCGTAAAGAAGTCCTATGGAATCTTCGATTTTAAAGACATCTTGGAACGTTCCATTACCGCTGTAGTTCAAAGGAAGCTTGAAGATCTTCACAAGAATTTGCGCGAACTCGCCTCGAGTAATCGAATCATTAGGAGCAAATGTATAAGTCGTCTTAGCTTTCATTACACCTTTCGAGAACAATGTTTCAAGTTCATTTCTTGCGAACGCATGACCTGTTACATCGTCAAACGTTTTGTTCATGTACATGACTTGGTAGTATCCGAACTTTTGGAACGGAACTGTAATCGTATGCTTACTTGCATCTACAACCCCACCGATGTCCTTCCAACCGTCCGATGTAACTCCAGAGTAGTTCGGATAGATGTCATAGTAGAATACAGTTACGTATCTACCAGCATCCAGACGGATAGCAGGATCAAAGTTCAGCGTCAATGTACCCTCACTAGTAGGAACAACCTGCTCATCATGAAGCCTATTAAAGTAGGAACGGCTAGAAATGCTTGCATCGTACGGATCCAAGCCTTCACCAGTTAAACCAGCCTGCAGATCGTCTGTAGTTGTCGAAGACGAGCTAGGGGCCGGAATAAAGCCTGCATCCATGTAATAAAGTGGGCTCGCTGTTAAGAAGCGGTCTGCCCAAAGTGTTTTTGCAGCAACCTTGGATTTAAAGTAACCATTCGTAGTTGGATATAATGTTTTGTCTACACGTCCATCATCGGAATCAGCAATGCCAAACAGAACCTGCCGGTTAGAGGTAATAAATTGATTGTTATTGCTATCAGGCAGATAACGCATGAGCTTCGTATCTTTCGGGAAGCTTAACTGCAAGGCGCTGTTGAACATCTTGAACTTCGTATTCATATCAGCCAACACTTCTGCGCCCTGAACATTGGTATTCGTGTAGTACAGAATAAAACTTCCAGTAACTTTGGAAGTACCGCGGTTCACCGTGAACTTGATCGTGTTGGAACCTGCCTTCAAATTCTTAACTTTATAGTGGTACTCATCAACAGAGTTCACTGTTTTCTTCGTAGCGCTCTCTTTACCAAACACGACGCTGTCCGCATTCTCTGCTGCAATAATAATTTCGTAGAAATTGCTATTGATATTCGCCTGCAGACTGCTGCCATTCTGGATCAACATCGGTTGAACAATCGTGTAAGGAACATTTTGTCTAGTAATTGTAATGGATTTGGTTGCTGTAATATTGGATGCATTTGTAATGCGGAACTCAAATACAACATCTGTGCTGTCTGGCAGTTTAAAGGACGTCGTCTTGAAATTCTGATTATCTATGCTTAAGTTATTAAACGCGACAAAGTAGCTTCTGCCATCCGTCGTAACGGTATTTGAACCGACCGTATAATCTCTATCTGTCAAGTTACCGTTCTTCATCGTTTCTTGGTATACCAAGGCATTTCCAGTGGCGTCTTTGGTATGAACAATCAACGTCAGGGCTTGAACATTGGATGGTGTTGTTCCATCGGAAGTTAAGCTCGAGAACAAACCGGAGAAAGAAACGGAATGCTCTGTCGTCGAGTACGTATCCGGCATGCTTCCATTAACAAACTGGGTACCCGAAGTGCCGGATTCAATCGGCTTAATCGATGTAAACTGCGGTGCATCCGTACTGAACAAATAAATCGTGTAAGACTGAACCGTAATCGGCGATGTCGAGCCGTTTAAATAGACTTCGAACTTAAGAATATTCTTGCCTTCAGTCATGGTATTAGTACCGATGGAACTAAGCGGTAAAGTGAATGCATTTGTGGTTGGATCAAACACTGTATCCGCTGAAGTAGAATCCAAGGTTACATATTGATCGTTCATATACACTTTAATGCTATTCAGTGGTAGCGCCGGTGGCGTGCTAACATCTTGGAAGAAGTTCACAACACGTCCCGAAATACAGCCGTCCGTTGTACCACATTTAAGATCATCGGACTTCTTAATAGACATATTATTAGAAATGTTATTCACAATAATATAAGGCGCGTTATTCACTTTCAGGCTGTAATCCGTACTGTATACACTTGTGTCTGCAGGATCAGTCGAAGACAGCTCTACAGTTAACTTTTTATTGCCGTCAGTAACCCCCTGAAGCTGGATAATAAATCTAGGTGGGTTAGAACCACTCTCCGGAAGTCTATCACCTGTAGAACCGGAAGGAAGATCCGCTGTGTAAAGAGCGCCGTCGATGTAAACTTTAACGGACTTTGTTTTATCGTTGGCATAAACATAAAACGTTGCCGGCAACTCACTGACAGGGTTGGTATCTGTCAAACTTAACTGAGACTGGATGGCCCCATTCAATTGAGTCACTTTATCAATATAAGGCTTGTTTGGATCCACGAAGCTAAACTTGTACTCACTGATGATCGGTACAAGGTTGTTGGCACTATCTCTAAACTTAAAAGTAACCTTTTGCGGGTTTGGTGTAGAAGAAGAACCAGGAATATTCGTAATATCCAAAGCAAAATTCTGAACTCTATACTCCATGTCAGACGATGTATCTCTGGATAAAGCTGACGAGTAAGCAACCGTATAAGTAGATCCTGTTACCGATCCCGAGGAACTGGACAAGGAAGAAAGATCAATGCCGGATGCAACAGGCTGTCCATTGATATAAACATCTGCGTACTTATAATTCATGGATCCGGAAGTATCGAGATCACTCTTCAGACTTGCATTAATATGCAGCGCGCTGCTGTTTAAAACCGGTTCTTTGACCAAATCAAACGTGTTAGTACCATCGGAAATTGTGCCGTTAAACGCAAATGGTTTGCCGTTGTCATACCAGAGTTTACGGCTTACCTGGTACTGATTCGTATCATTGTTGGCATCAAATTTGAAAATATTATCACCAGGATTCAAACAGAAGCTGGTGACCGATGTACATGTTGCCGAAGTCTTGTATTTGTCATCGCCTGTGAAATAAAAAGAACCGTCCGTACCTTTAAAGCCTTGCTTAATTTGCGAATCGCCAGTTAAAGTAGCCTGGACACTATTCGCATTCGAGGCATCTGTCTTAATCTGAATACCCGTTGTTCCAGACTTAAGCGGCCCACGGTCTGTTGGATACATCTTGCCGTCAACCAGTGGCACATCGTTAATGGTAATATTGGATAAGTTCGTTGTTGGCGTGTAATACACCCAAGCAGGCGCTGAGGTAAATGCATTCGTATCACCCAACATAACGATGATTTTATTTAAGCCTTCAGTCAACTGGACATTAGCAAACTGAATCTCGTTGGAGGTAATCAACAGAGCTTTATTGTTCTTCTCGGTTGTTTCTACCCCAGAATTCATATTTTTGATTACGTAATAAATAGATGGAACCTGCGACTCTGTCACACCTGCGATATCAACTTTAATGGTGAACGGAAGCTGGGTTATCCTTGTTACTTTACTATCATCATGCGGTTTCTCCGTCGATGTTCCCACGTTGTCCGTTTCAGCGTACAATTCCTTAATCGTGAGTGTTGAAGCTGCTTGGGCCATTCCTGGAGGTAAAAAAGTAAGTAGAATTGCGACAATGAGGGCGAGTCCCGCCCACTTCTTGTAAAGCTGTTTCAAAACATTTTCCTCCTTCATGCGTTTATATGTTAGCTACGAGTTACCGGATTGATCATGCTTATGTAGATTCGACAATCCCTCCTATGTTCTTCCATCGTTCTACAAGAATAGACGCAGCTAACGGCGAAAAGTTGTTGTATTGTTCTTATCGGTAAACGAACCTAAAATGTTTAGAGCAAGAGAAAGATTCCATGAGAAACAAAAAAACCCAGCCCTTAAGGCCAGGTTCTCAATTCCTATCAGATGACTATTTACCTAGTCGGTCGCTTTGGACAGGCTTGCCGAACAAGCTGCGGAAAAAGCTCAACACGGGCTTACGGCTTTTACTAATAATCCCGATCGCCTCTGCGCCAACAAGCATAATAAGAAACAGCGCTACGATAATCAGCACCCAACCCCAGAGAATGTTCTGCGACATCAATACCGAGCAGACAACTGCGCTAGCGCCAAAAATAAAAGCAATCCCATAAATAATCAATACGCTTGTACGATGGCTAAATCCAAGCTGCAGCAGACAGTGATGCAGATGGCTTTTGTCTGGGGCGGAAATCGGTAATTTATTTACATAACGACGTACAATGGCGAAAAATGTATCTGATAAGGGTACACCCAGAATCATAATCGGAATAAGCAAAGATACGACCGCAGCTTGTTTAAAGCCGAGAATCGAAAGGGTCGCTAATGCGAAGCCCAGGAATAACGCGCCGGAATCGCCCATAAAGATCTTGGCCGGGTGAAAGTTATAAAACAAGAAGCCTACAATGCTACCTAATAAGATAACGCTAAGCAGCACAACTGTAACGTTCGGCATCATCAAAGCCAGCACCAAGATGGTCGCTGTGGCGATACCGGAAACACCGGCCGATAAGCCGTCCAGCCCGTCAATCAAATTGATAGCGTTGGATACACCAACGATCCATAATATCGTAATCGGAATACTCAACCAACCGATGTTGAAGTTCGTGATTCCGAAAGGAATGTTAACGAGGTCAATTTTCAATCCAAAAGCAACAACGATACAAGCGGCAATCAGCTGGCCTAAAAGCTTCCACTTGGGTGATAGCTGAAACCGGTCATCCAATGCTCCCGTAACGACGATAACAAACCCGCCGAGCAGCAATCCGAAGGCTGCATTCGAGTTCACCGCGTCAAGTGCTGGAGAGATGATGAAATAAGCTCCGACGAAGGCAAGGAAAATGGCTAGTCCTCCGAGACGCGGCATTATTCGGGTATGTACCTTACGATGGTTAGGGGCATCGACAGCTCCGACCCAGAAGGCAAACTTTTTGACCAGGGGTGTCAGCAATAGCGCCATTACGCACGAAGCGATAAACCCAATCACATATAATCCATACATCTTCTTCTTCACAGCTCCTCTTGTCTTGGGTGGCAGGTCTTCTCCGCCGAAATGAATTATACTCCGAATCGTCCGCAAATACCACTGCTAAATTTGTCTGAAATGACCGTTTTCAGGTAATTTTCACGATTTTTTTCAAAGTTTGGTGACTTTCGCTTTATCTCGCATGACTTTGAGTGCGAATTTCGGAAGTACAAGCATTCGTTTGTAGCGCCAAGGCTCCTGCAGAAGACGGTAAAACCACTCCAAGCGAAGTTTTTGGAACAACTTCGGCGCCCTTTTTAGTTTACCCGATAGAACGTCAAAACTTCCGCCGACTCCCATCATGACAGGTATGCCAAGTTGTTCCTTATATTTGTCAATCCATGGCTCTTGCGTGGCAACCGATCTGCCGACAAACAGAAGATCCGGCGCCGCTTTGACAATGTCCTCAATCACTTCTTCGTCTTGCGCTTCCTTAAAATAGCCATCCCGCACACCTACAAGCTGAATGCCGGGATAGGAGGCCTTAAGCCGGTCCGCAGCCGCTTGAATAACTTCTGGAGATGCACCTAACAAGTACACCTTCCAGCCTTTCCGCTCGCCTGCTTTCATTAATTCTTGCAGCAAATCGTAACCAGGTACCCGCTCGGCCACAGGATCTCCAACATAATTGGCGGCCCATACCACCCCCGTGCCATCTGGCACGACGAGTTCTGCACTCTGCATGATGCGCATGTAAACCGGATCCTCCAGCGCAGCCATCACCATAATCGGATTGGCCGTAATGATCTGGTGCGGCTGTCTTCTTTCAATGACATCTGACAGATAAGCAACGGTTTGCTTCATATCCAACTTGGAGATAGGCACTCCGTAAATGCGAACTTTCGGTACGGCAGCTGCCGCTGCCGATGTTGATTTCACTGACGTTGTCGTTGGACTCATGGATCTCTCTTCCTTATATTGACGTGGCAGTCAATTAATTGGTTTTAAAAAATGCAGCAATTTGTTGCGCAGGACGCTGTGCCTGCGCTTTCAACGCTTCAATGGCGGCGGAACGGGATGACGCCCACTCGCTTCGATGATCGAGGAGACGCAGCGCTTCCTCGGTGAGCGCTGCGGCATCGAACTGCGTCGTCGAGGCCGCGGCTTTCATGCCAAGCCTATGAAGGAACTGGTCGATCTTCGGATCGTACGAGATGCCGACCATAGGCACATACTGCGAGGCTGCATAGATCAGAGAATGCAGCCTCATGCCGATCAGCAGGTCACAGCCCGCTACCTGCTGCAGCATGTCCTGCGGGTGGACGATGCCACTGGCCATCTCCACCCGATCCGCGTGATCGCCCAGCCGATCGATCACGTACTGCGAAGCCACCTCATCCGAAGGGAGGTGGAAGGGCAGGAACCGCAGCCGAATGTCCGCTCGGGCTGCGAGCAGCTCTGCCAAGGACCGCGAGAGAGCTTCCAGCTCAGAGCGGTCCTGGTTCCAGAAGCGGACGGACACGCCGACCGTCCGCTCCGCAGCTGACCCGGCCTCAGCCTGGCTGTGCGCTTCACGCAGCGGCAGCCCCATAACCGGGTCAGGCACGACTTCGATGCGCTCCCGCGGCACGCGCATCGTGGCCAACAAGTCCGCGGACTCCGTATCGCGGACCGATACATAGCGGCAGCCTTTGAACGCGCCGCGAATCCAGCCGTCGAACATCCGGCGGTTGACCGGGCCGACGCCCTGGGAATAGATGAACGTAGGCTTGCCGAACCACTGCGCCAGCTTGATTACCGCCAAATAGTACGGAATCGTTTTGGAGCTAGTTGCATCCTGCAGCAGACTGCCGCCGCCGCTAATGAGGCCATCAGCTTCGCGAAGTGCACGGAGCAGCGCTCCCGGCTTCATGCGATGGTATGCTTTGACCCCATACATTTGCGAGGTTTTCTCCGGATTTGCCGATAAAACAATGGGCTCGATGCGCAAGCCCTGCGCCCGGCCTTGCTCTTCCAGGGCTAACAGTATCGATTGCAGCACCGCTTCGTCGCCGCTGTTATCAAATCCATAGTAACCCGATAAGACTATTTGGATTGAGGCGCCCATCGTTTCCAACTCCTTGCGACAATTTCCCAGATGACGATTAAGACAAGACCGAACAATGCACCGAACACAACCCCGTACGTGATGCGGATCAGTGAAATGTGAAGCGGCGTATGCAAGTGACAGAACGTATCCACGATGGAAAGCTGTCCAATGACGCCAATGAACATTAAGTAAACGGCATTCTTATATCTAACAGCCAAGTAAGCGCCAAGCAGGAACACAGGATGCGCGAACAGGAACTCTTTGGTGCGCGGGCGTACGCCCAATGTATTTTCTAAGAATGAACGGAACAATTTCTCCACAGCGGATGCTTGTCCTTCGTTGCCTGTGCGAGACAGGTAATAGAAGATGGCGCCGATCGCGACAGCCGCTGCTACAACCCAGAGCACAGTAATATTGAACGTAAATACTTGACGGACTTTCGCGAGCTTGTCCTTATATGTATTGTTCTCACTGAAGAACAACAAATACACGCCTGCAATTGCAATCGGCAGCAGGTGGAGGGCGCTTACGCCGCGGAATTGCTGCAAGACGATGCTATATGTGATGTGGTTCAGCAAAGCTACAACATAGACGACGCCAATTAATGAAATCAGCGATGTTCTAAGCAGCATCCATAGTCCGTACAGCAAGCCCGACTTCCACTGTGCTGCCGCTCCGGATCGAACCGAACGAATAGCCAGCATGATCGCCACGCTTGGCGCGGATATCGCGGTAGCCAACGCAAGCGCTTGGGCATATAAGTTGGCAGACAGTACGTGCAGGCCTGCTGCACCGATGATGCCGACAATGAACAAGAATAAAGAAGCTTCCGGTACGAAGAAGCTGACAGCCAGTATAACCAGACTTACGCCCCCGATGAGCAGGAAGAAACGACCTACTTTTTGCCAAGCTGTCGTGTGTACGGTAAAGGCCTCGGCCTGCCCTAAGGTGAACCCGACTTTCTCAATGCGCGGAACAGCCCCATCCGGTCCCTGCAGCGCTTGATAGTAAGCGGATAATGGGTCGGCCAGCCTTCCTTTATCCACGTTTTTAACTGGCTTTGCATTCAGGAAAACCATGCGGATATTTCTGTCTTTAACAGCCAGCACGAATCTGTCAGCCACACTTTGAACACGATCGGCCATCTCGGCTTTGGTGACTTGCTCGGACAGCTTCTCCCCGTCCTTTTCGGTGAAGGAATGCAGCCGCACCACATCGTAGTTCGTTTGTTTGGCCAGCGTGCTGAACCCTTTTTGCGGTTCCTTCAACAGCTCGATCGCAGCGAGGCCAATCCCGTTCTTGTGAAGCAGGTCGGCCATTTTATTTAAATTCACATCTGTGTTTTCTTCGGTATATCCAGGAACCTCGTTGCCGTCTACAATGATACGTTTGACCCCAATGTCATGCAAGCTTTTCAACAGACGATCCATATCATTGGTAACAAAAGGCCGGCGGTTCGACAGCCGAACCACAATATCAAAGCCTTGATCTTTCAGCATCTTGAGCGTAATCGGATCCGGATCCATCGTTTTCATGGATGCTTCGTCCATGCTCATTTGGATGATCAATCCATTGCGATTCTTGAAGCTCCATGGTTTGGTGGCGATATTCAAGCTGTTGAACGTCTTCAAGATCAGTGGTTCGAGCTGCTGCTGTGTAGCCTGATCCGCGTACAAGATGTAAGTAAAATTCTCGTTCGGCTCGCCAAACGTCTGTGTCATCGCCATTGCATCCCGTGAATTGAACATCTCTATACGGCGGCTTTCGCGAAGCTCAGACAGCGTACTCTCATACACCGCCATAGAGCCGATGCCCGCTGCTTTCATTTGTTTCAGCTGCTCATCCACAAAGCTCTTCGGATTCGTTTGAATATCGGCAATATCCAGTAAATCGCGATAGTCAAATACGAATTCCACTTTATTCGCCGAAGTCTCTGTCAGATGTCTGGCATAGGCTAAAGGCAGTGCGGCCAGCATGCCGATAATCACAAGCCATAAAAGCAAGTTTTTTACAGGATTATTCCACGTTTTATACCACTGAACCAAGTTGTTCCTCTCCTTAGAGCATACTGAGTCTCTTCCCTTTACATTCGAAAACCTCTCCAGAACATACAAGTCCTGCCTAGGCCTCCCGAACGCAGATTTGCACCTGCTATTCATTAGACGACCTATCTCCGACTTCGGTTCTAGAGAGGTTTACTCCAACCTATTTCGTTCGCATGCTGCTATCCGTCTACACGGCTAAGTACATATTGAATAATGCCGTCCAACTGCTGTGCCGCCCCGGCGTTCGAAGAACCTTGCACCGCGAAGTAGAACTTGATCTTCGGCTCAGTGCCGGATGGACGCAGGCAGAACCAGGATCCATCCGCCAGCTTGAACTTCAGCACATTCTCGCGTGGCAAACCGTTAATGCCTTGCTCGTAATCTTCAATCTCCGCTACGGAGATTCCATTGATTTCACTCGGCGGGCTCGTTCTCCACGCTTCCATAATACGGCGGATTTGCTCGACGCCGTCTTTGCCTTTAAGCGTCTTTGATTCCAGCTTTTCCAAAAAGTACCCAAAGGATGCGTAAAGCTCCTGCAGCACGTCATATAACGTTTGGCCTTGTTTCTTGTAGTACGCTGCCGCTTCGCAGATGAGCATTGCCGCAATAATTGCATCCTTGTCCCTGGCATAATCGCCAGCGAGATAGCCGTAGCTCTCCTCATACCCAAACAAGAACGTATGTTCACCCGTTTGTTCGAATCCGGTCATTTTTTCACCGATATACTTAAATCCAGTTAACGTGTTTAACGTCGGAATTCCGTAATGGCTGGCAATAACAGCCCCCATCTCGCTAGTTACGATCGTCTTGATGATGACGCCGTTAGCTGGAAGCTGGCCCTTTTCCTTTAAGCTGGAAAGCAGATAGTTCACGATAATGGCGCCTGATTGATTGCCTGTCAGGACGAAATACTCGCCATTCGGATCTTTCACGACGGCCCCCATCCGATCGGCATCCGGGTCGGTTCCAACGATGATGTCCGCATTCCACGCCTTCGCCTGCTCAATCGCGATTGTAAAGGCTTCCCGCTCTTCCGGGTTCGGCGATTTCACCGTCGAGAACTGCGCATCCGGTTGTTCCTGCTCCGCTACAACGCGGACTTGTCCGAATCCAACCTTCTTCAGCACCTCACGAACCGGCATATTCCCCGTACCATGCAGCGGTGTGAAAATGATGCGGAAATCATCGCTAATTTCCTGAATTGCCTCCGGATTTTGACTTACAGCCGCAACAACTTCGATATACTTAGCATCCATATCAGCCCCAAGCCATTGAAGCAGACCTTGGGCTTCAGCTTCAGCTTGCGAGAGCTTCTTCACTTTATCAAACGAATCAACGCCCTGCACCTCGGCAATGACTTGCTCTGCAAATTCAGGGACCAATTGGCCGCCATCTGCTCCATATACTTTATAACCGTTATATTCCGGCGGATTGTGACTTGCTGTAATCACCACGCCTGCCGTAGCCCCTAATTGACGTACTGCAAAAGACAGCTGAGGTGTCGGGCGAAGCGCTTCAAACACATACGCCTTGATGCCATTTCCTGCGAAGACCAAAGCCGCTTCAAGCGCGAACTCCGGCGACATATGACGTGAGTCATATGCGATGGCTATGGAAGGAGCCTGTGTACCCGTTCCGCGCACATATTGCGCCAAACCTTGGCTCGCACGACCGACTGTATAAATATTGATACGGTTCGTACCGGCGCCAATGACACCACGAAGCCCGCCTGTGCCAAATTCCAAATCCTTATAGAACCGATCCTCGATTTCCTTTGCGTCTTCACGAATTGCCAGCAGTTCTTCCTTGGTACGAGCATCGATTGAAGGATCATCCAGCCATAATTGATATTGAGTTTGCACACGCGTCATAGTTGTCAGGTTCATCTCCTTTAGACTTTAAGTTATTTATTAGCAAGGGCGAACATAAGTTCACCTTCGACTACCACTTTGTCGCCAACCTTCGCTACAGCTTGGCCTTTCACAACCGTTCCTTTCACGCGCGTGATGGTCATCTCCAGCGTCAATGTGTCGCCAGGCACGACCTGCTCGCGGAAACGAACGCCGTCAATGCCGGCAAACAAGCCGATCTTTCCCTTGTATTGCGGCATGGATAGGACAGCTACGGCACCTACTTGAGCCAAGGCTTCTACAATGAGGACGCCCGGCATGACCGGATAACCCGGAAAGTGACCCGCAAAAAACGGCTCGTTCATTGTCACATTTTTGATCCCTACAGCTCTAACGCCCTCTTCAACTTCCAAAATACGATCTACTAATAGGAAAGGCGGTCGATGGGGGATGATTTCCTGAATCTGGTTAATATCTAGCATAACAGTGAAGTTCTCCTTTCAAGTACTTGCATAAAATGCAAGGTAACAACTTACAATATTGGTGTCCCTTCACGGATCTGCAGAAAGTGAAGGTTCATATAAGGGAGCTTAAGTATAGATCCTATTGGCTGATCTATACTTAGGCTCTTTTTCCACGTTTCAGGGCTGCTTGAGCTTCCGATTTATAAAGAGGAATTCGATAATGTAGATGACGGATGTTACGAATGAGACCCCAATGACAAACCAGAGATATGTAATCGCAAAATGAAGTTCAAGTACAATAAATAAAATGGCCAAATAATACAGCACCGTTGTCAATTTGCCCATAACATTAGCTGGAACCGTCCGCTTTCCACGAAAGTGAAAGAATGCAGACCCCATAATCATGCCCACGTCACGCGCAAACAGCACTGCGGCTGCTTGCCAAGGGATCATCCCTGAGATTAACAGGGAAATCACGACCGTGATCATCATACACTTGTCAGCCAATGGATCGAGCATCACGCCCACTTGCGTAATGAGCCCCCTCGATCGTGCTAAATATCCGTCTAGAATATCTGTTAAACCTGCTACCAGAAGCACAAGAAAGGCAATCTTCATATAGCCGTTAAAAAAGAACATGAGGTAAACAGGGATCAAAACAAATCTGCTGATCGTGAGCATGTTCGGTATGTTCAATGTACCCCTCCCGTGCCGTACAATCTGTAACGATCCTAAACCACCTTCATTATACCGTTCCTTACCAAAAAATAAAACTCCCATGCGGGAGTTCGATGAAATCTCTAACAGGTTCCTGCCTTAACTGGCAAAAACCAAGTCGTATAAATGACGCCAAGTGCTCATATGAAGAATCTCCGATGCCGGCTGATGGCCAAGCTTGGTATAGCCGACCCATAGGCCGATATAAACGGCTAGCGCGGCCAGCACGGGAATCCGAATAATTTTGAAAATGATCCATATAATCTTCAGCCATTTGGCCGGCGGTTGCTTCTTCTTTGGAACAGGCTTATCCGACATGCTTAACCTATCCCTCCCTTTCCACTATCAGGCGCGCAAATTGTTCGCCATATTCATCATTTGATCGGAAGAAGTAATCGCTCGGGAGTTCAGCTGCAGGGCCCGTTGCACCGTGACCAGATCTGTCATTTCATCCGACAAGTTCACGTTGGATTGCTCCAGGTACCCTTGCATCAACGAGACGCGGTCAGTACCATTGTTGGCTGCACCGTTAACAGTTTGCAGAACGTTCGCTTGCTCAGCTGGTGTAATCCCGGCCGGCATCGTGTACAAGTTATCTCCCATGTCCCTCAGCAGCTGCGGTCTTACGACGCGAACCAGCTTAATCGAGCCAAGATTCATAGGTGCCTCGGTTGGATCTTGTTCGTTATAGGCCTTAATTGCACCGTTTTGATCTACGACAGGGCGGTACCCCTTGGGAATGACAATCGGACGAACCGTATCACCGTTCTCATCGACGCCGCTCACGAAATAACCGTCTTTGGTTGTCAGTACAGTATCGCCATTCGCATCCGGCGACAAGTTGAACGCTCCGTTGCGTGTCCAAGCAGTCTGGAACGTAGGGTTACCATTCGCATCCACATTGCTGACAGCTACTTCAAACAAGCCGTCCCCCTGAATCGCAAAGTCTGTCGGGTTGCTGGTCGTTTGAATCGGCCCTTGGGAGAGGTTCGTCGTGATCTGCACCAATCTGGAGCCCCAGCCTTGGTTAAAGCCTAGCGGCGACATTCTGCCTTGCTGACGGAAGCCTTCCGGCTGACCTTTGACATTCGTCAAAACGTCTTCAAAGGAGGCATCCTTCTTTTTGAAACCATTCGTATTCACGTTCGCAATATTGTTCGAAAGTATATCCAGCTTTTGCTGTAAGCTGTGCATGGATACCGATGAGTTAATCATGGAATTGTTCATGGCCTACTCCTTCGCAAGCTGGATTATACGCGTCCTACTTCGTTAGCCGCTTTATCCATACTTTTATCATAGAATTGAATAACCTTCTGATTCGCTTCATAAGCACGCAAAGCGGACATCATATCCACCATCGATTGCGCAGAGTCCACATTGGAACGCTCTACAAAACCTTGGCGCACCTCAACCTGGTCCCCGGCCGCAACTTGAGTAACGGTAGCTTCGTCACCAGGATTGATGCGGTACAAGCCATCGCCTTCACGCAGCAGCAGATTCGGATTCTCTGCACGGGAAATCATCAGGCCAATCGGCTGGCCTGCTCCATTAATCAGCGGCTTGCCGCTGCTGTCCATAAACTCACCTTTGTCCGTCACTTTAAAAGTGCGAATTGGCTGGCCCGCTGCATCAACCAGTCGAATCGGCTGGCCGTCGCGCCCTACAACCTGTTCGCCATTCGCATTGACGAGCTGACCGGCTGTATCGACCGAGAACTTGCCGTTCAAAGAGTACCGCTGCTCGCCATTGCTATTCAATACCGTAAACAAAGCCTGCGGCTGGTAGGTGCGCTCGCCATTGGCATTCACGTACACGCCATTTGCGTTAAAGGTAGCGCCCGGCACTTGAATATTCGAAACAAGGGCAAAATCGAACGGATTCTGCGTTTCTTGCAAATCACCCTGCGTATGAAGGGAAATGTTCTCTTCCGAGAACACCCCGGTGTTTAACTTCCCCAGCGGAGCTGTAGAGGCACCTTGTCCACCACGGATCGTGGAAATGAGCATCTCCGGAAAAGAACGCATCAACGCATTACCTTGTTTGAACCCTGGTGAATTAATATTGGCAATATTATTCGTAATCGTATCATGGCGGCGTTGTTCGGCGATCATTCCCGAAGCCGCGGTGTATAGTCCTCTTAGCATACTTCACCCCGTAGGCAGTCTGTTAAATTGTCTTGTTAAAATTTACGTTTGCTGACCTTATCCAAGTTGTCGAGCATAATTCCCGTTCCTTTTACTACACAGGACATAGGGTCCTCTGCAATCAATACAGGCACCTTAAGCTCGTCCGCCAGCAATTGGTCCAGACCGTGCAGCATTGCTCCACCACCTGTTAGAATAACGCCTCTATCAATAATATCGGCCGACAGTTCAGGAGGTGTGCGCTCCAGTACGCTCTTCGCCGCGGTCACGATAGACGAAACCGGATCCCACAGCGCTTCCTGTACCTCGTTGGAGTGAATCGTAATGGTCAGCGGCAAGCCCGACACCATATCTCTTCCGCGAATATCCATCTCTTCGTTTCTTCCGTGTGGATATACCGTTCCAATTTTAATTTTAATATCTTCGCTTGTCCGTTCACCGATCAACAGCTTGTACTTATTTTTGATATACTTTGTAATCGCCGTATCGAACTTGTCCCCGGCAATTTTAATGGAGGAGGAGGTGACGATGTCTCCCATCGATAGGACGGCGACATCCGTCGTTCCTCCACCAATATCTACAACCATGTTACCGCTTGGTTGGAAAATGTCCATGCCGGCGCCAATCGCCGCCGCCTTTGGCTCCTCTTCCATGAAGACCTCTCGGGCACCGCTGCGTTCGGCCGCTTCACGGATCGCCTTCTGCTCAACAGAGGTAATGTTGGTGGGAGCGCAAATCAGAATTCTCGGATGAGAATACCAGCTCTTGCCCCCCACTTTGGCAATAAAATGCTTCAACATCATTTCCGTAATGTCGAAATCTGCGATAACGCCATCTTTTAACGGACGGATCGCGATAATGTTGCCAGGCGTACGACCCACCATACGGAAAGCCTCTTCGCCTACCGCCAATACCCGCTTCGTATCGCTCTCAATCGCTACAACGGAAGGCTCATCAAGCACGACACCGCGACCTTTCACATGGATGAGCACATTCGCCGTGCCAAGATCTATCCCAATATCCTTACTTAACATTTCAAGTTAATCCTCCCTAAACTAAACCGTCCATCCCGTGAAGAATCGGCGCTCTTATATATAGTTCTAATTATAAGCTAAATTCGCTATAAATGCATTAATTCCTCTTTTTCTGTGTATTTTCGACAAGTCCATTATTAGGAAGGGTTCAGGGATGACCGGGGCCGTCAGGATTTGACGGTGACTAAGTTTTCGGTGGACTTAGGGCTGCGTGTCTTCCGGTATTTGATTTTGGTTGCTTCTCCTCCCCTAAGATGCCTAATCGACTTGTGGTACTCCAGGATGTGTTTGACCTGATTGGCCAGGTCCGGGTTGATTTCCGGCAGCCGCTCCGTTAAATCCTTGTGCACCGTGCTCTTGGAAACGCCGAATTCCTTAGCAATGGTGCGAACCGTATTCTTGGTCTCAACGATGCAGGTCCCAATCTTAATGGTCCGCTCTTTGATGTAATCGTGCACTCCCCTCGCCTCCCTACTCGAGATAGTTTGGTACATTATATGAGGGGCATGACTAGATATTCTACGTAGCCAAGCTTGACAGGCTCAATTCGCACATTTATTTTGAAAAATACGCAAAAAAGCAGCGGGAAAGTCCCGCTGCGATCACCCTATGCAGGTTTATTGCTGTTTCTCGTTCAAAATCGTCTCTGGATTCACAGCTGCACCGTCAATACCTTGACGAACTTCGAAGTGCAAGTGAACGCCATCTTCTTTTTCAAACTCGTTGCGTCCCGCTTTCGCGATGACGTCGCCTTTTTTCACTTCAGCGCCTTTGGTCACTTTCACGTCAGCCAAGCTTTGGTAGACGCTCACAAGACCGTTGCTGTGTGTAATTTCGACGAGACTGCCCACTACCGGATTTTGCTCAACAGCAGTAACTTTACCGCTCATGGCCGCCAGTACGTCAAATGCGGAGCCGTCTTTGGTTTTCAAATCGATTGCGGTATGCGGTGTCAATTGATCGTTATACTCGATCATAGCCGCTTGCTTGGCTTCATTCGATGCATTCGTATCATAGAAGCCAATGGATACTTCCACTTGCGATTTGTCTTTCACAGGCCATGACATCGTTTCAGCTTGCGCAGTTACCGCTACCGAATTATCCGGAGCTTTCGTGTCACCTTCTGTAGTTGTTTCATTGCTGCTAACCTTAATGCCCAGATCCTGGCTGACTGTTTTCTTACCGGCATCCTGGTACACCCACATTAAGGTTAAGATAATTGCCGCTGCTGCCACATACGTTGCAGGGAATACCCATTTTTTAGCAAGCAACCTCTTCCAAGCAGATGTAGTGCCTTGTGCCCCTTGAACAGTTTTAGGAGCTTCTTCCTTCTGAAAACCTTTGTTTTGATCATTCATGGTTATCACCTCATCAACCATTCTTGACACATTTGAAGGTTTTATACTTGAAGAAAGATATTTTTATAGAAATAGTAAAGGACTACGATTTGGTCATGAAGGGCGCTGCTTGTTCAATAGAAATGCCCGTATAATAGTAGCTTACGATCTGCTCCGCCGTCTTCCCTTCCTTCGCCATGCCATCCGCGCCCCACTGGCTTAACCCGACCCCATGGCCGTATCCGTAGGTGGTAAACGCAATTTGCTGCGAGCCGTTCCACTTCCACGTAAACTGAGAGGATGCTAGACCCAGCTTCTCTCTGACCTCCCGGCCGGAGAACACCTTGCCGCCTATGGTCATACTTTTGATGCGATGACCTGCAGACCATTCTAGCACTTTCATGCCTTTCGAATTGGTGCTCACCGTTGCAATGCTGGTCACGCCGAGCTTCTGCAGCAAATCCTTGTAACTCATCTGTACCGTCTCTTGATAGCGCGGAGACAGCTTCGTGTCCCATGGACTAGGCACGCTTCGCAAGTAGGGGATCTTATACGGCCAATAGTCTTCCGAATTCTCCGTATAGCCATTGCTGGTAGAAAAAAAGGTAGCATTGATGGGCTGATGATTATACGTGAGAATCCTATCTTTCGTTTCATTCACAGCTCTATCAAGCTTAGCCATATTTGCTTCGTAGGATTTACCGCTCCACTTATCCCGCAGCTCTTGTTCGCTGAGATAGGCTTGGTGCGCGGTCGTATCCGTCACGAGCGCGTCACTGACCGGCACTTGACTGTAATCCTGCTCCAGCGCTCTGCGAACGACATACGTTCTCGCAGCCATCGCCTGCGCTTTCAGCGCTTCGAGCTCAAACTCGACAGGCATCTCGGCGGCAACGACGCCTTTTACATATTGCTCTAGCGGCACGGTCTCAACAGTGTCTTTCTTGGTTAAGTAAACAGGAACCATGAGTCCTTGTTCAGTAGCTTGAACCGGCAGGTTCTGCGAGTCGGGAGGAACGGCGTGATCGGCGGGGGAAATCTTCTTGACTAGTAAACCCGGGACAATGATAGTGACACAGAGCATCGTGGATAAGCAAACAGCCATCCAGAGGATGACCCTGTGGTTCAGAGCCTTCAAAGCTCTCTTCTTCTTATACATCGTCTAGTGCCTCCATAAGCGCGATCGCTAGCAGGTTAGTTAAGCATATCTCATCTTATGAGTAGGTTTACTAGAATAGAACACGGATCGGGATTGCGGTACGATCATACAAAAAACCCCTATCCTTTGCGCGAGCAATGAATAAGGGGCTCTTATCTGATTATGCTAATGTCGGTTGAATGTTGAAAAAGCCAATTTCCACAGCCTCTTCTTCCACTTCCTGCGGTGGCGAGACACGACGAATGTCGGCGCCTAGCTCACGAAGTGTGTCGGCAATGCTTACATAGCCGCGATCAATGTGATGGGTGCCGGAAATTTCCGTTTCACCCTCAGCGGCTAATGCGGCCAGAATCAATGCTGCTCCTGCACGCAAGTCTGTTGCGCAGACTTTGGCGCCTTGCAGCTTGGAATTGCCGCTGACAATGGCGGTGCGGCCGTCGACTTTGATTTGCGCGTTCATGTTGGAGAATTCCTCCACGTGCATGAAGCGATTCTCGAACACCGTCTCCGTCACCAAACTGGTACCGTCAGCTACCATCAGCAGCGCCATCATTTGCGACTGCATGTCGGTCGGGAAGCCCGGGTACGGCAGAGTCTTCACATCTACAGCGCGAAGTGCACCGGTAGCGCGGACACGAATGCCGTTTTCGTCCTCTTCCACGAGAACACCCATTTCTTGCAATTTGGAGATGACAGGCCGCAGATGGTCGCCAATAGCGTTCTCCATATAGAGATCGCTGCCCGTAATCGCAGCTGCGATCATATACGTACCCGCTTCAATCCGATCCGGAATTACCGTATGTACAACACCGCGAAGCTTCTCTACGCCTTCTATGCGAATGATGCCTGTTCCAGCGCCGCGAATGACAGCGCCCATGGCATTTAAGTAATTGGCCAAATCGACGATTTCCGGTTCTTTGGCGGCATTCTCAATGATGGTTGTGCCTTCTGCTAGTGTAGCCGCCATCATAATGTTCTCTGTAGCTCCTACACTGGCGACATCCAAATAAATTTTCGCGCCTTTCAAGCGCCCTTTAACTCTTGCTTCAATATAGCCCTGACCGAGTTCAATAGAAGCCCCCATAGCTTCGAAACCTTTGAGATGCTGGTCAATCGGTCTGGTACCGATGGCGCAGCCGCCTGGCAGCGAAATTCTCGCTTGACCCAGTCTTGCTAGCAGCGGGCCCATGACAAGGAAGGAGGCTCTCATTTTACGAACAAGTTCATAAGAGGCTTCACATGTCGTTATTTGCTCCGCACGGACACGGATTACCTGCTGATCGTACTCCACCTGAATACCTAAGCTTTGCAATACTTTATTGATGACTAGTACATCGTCAAGGGGAGGCGCATCATGGATGACGCTTTCACCTTCCGACCCCAGAATGGAAGCTGCAATGATAGGCAATACTGCATTCTTCGCACCATTAATCTTCACATTCCCTGTTAACTTTCGGCCACCGCGGACGATAATTTTGCTCATCATGGTCCCTCCGCGAACTTATTTTGAATTCATGCTCGTTTCTTGTAGGTCTTTTAACATTCACAATTCCTAAGTTTATCATTTCACCCTATATTGGACAACTGTGTTCTTTTGGCATTCTGCTGCCAACCATATAGAGTTCGGATAACTTTCCCTTTTTTGATCCGTTCTATTACCATTGTTGACAAGAAAACCATGCATTATTCGAAAAAAGTTCGGAATTCGAAGTGGCCTTGTCTCTAAAACATTTTGCTGAAACCCATAGAAAGTCCTAAATATTGAATGAAAAAGCTGGCCACTAAATGCCCGATTGCGATGGAAAGCAGCACTTGCAGCGTGATCGCCCGCCCGCTTCTAGGACTCTTAAGCAGCACGTCAAAACGAAACGATTGCAACGCCCACCAGGCTAAGCCAATGCACAGGATGTAGACGATAATGTCGACCATTGTCATGATCGATGTGTACTTGGCCGCCTCATTCCACGGATCTGTCTCTGCCATTGGGATCCCCCTTTCGTTTATCGATCAATTACTTTGGCCAGCATGGCTGTGAATTCTGCGCGCGTCGTTTCCTCTTCAGGCCGGAACGTCCCGTCCGGATAACCTTGAATCCAGCCGTCCGCCCACATTTGCTTAATAATGCCGACCCCCCAATAGGACTCAGAAACATCATAGAACGGTGAATTCCCGCGCCGCTTGCCTGTCATGTTCATGCTGCGCGCCAGCATCTGTGTCATTTCCATCCGTGTCATCGGACGATCCGGCTGAAATGTCCCATCCGGGTAACCGTCCAGCAGTCCAGCCTGAACAGCTTTGGCCACACTGTCATAAGCCCAGTGCGAGGTCGAAAGATCGCTGAAATGAAGCTGCTTCTGCTTCGAAAACTGGAACGCCTTAGCCATGACAGAGGCAGCTTCCGCGCGGGTTATCATTTGGTTAGGCGCAAACCGATAGTTGCCATAGCCACTGATAGCACCAAGCTGCGTCAGCCTGCTAATTGCATCTACCGCCCAATGCCCGTCAATATCGATAAATCCGCTAACCATCGGGTAGCTGCCTACTTTCAAGTGATACATCTGGCTCAAAAACCATTTATCGGCCTGCAGCTTAATATAATACGATCCCTGCTGCAGAACCTTCTCAATGTATAAAGAATTGGCGCTATAATCGCTCTTGAAATATGCCAGTTCCTGCAACGAGCTATCGTACACAGTTGCGTAAAGTGTCCTGGATGTGGGGATATTCGTTAAGCTGATTTGTGCGAGACCATCTTTATCCATGCGGAATTGGAACCAGTCCACATCGTCATTTTTGTGCATCAAGCCTTCATAATCGGAAAAAGCTCCGGCAAATGTAGCCTGATAAGGTTTATCATTCGGCTCGTTGGGATCAATCAGCTTCGGATTGTACTCGATCTCCAGCGCATATTCACCGGTAATCGGCTCGATGTAATCTTTGACATTGCTGACGCGAATGTAATACTGGCCCGGTAAGACGTCCATCTGCGGACTGATTTCCATCACGCCATCGCCGGACTGATCGATGGTCTGCCCTTTCTCTCCTTCTTTTTGGATAAAAATGGCAGGGTCGATCCGGGCTGTATCTGTAGACACTCGCACCCGCAACGTCCCGGACTCCTCGATCGGAAGAACGAACCAATCCAGATCGCCCTTCTGATGGAAAGTGCCGCGGATCGTCTGGCTTCTTGGCGGCAGCGTGAACGCTTTGAACTGCTTATCATTGTCCTCAAACGGATCTTTGTAAATTTTAAAATTCGTGAACAGGGAATAGCTCAAGGCACTTGTGCGCGACTGGTCTACGGTTTGCAGCTGAACATACGAGCGTCCCTTCTTCACCTGAAACTCCAATGTGTTGTCTGCAGCCCCGCCCGCGGTGAACGTCTCACCCGCGCTTGTGTTCACGCGAATTGCCGTGTTATCGCCGCTGCGCAGCTTCATCTCGATTGTGCCGTCGTAGGGCGCATCTATCGCAAACCAATCCTGATCCTGCGCGGAACTCAGCGTCGCATGCAAGGAATCGTGCACGGATAGTCGAGTCGCCTGATCCTGCCGATTGTTCGGCTCGAAGCGATCCTCGCTGTAAGGCTGCGTCAAGGCCAAATCGACCCGCAGCAGGCCGTAGCCCGTCGTCGCATCCCAGCCCTTGGCCCCTAAATCTTCGGCAGTCTGCTCCAGCAAATCCCGCACTTGATACGCGCGCATAGCCGGATACTTCGCCCACACCAGGGCTGCCGCACCCGCTACTTGCGGTGCGGACATCGAACTGCCGTTCTGGTATTGGTAGCCCCCGCCCAGCGATGTCGTATAAACGTCCCATGGTGCCATCAGATCAAGCTCAGGGCCGGAGTTGGAGCGCAGATCCGCGCGTTTATCCGGTGTAACGCCGCCAACGGCAAGGACGGTCGGATAAGCCGCCGGATATTTGACACTCGTTCCTTCGTTCCCGACAGCGGCGACCAGCAAGACGTCATGATCCTCGGCGTATTGCACGATATCCGCCATATACGTGGAATATTTGTTCAATCCGAGCGAGAGCACCACGATCTTGGCACCGTGATCCACCGCATAGCGTATGCCTTCGCCAAGACGCGCTTCACCGCCGGTGCCATCGGCCTCCAAGGCTTTAATTGGCATAATCTTCGCATTCGGCGCTATACCGGCGATGCCTATGTCATTATTAAGAGTCGCAGCGATAATACCTGCTACATTCGTTCCGTGCCCGTTATCATCCGCTGGCTTCATGCCGGGTTGAAGAAGGTTCTTCCCCTCGACCAAATTGCCGACTAAATCGGGATGCGTAAGATCTACGCCGGTATCGACAACTGCTACGACGATAGGCGTCTTCGAATCGGCTGCAGCTGCCCAGGCTTCGTTAATATGTATTGTATCTAAGTAGACCTGCTTCACTCTCATCGGATCCGACGATTGCGCATAAGCCGCTTCAGCTTTCGGTGCTAAACCCGCCGTTTCCATGGTTAGCAAAATCAGCGCCATGAGCAGTAAAGTTGTCGTCAGTTTCATGAAATCACAGGCTTTCTTCATCATAATGTCCCCACACTCTTTATCTATACCATAATCCCGGTCTTCTTGATATATATAACGGATGAACTTCGCAAAAAGTTCAGATTCTGGAGAATAATTTTCACTGAAAAAATGCGCTTCGCAATCCGTATAGCTGCATGAAAAAAAACCTTCCCTGCTATGAGCGTAGGAAGGTTTTTTTAGGCACTATTTTACATGATCATAAAGTCTTTGGTTATGGTAAAAATGGATTCAATCCACTTCAGCACCAGCTGCGGCATGAAGCCCAAGGCGATTCCAATAATCGCACACAGCCATACAGTAATACCGAGCGGAACCGATACTTTAACCTCTGTAGGCGTGTAATCGCTGCGCATGAACATTTGCCGGACTACACCGAAGTAGTAGTAGAAGGACACGACGCTGGTGGCGATCATAAGTGCGCCCAGCCAATACTGATGCGTCTGCATCGTGCCCAGCATGATGTACAGCTTACCGAAGAAGCCGCCCGTCACAGGAAGGCCTGCCAAGGACAATACAATCAAGACCATGGCAACCGCAGTAAGCGGCGCTCTATAGTACAGACCGGCGAATCCTTTGAGCTCCGTGTGACCCTCCGCCTGCTCGATAATCATGAGTACAGCAAACGCCCCCATGTTCATGAACAGATAGGCGATTAAATAATAGATGAATTCCGAGAAATTGCTGTAATGCGTGCCGGAAAAATAAATCCCTACAGGTACCAACAAGTAACCGGCATTGGCAATTCCGGAGTAAGCCAGCAACCGTTTCATGTTGGACTGCTTCAGGGCGATGAAGTTTCCTGTCACCATGGCGAGCGCCGCCATGACTGAGATTGCGAGGAATACGTCAGATTGAATATTGCTGCCCTCAAAACTGCTGAAGCCGAACAGCATGTAAAACACTCGGAATAGTATGGCAAAAGCTGCCGCTTTGGAGACGACTGCCAGGAATGCCGTGACCGGCGTTGGCGCGCCTTGGTAAACGTCCGGTGCCCAAGTGTGAAACGGCGCAGCGGCGACTTTAAAGCCGAATCCAGCCAGCAGCAGGAAGAAGGTGACATAGATCAGCGCTTCGTAAGAAGCAATGATGTTCGGAAGGGCTGCCCCGATTTCCTGCAGGTTGGTCGTGCCCGTCATCCCATACAGGAACGACATTCCGTATAAAACAATAGCCGAGGCGATACCGCCCATGACCAAATATTTAAAGGCTCCTTCGTTTGACTGTTGACTCTTCTTCTTCATTGCTACTAGTAAGTAAGACGTAATACTCAGCAGCTCAAGGCCAACGTATAGCGTAATGAGATCTCCTGAGGAGGACATAATCATGCCGCCAAGCGCTGCAGGCAATAAGAAGTAATAATATTCCCCGATATGCGGGATATTGTCTTCTTTAACAAAACCAATGCTCATGAGGACTACGAAGCCTGTGCCAGTCAGAATGAATAACTTCATCAAGTTGGAAAAGTCATCAACCCGATAGCTGTGATTTAATAAGGAAACGGCCTCGTTCGGATTCAGTTGAAAAACAACAAACATCGCCGATACGGCAAGACCGATTAAAGACAACCAGCCGATCAAAGAGCGATCCACTCTTCTTGGCATCAACAAATCCAAGAGCGATAGGACGATCGCGGTGACGATCAGGGCAAGCTCAGGGAGCAGATGCGATAAATCGGTGACATGGAGTCGAAGCTGTTCCACCGGACTAACCTCCTATCTTCCCGGCTACGCTTTGGATCAACTGATCAAAGCTGCCTATCGTTTGCTGCAGCGGCTGGCTGAGCACGCTTGGGAATATGCCGAGCAGAAGAATGAAGGCGACCAAGGCAATCATCGGTACGGCCTCGATTAATCTGGCGTCGCGCAGTCCCTTCAATTTGAGGCGCTCCGGCATAGGGCCGAACGTGATGTTCAACACCCCGCGAAGCACATAAACCGCGGCCAAAATAATTCCCAGTGTTCCGATGATCGTATAGACCTTATGGGTCTCAAACAAGCCGAGGAACGCCAGAAATTCACTGATGAAGCCCGATAGGCCCGGCAATCCGAGAGAGGCCATCCCAGCAACCAGCAGAATACCGCTGATGAAAGGAACTTTGGCGGCAAGCCCGCCCAGGCTGCCCAGCTCGGTAGATGCCGTGCGCTCATAGATGCTGCCGACCAGCAAGAACATCAGCGCGGAGATCAAGCCGTGCGAGATCAGTTGGAAAATCGCGCCCTGCAGGCCGCTGATGTTAAACGCGGCAAGTCCAAGGAGCACGATGCCCATGTGACTGATACTGGAGTATGCCAGGACCAGTTTGAATTCTTTTTGCACAATGGCGAGAATGGCGCCGTACACAATGTTGATGACACCGAGCAAGGCGAGCATCCAAGCCCAGTGCTTGGCCTCTCCCGGGAACAGCAGGATGCCAAAGCGAATAAGGCCATAAGCACCCATTTTCAGCAGGATGCCGGAGTGAATCATTACGACGGACGGCGGAGCTTCCGTATGCACCTTCAACATCCAGGTATGGAATGGAAATATAGGAAGCTTGATGCCGAATGCGACAAGCAGCAGCAAGAAGATGGTCGTCTTCATCGCTCCGCTGAGATAGAACGGCGATCCCTCTTGATTGACATAAGACTGCGCATCCTGCAGCAGGTTATGGGCAATCGTATGGATATCACCGGTGTAATATACAATAGCTTCTGTCTGCGATTGCACTTGGCTGAACCCGGCTGTTGCCACAAGAATCAGGAAAGCGACCAGCATAATCGCAGAACCGAGTCCGTTGTAGAGCAGGAAGCGGTTAGCTGCTTGCTCCCGGTTGATGTAGCCCCAAATCCCGATGAGAAAGAACATGGGTACCAGCGTAATCTCGAAGAAGACGAAGAACAAGAACAGATCTTGTGCCATGAAGACACCGAACATTCCGGTTTCGAGCAGCAGGAACAGGATGTAAAAGGTTTTCCAGCGTTTTTTTATGTAGACGGAAGCTAATGCCGCCATGGAAGATACGAGTGCGGTTAGGAAGACTAATGGCAGCGAGAGTCCGTCCACAGCCATCGAGTACTTGAAATCGAAGTAATACGAAGTCAGCTGTTGAATGCCCTCATGATTCAGCGGAATCTGAATCCAGTTCATTTGTTCCTTATACTGCAGCGGATCGCCTTGGTAGTTATAATCCACATACAGCCACGCTGCCAGTAAGAGTGGGATCAGCGTCGTCGCGATTGCTATAGTCTTGATGAGATTTCCCCGATCGCCACGTATGAAAAGCAGCACCAGCACACCTAGCAACGGAGAGAAAGCGATTAAGCTTAGAATCGGTATGCTATCCAGCATGGATGAACCTCCTTCCCGCAATGGCGAGTGCCAGAATGAGCATTCCTAACAGAGTCACGACTCCATATGTCTGTAATTGTCCATTCTGTAGACGGGCGCCTAGTCGGCCTAGCCCGACAATGACGAAAGCGACCAGCCGAACGATGCCATCAACAATATAGACGTCGAACAGCTCAAGCACATAGCCTAATCCTCTGAGCGGCTTAACGACACCGCCATCATAGATTTCGTCAACATAATACTTACGGTTCAACAGCTTATACAACCAAGGCGCTCTGCTGGAGACGACATCTCTCGGTATGGAGCGTTTCAAATACATCAGATACCCCAATCCGATGCCCAGCAACCCTGCCAACGTTGACAAAATAATGACGGTCCAGTTGGCCGACTCCTCATGGTCTTGGCCCGTGAGCCAGTGACTGAGCCACTCATTAAATGGTGTATTCACGAAACCGGCTACGACCGCCAGGACAGCCAGGATGATCAGCGGCGTGGTCATCGAGGCCGGAGACTCATGCGGCTCATGAGCACCGTGATGTTGAGGCTTGCCCATGAATACGAGGAAGAACAGGCGGGACATGTAAAAGGCCGTGAAGAATGCAGCAATGACGCCGACCCAGAACAGCAGTTGGTTATGATCGTAAGCTTCGCTCAGAATCAAATCCTTGGACCAGAACCCTGCAAACGGGAAAATCCCTGACAAAGCCAATGTGCCGATGGCAAACGTCCATGTTGTGATTTTCATCTTGCGGGATAGTCCGCCCATTTCATTAATGTCCTGCGTATGTACGGCATGAATGACACTGCCCGCACCCAAGAATAGCAGCGCTTTGAAGAAGGCGTGCGTAAACAGGTGGAACATCCCGGAGGCGTACGAAACGCCGATGCCCAGCGCCATCATCATGTAACCGAGCTGGCTCACCGTGGAATATGCAAGAATACGTTTGATGTCATTCTGAGCAATACCGATGGTTGCGGCAAAAATGGCTGTAAATCCGCCGACGTAAGCCACCACCAGCAGCGCATCCGGTGAGGCGTGGAATATATCGAACGTACGTGCGACTAAGTACACCCCGGCTGCGACCATCGTGGCGGCGTGGATCAGCGCACTGATTGGCGTCGGACCTTCCATCGCGTCCGGAAGCCATGTGTGCAACGGGAATTGACCGGACTTTCCGATGGCGCCTATAAAGATCAGGATGGCAATCCAGGTTACGATTGTACCATCAATTTTGCTCGAAGATATGGCATTGTGAATTGAAGTGAAGTCCAGCGCGTGTCCCGGCATATACCAGAACAGTAGCAGAATGCCGATAAAAAGCCCCACGTCCCCGATCCGGGTGACGATGAAAGCTTTTTTGGCTGCCGCCTTGGCTTCCGGCTTGAAGTACCAGAAACCGACGAGCAGGAAAGAGCATACCCCAACGAGCTCCCAGAAAATGTACAGCTCCAGCATGTTCTCTGAGATGACGAGACCGAGCATAGAGAAGGAGAATAGCGCGATATAGCTGAAAAACACATGAATCCGCTCATCGCCCTTCATGTAGCCCTTGGAGTAGATGTTAACCAGCAAGCTGACCAACGTCACGATGACAAGCATCAGGGCATTGAGGTTATTCACTTCAAAGCCCATCCTCAGCGTGTAATCGCCAACCTGGAGCCAGCTTAGTTTATCCCAGGTGTAATCCTCTACGTGTCCCCCGAGTCTTTCTACGAAAATTAGCAGAGCCACGATAAACGAAGCTAGCATCGCCACAATGCTGATGTAAATGCCCAATTCTTTCAATTGTCGTCCCATAGCCGTAAGCGCTAGAAAAGCAAGCAGCGGAAACAGCGGAATGAGCCATGCGTATTGTGAATAGTCCGATACCATGTCCTTTTCAGCCTCCTAGCGCTTCATAGAATCCATTTCATTAACGTCAGATGTTCCCTTATTCCGGTAAATCGTAATCAGGATCGCGATGCCCACAGCCGCTTCCGCAGCCGCAATCGTGATGTTGAACAAGGAGAAAATTTGGCCGGTGAGTGCCGGATGATCACCCAGCTTCGAGAATGCCACCAGGTTTAGATTCACCGCATTCAGCATCAATTCAATCGATAGCAAGACGATAACCCCATTCTTCTTCGTCAGAGCGCCGTATAAGCCAACACAGAATAAGATAGCTGCTAATGTGAGATAGGGAGTAACAATAGAACCCACCGTCTAATCCTCCTCTCTCTTGGCAATGATGATGGCGCCGATGAAAGCAACCGTCAGCAGCACGGACATAATTTCAAAAGGAATGACATGCTCGTTGTACAGCAGCTTGCCGATCTCCATCGTATTGTCTTTGCCAGCATCAAATGCGCCTGTTGCTACGAACTTCGTTTTTTGAATCGCGTAAAAGATAACGCCGAACAATGCCAGCGATCCGACAATCGCCAGCCCTTCATGCCACGGCCTCCTCGGCTCCTCTTCTTCGCCCTGCCGGTGCTTCGTCATCATAATGCCGAAGATCATCAGAATCGAGATCGCACCGGCATAGATCAGGACTTGAACGAACGCTACGAATTCAGCCTCGAGTATGACATACAGCCCCCCCAGACTGATAAACGTCAAGGCTAACGAGATCACCATGTGAATGACTTTGGTAAAGGAAATCATGAAGATCGCCCCGCCAATGGCCAGTAAAGCAAAGATGAAGAACATCCAGCTCGAGCCGCTCGAAAGGAAATCACCAATTCCGTTAAGCATCTTTTTTGGCGCCTCCTTTTGGCATGGCCGAGTTGTTCTCCTGACGAATGTTTTGGTTGTTCTCATTCAGCCACTGCAGATTTTTGAATAAATCGTCACGGCTGTACGTGCTCAGCTCAAAATTGTTCGTCATCACGATCGCTTCTGTCGGACAAACCTCCGTGCATAGATCGCACAGAATGCAAATTTCAAAGTTGATGTCATACGTATCGATGACCTTCCCTTTTTTCTCCGGGTCCGGATTCGCCTTGCCGGTTAACGTAATACATTCCGTCGGGCAAATTCGCGCACATTGATTGCATACAATGCACTTCTCGGGATCAAAATGCTGAATACCGCGAAACCGGTCCGGCATCTGAATGGGGACGTCAGGATATGCGTAGGTCACTTTTTTCTGCGTCATGCTTTTTAGCGTAATGCCTAAGCCTTTCACTAAGCCCTTCATGGGCAACCCTCCTGGGAGTTTTGCTACTAGCAAAACTTGCTTCGTAAGCTGCTGCTATGGTCGTTATCCTTAGGAGCCCTTACGAGATCAATGTCATAATAATCGCTGTCAGCAGCATGTTGACCAGTGCCAATGGAAGCAGCACCTTCCAGCCAAAGCCCATCAACTGATCGACCCGCACCCGCGGCAGCGTGGCGCGCAGCCAGAACAGGAAGAACACGACAAGGGAGAATTTCAGCAGGAACCAGATCAAGCCAGGGATGAAATCAAGGAACGGAAACGGCGCATGCCAGCCGCCGAGAAAAATCAAGCTGGTGAGCGATGCAATCACAAATACGTACACGTATTCGGACAGCATGAAGAAAGCAAAGCGGAAGCCGCTGTATTCAACGTGGTAGCCCGCAACCAGCTCAGACTCTGCCTCCGGCAAGTCGAACGGCGTACGGTTCAATTCCGAAACTCCGGCAATCACGAAAATGATGAAGCCGAGAATTTGCGGAATGAAGTTCCAATGCCAGAAGCCTCCTGCCTGATGATCGACAATCGCATGCAGATTAAGGCTGCCTGTCATCATAATAACGCCAATGACAGAAATGACGAGCGGCACCTCATAGCTGATCATTTGCGCCGCGGAGCGCATGCCGCCAAGCAGCGCGTACTTGTTGTTGGACGCCCAGCCGCCGAGAATGATGCCGATGGTGGATAATCCCGTTAGCGCGACGTAGAAGAGCAAGCCAACGTTGAGATTGGCGTTAAATAACCTGTCGGAGAAAGGAATGGTTGCGATAATGGTGAAGGACGGGATAAAGGTGATGATCGGTGCCAAGATAAAAAGCTCACGCTCCGCTTTGCGCGGAATCGTATCTTCTTTGATCAGCAGCTTGAACACGTCCGCTACACTCTGTAAAAGCCCCAACGGTCCCGTACGGTTCGGACCAATCCGCAGCTGCATCCAGCCGATGACTTTGCGTTCGAAGTAAATGGCATAGGTCACAAAGCCAAGTACCAACAGCAGCATGACGATACCCCAGAACAGGAAAATGAAAAAATTCGTCCAGGTTAAGCTTTCTTCCAGAAGATTCATCATTAGGCGTCTACCTCCCCAACGACAATATCAATGCCGCCCAGAATCGTGATCAAGTTCGTCATCGTTTCCCCTACCAGCAGCTTGGGCAATATTTGCAGATTCACGAACGAAGGCCTGCGGAATTTCAAGCGGAATGGCTCTTGCTTTCCCCGGGAAATAATATAGCAGCCGATTTCCCCGCGTGGTGATTCAATGGCCGCATAGACTTCACCTTCAGCCGGACGGATGACGCGAGGCACCTTGCCCATCGTTTCCCCTTCGGCCGGGAATTGTTCAACCGCCTGTTCCAGAATGCGCAAGGATTGCTTGACTTCCTCCATACGAAGGAGGTAACGGTCGTGGCAGTCGCCGCCTGTACGTACAGGCACATCGAATTCAAAGCGGTTGTACAGACTGTACGGCTGCGTCTTGCGAATATCCCAATCCACACCTGTACATCGCAAATTAGCTCCGCTCAGCCCATAGGCAATTGCGGTTTCCGCGTCATACTTACCGATACCTTTAATCCGCGAAAGGAAAATTTCGTTGCCGGAAACGAGATTATGGTATTCTTCGAGCTTATCGCGCATGTAAGGAACAAACTTCCTTACTTTATCAATCCAGCCCTCGGGAGCATCCCATTTGACCCCGCCGACACGCATGTAGTTGTAAGTCAGCCGTGCTCCGCAGAGCTCGTTGAACAGGTCAATAATGATCTCTCTGTCGCGGAACGCGTACAGAAACGGACTCATTGCGCCGATGTCCAGCAAATAGGTGCCCCACCAAACCATGTGGCTGGCGATCCGTTGAAGCTCCATCACAATCAAGCGAAGAAATTCCGCCCGCTCGGGCACTTCCAGCTGCATCATTTTCTCCACGGCATGGACGAGCACGTAATTGTTGGTCATCGCCGATACGTAGTCCATCCGGTCCGTATACGGGATGATTTGCGTATAGCTGAGGTCTTCAGCTAATTTTTCCGTTCCTCTATGTAGATAGCCCATTACGGGTATAGCTTCTCTAATGATTTCTCCGTCCAGCTTCACGATGACACGGAATACGCCGTGTGTACTGGGATGCTGAGGGCCTACGTTTAAAAGCAGCTCTTCTGTCCGTAACAAATGCTACACCTCCGGGTCGAGCGGTTCGTAATCTTTGCGCAGCGGATGTCCGACCCAATCGTCAGGCATCATAATTCTTCGTAAGTCGGGATGGCCTGGGAAATTGATGCCGAGCAAATCGTACACTTCCCGCTCGTTCCAATTCGCCGTCGGCCAGATTGGAGTCGCGGACGGGATACTCGGTTGCTCGCGGTCCGTTTTCACTTTCACGCAGTACTCGCGCTTGCTTCCCAGCGCCAGCAGATGATAAGCGACCTCCAGGTGTGTCTCCTGGTCGACGCCGGAGAGATTGCGGAGGTAATTGCACTGCAGCTCCTCATGGTCGCGCAGTGTTAAGGCAGCCTGCGTCCAGCGGCTGCTGTTAATGACCACATAAGGACGATGGCCGTCCTTCTCGTTGATAAAAGCGTCGACGACGGCGTCCTCGCCCACGTCGGCCTTCAAAATCGCCACCAGCCGATCGAAGGATTGGCTGGTTCGGCGACGGCTCCTTCGGCGCGGCTGGCTCCGCCGATTCGGTCTTCGCCGCGCGCGCGCTGGCCCGCGCGGCCCGTGCTTCTGCGGCGGCCTGCGCCTTGGCCGCAGCGGCATCGTCGCCGGCGGCAGCGCTCGCCGCGGCCGGGGTGGCCGACGCGGGCTCGCCCGTCGGCGGTGCAGCGGCCGCCCGCGCCGCTTGGCGGGCGGCTCTTGCCGCTGCGCGCTCAGCTGCAGCGTCAGCCTCCGGCGCGCTTGGCGCAGCTGCGTCCGCGCCTGGTTTCAGCGCTTCAGCCTGCTCAGCCATCGTTAGAGCTTCGCTTGCCGCCGCTGGCGATGCTGCCTCGGGCTCCGCCTTCACTGCAGGCTCCGCTTTGTCCTCCTGAGCCTCGGTTACAGGCTTCTCGGCGTTCTCAGCAGCAGGCTCCGCACCTTCAGCAGGTTTTGTCTCTTCAGTAGACTTCTTCGCCTCTTCAGCCTGATGCTCATCCAACTTGTTGTCGTCGCTCATCGATTCGTCACCCGCTTCCCGGTTTTCGCTTCGTAGCGAATTTTCTCCTGAAGCTTATTGATGCCATAGATCAACGCAGCCGGATTCGGCGGGCAGCCTGGTATGTAAACATCAACCGGTACGACTTGATCGACGCCCTTCACGACAGAGTAAGATTTCACATACGGTCCTCCAGCAGTCGCGCAAGAGCCCATGGCGATCACCCATTTAGGCTCGGGCATCTGTTCGTACAGACGGCGCAGCAAAGGAGCCATTTTCTTCGTAACCGTTCCCGCCACAATCATCACATCAGATTGACGCGGGGACGTACGGAAGATGACTCCGAATCGGTCCAAATCATAGTGGGATCCGCCGGTTCCCATCATTTCAATTGCACAGCATGCCAAACCAAAGGTCAACGGCCACAGCGAGTTACTTCGTGCCCAACCCTTTACCTGCTCCAGTGTTGTCATAAATACGTTGCGGTTTAGTTCTTCCCGCTCTTCGGGTGAGATTGATTCTAAACTGAAGTCCATTGCAGCACCTTCTTCTTCCAAGCGTATATTAATCCTATGGCTAGCAAGGCTACAAAAATACACATTTCTACTAAAGCAAACAGTCCAAGCTGTTTATAAGCTACAGCCCAGGGGTAGAGGAATACGGTTTCTACATCAAAGATGACAAACATTAACGCGAACAAATAATAACGAATGTTGAAACGGATTTGCCCTTCACCGACCGGTTCGTTCCCGCTTTCATAGGTCGTATACTTCTCCTCGACGGGTTTATTTGGTCTTAGCCATTTACCAATCGTAAGTGCCGCAATGGGCAGAAAGATCGCCAGCCCCAGAAAAATCGCTACAATAACATAATTATTTGTGTACATCATCCGATTGTAACCGCCTCCATTCTTTTTTAACTACTCACAAGGCCGATCGTATACTGGTAATAATCACCTTTTTAATTATATCAAAAAGGCTCTGGAGCGTCGATGACTATTTCCGTACAGGCCGACCTTCATTATTTTGCCATAATAAACCATTATATACATAAGAGTGGAAAAACAAAAAAAGAGCGACGGAACCCAAGGTTCCATCCCTCTTTCTTAAAGATCTATTTTCCTCCGGATACAGTGATCCGGTTCAACGCTCTTTGCAATGCCGCTTCGGCACGTTTGAAATCCACGTTCGCTTGCTTGTCGGCAAGACGCTTCTCCGCACGTTCCTTCGCTGCTTTCGCGCGATCGACATCGATTTGTTCTGGCAGCTCGGCGCTTTCCGCCAGTATGACCACCTTATCCTTGCGCACTTCCATAAAACCGCCGTTCACTGCGATGATCTCGTCTTTAGAGCCCTGCTTCTTCACAGTAATCGAGCTGATTTTTAATGGAGTCACCAGTGGAATGTGGTTCGGCAGAATTCCAAGCTCCCCTTCTACACCCTTCGCGATAATCATGTTCGCCGGTTCAGCGTACACTTTGCGCTCAGGAGTAACAATTTCAAGTAGGAATGTACTCACTTGGACTCTCCTTCCTCAGCTTACGCGCTCGGTTACCTAAGGCAACCTTACAGCGTTTTCGCTTTCTCGATTGCGTCCTCAATCGTACCTACGTTGTGGAACGCCACTTCAGGAAGGTTGTCATGCTTACCTTCAAGAACTTCTTTGAAGCTGCGCACAGTTTCTTTCAATGGAACATACAGACCTGGGAAACCGTTGAACGGCTCAGCAACGTGAAGCGGCTGAGACAAGAACAGACGGAGACGACGCGCACGGGTTACGACCAGTTTATCTTCATCAGACAACTCGTCCATACCCAGGATCGCGATGATATCCAGAAGCTCTTTGTAACGTTGAAGAACTTGCTTAACGCCTTGTGCTACTTTATAGTGCTCTTCGCCCAAAATTTCTGGCGTCAAGATACGGGAAGAGGAAGCAAGCGGATCCACCGCAGGGAAGATACCCGCAGCCGCAATGCTACGCTCCAAGTTCGTTGTTGCATCCAAGTGCGCGAACGCTGTAGCTGGAGCCGGATCCGTATAGTCATCCGCAGGAACGTAAATCGCTTGAATCGACGTTACGGAACCTTTTTTCGTGGATGTAATACGCTCTTGCAATTGACCCATTTCTGTAGCCAAAGTCGGTTGGTAACCTACCGCAGATGGCATACGGCCCAGCAATGCCGAAACCTCGGAACCTGCTTGGGTGAAACGGAAGATGTTATCGATGAACAGAAGAACGTCTCTTCCTTCAACGTCACGGAAATACTCAGCCATTGTCAAACCAGTCAAAGCTACACGAAGACGCGCACCAGGAGGCTCGTTCATTTGACCGAAGACCATCGCCGTTTTCGCAATAACGCCGGAATCTTTCATCTCGTGGTAAAGGTCGTTACCTTCACGCGTACGCTCGCCTACGCCGGCGAATACGGAGATACCGCCGTGCTCTTGCGCGATGTTGTGGATCAGCTCTTGCATCGTTACGGTTTTACCTACGCCCGCACCACCGAAGAGACCGATTTTACCACCCTTAGCGTAAGGAGCCATCAGGTCGATAACTTTAATACCTGTTTCCAGAACTTCCGATTTCGTGGACAAGTTCTCGAAAGCAGGTGCTTCTTTATGGATTGGACTGCTAAGTGTACGGTCTACATTGTCGTCACCGTCAATTGGATCTCCAACTACGTTAAACACGCGACCCAACGTTGCTGGACCTACTGCTACCGTAATTGGAGCACCTGTATCAACAGCATCCGCACCACGCACAAGTCCGTCCGTGGAGGACATCGCTACGCAACGAACGAGGTTGTCACCGAGGTGAACAGCCGCTTCAACCGTTATCGTAACCGTTTGTCCGCCTTCTGTTTTTTCAATCTTGATTGCATTCAGAATTTCAGGGAGCTGTCCGCGCTCGAACTCAATGTCGACGACAGGCCCTGTAATATTCACAACGCGCCCTTTGCTCATGGTTTCCCTCCTAAGAAAAGCTTTGCCTCCATCGAGGCCGTTTATCAATTAAGCGTTCGCGTTCGCACCGCCGACGATCTCCGCAATCTCTTGCGTAATGGCAGCTTGACGTGCTCGGTTGTACGCCAATGTGTAAGTGCTGATCATCTTCGTTGCATTCTTCGTCGCCGAGTTCATCGCTGTCATTCTTGCGCCGAACTCACTTGCTTTACCTTCCAGTACCGCACTGTAAATAAGCGTTTCCGCATATTTAGGCAGCAATACTTCCAGTACGCCTTCGGCAGACGGCTCGTATTCATAGCTGGCCGTTGTCGCGCTCTTCACTTCTTCCATAGGAAGCAGGCGAACCATAGTCGGTATTTGGCTGATCGCATTTTGGAACTTGTTGTACACCAGGAACAACTGATCGTACGTACCGTTCTCAAAGTTTTTCACAGCTGAAGCAGCGACCGATTTAATATCCGAGAATTTCGGAGCATCCGGAAGACCCGTAACTTCCTCGACGATCGGAATGTTGCGTTTCGAGAAGAAGTTACTTCCTTTACGACCGATTACAAAAACCGAGTATTCCGACGTCGATTTATGTCTTTCGCGAATCTCTGTCATAACCTTCCGCAACACGTTCGCATTGTAGCCGCCCGCCAATCCGCGATCCGATGTGATAACCAAATAACCGGTTTTCTTCACTTCGCGCGTTTGGAGCATCGGGTGCTTCACATTTCTAGAGCCCGCTGCAATGCTTGCCACCACTTCCCTCAGCTTATCCGAGTAAGGGCGAGCTGCTTCCGCAGTTTGCTGCGCTCTACGCAAGTTTGCAGCTGCGACCATTTCCATCGCGCGCGTAATTTGCTTCGTGTTTTGTGTGGACTTGATTTGGCGCTTAATCTCGCGCATTCCTTTTGCCATACCTGTCACCTCTCTTTTGAGGCTTTGGAAAGCCTTCATTCGAAGGCCTGATCTCAGGCAGCTTGCACCCGATCTCAGGCATAACATGGAGTACCTGATCTCCCCTTACGAAGAGTTCAGGTAGTCATCAATTATTCAGAAACTGCGAAGCTCTTCTTGAAGGTTACAATTGCATCAACAAGTGCTTTATCGTTGTCCGCAGTAATATCTTTAACGTCATTAATGCTGTTCAAGATTTCTGGACGGTCAGATTCCAGGTAAGCCAAGAACTGTTGTTCGAAACGAGTCACGTCTTGTACTGGAATGTCATCCAAGTGGCCTTTAACAACCGTGTACAAGGAGCAAACTTGTTTAGCAAGGTTCAGCGGTTGATGCACGCCTTGCTTCAAGATCTCAAGTGTACGAACCCCACGATCAAGGCGGGCTTTTGTTGCTCTATCCAGGTCAGAACCGAATGCAGCGAATGCAGCAAGCTCACGGTATTGAGCCAAGTCTACACGCAGTGTACCGGCAACTTTTTTCATCGCTTTCGTTTGAGCGGAGCCCCCTACACGGGATACAGAGTTACCAACGTTAACCGCTGGACGCTGACCGGAGTAGAACAGGTCGGACTCAAGGAAGATTTGACCGTCCGTAATGGAAATTACGTTCGTCGGAATGTATGCGGAGATGTCGCCCGCTTGTGTCTCGATGAAAGGAAGCGCAGTAATGGAACCGCCACCCAGCTCATCGTTCAGTTTCGCAGCGCGCTCCAGCAAACGGGAGTGCAGGTAGAATACGTCACCAGGGTATGCTTCCCGACCTGGAGGACGACGGAGCAAGAGGGACAACTCACGGTAAGCTGCCGCTTGTTTGGACAAGTCATCATATACGATCAGGACGTGCTCGCCTTTGTACATGAAGTACTCACCCATTGCGCAACCTGCATATGGAGCCAACCAAAGCATGGGAGACGGCTCAGAAGCAGAAGCCGTTACGACGATTGTGTAATCCAAGGCGCCAGCAGCACGAAGTTTTTCAACAACGCCTACGACCGTGGATTGTTTTTGACCAATTGCAACGTAGATACATTTCACACCGCTGCCTTTTTGGTTAAGAATCGCATCGATAGCAATCGCTGTTTTACCTGTTTGACGGTCGCCAATGATCAACTCACGCTGACCACGACCGATTGGAACCATCGCGTCAATCGCTTTGATACCCGTTTGCATAGGTTCATGAACAGATTTACGAGCCATAACGCCTGGAGCCATATTCTCTACCGGGCGGAACGTCGTTGTGTTAATAGGACCTTGACCGTCAACCGGTTGGCCCAAGGAGTTCACAACACGGCCAAGCAGCGCTTCGCCTACAGGAACCTCCATGATACGTCCCGTACGTTTAACTTGGTCACCTTCACGGATATCTTTGTAAGGTCCGAGAATAACGATACCTACGTTGCTTTCCTCAAGGTTAAACGCGTAGCCCAGAACGCCGTTAGCGAACTCGAGCAACTCGCCCGCCATTACGTTTTCCAAGCCGTGAGCACGAGCGATACCGTCCCCTACTTGAATGACTGTACCTACGTCAACCACTTGCATATCGGATTTATAGTTTTCAATCTGTTGTTTAATCAATGAGCTGATTTCTTCAGGTTTGATACTCAACGAACGTCACCCCTATTCTTACAGTGCATATTAATAAACCTTTTAAACCAAAGCTTTCGCCAAGCGGTCTAACTTGCCTGCCAAGCTTCCATCATATAAACGGTCACCGATGCGCACTTGAATGCCGCCAAGCAGTTTAGGCTCAACTACAGTTGTGACGCGAATCGTTTTCCCCGTAACTTTACTGAAATGTGATGCAATCTCCGCTTGCTGCGCTTCTGTCAAGACAAATGCGGCGTACACCGTTGCACTTGCATGTCCAAGCGCTTCATTCGCGATTTTGACATAGTCGCCAACCATTGCAGAAACAATCGATTGTCTTCCTTTATCAATCAAGACTAGCAGCGTGTTCCACACCGGTTCGGAAACTTTGCCTTCGAAAATCTGCTTCAGCAGGTCCGTTTTGACGGAAGCCCCGATGTTTGGATGGTTCAGGAATTTCTGCAAGTCTGCATTGTCCCTAATCGCACTAGCTACAGATTTCAGCTCTTCTTCAACTTGGGAAATAATACCCTTATCCTTCGCCACTTCAAAAAGAGCTCTGGCATAACGCTTCGCTACGACGATGTCACTCATACGTTGCCTCCTACCTCTTTGAGGTAATGCTCAACCAGTTGTTCTTGTGACTTTTCGTCGATTTGTTTCTCGATAATTTTGGATGCGATCAGAACGGACATCGCGCCCACTTGGCTGCGAAGAGCCGCAACCGCTTTATTCTTCTCGTTCTCGATATCTTTAAGCGCTTCGTCTTTCAGACGAGTTGCTTCTGCTTGCGCTGCACGAACGATGTCGTCGGCTTGTTTGGAGCCCGTTTGCTTCGCTTGCTCGATAATGTCGTAAGCTTCCTTACGAGTTTGCTGCAGAGCTGTCTTCTGCTCCTCTAACAATTGCTCAGCTTGTTTGCGGCTATCTTCAGCCGTTTGAATCTGATCTTTAACCAATTGTCTGCGCTTCTCCATCATGCCAAACAGAGGACCGAACGCAAACTTGGAAAGCAGCACATACAAAATCAAAAACGCGATGATTTGTATAAAAAATGTGGACCATTCAATATGCAAAGAACGTCACTCCCTTCTGATAACGTGGGCAAAACGAAGGCGTGGAGGCTAATGCGGCCATCCCCGCCACTACGTTTCTTAGGCTTTTCCCATGAAAATGAACGCAAGTACCAATGCAACGACTGGCATTGCCTCTACCAGACCTACCCCGATGAACATTGTAGTTTGAAGCGTACCACGAAGCTCAGGTTGACGGGAGATACCTTCTACTGCACGACCTACGATCAAACCGTTACCGATACCTGCACCAAGTGCTCCCAAACCGAATACGATACCTGCTGCTACTAATGCTATTGCTCCCATTGATAAAATCCTCCCTTAAATTCACAATTGTGTTTTGTTGTTTTATAAAATGAAACTCGAGACTTCCCGAGGTCAGTCTTGCTCTTAATGCCCTTCTTCATGAATCAACGTTTGCGAGATGTAAACCATTGTCAGCATTGTAAATACGAAGGCTTGAATCGCACCTACGAACACACTGAAGCCCTGCCATACGAAGAGTGGCGCAATTCCAAACCAACCAGCCCCGATAATGACAGATATCATAATTTCACCTGCATAAATGTTACCGTAAAGACGGAAAGCGAGTGTAAGCGGCTTCGATACGACCTCAATCAAATGAAGGATCAGCATCGCCCCTTTGTACTCAAAGTAATGCGCAAAGTAATGTTTCGTGTTACGTGTAATCCCTAAATAGTGACTCAACACGATAACGATAACCGTAAGTGCTCCGGTTACGGCAATATCGGCTGTCGGCGATTTCCACCAAGAAACATGATCTTCTGTCACAATCGAGAAAGGTAGTCCCAGCATATTGCCGATAAAGATGTACATAATGAGCGAGAGCCCTAATGCGATAAAACCTCTACCGTGTTTGGAACCGATTGTGCTACCGATAATGTTTTCAACAAACTCGATCGTCCATTCCATGAAATTTTGCAATTTCGTAGGGTTGGTGACCGATGCTTTGCTAGCCCCTGCAATAGCGAGGATTAATACCAGTACGGTAGTAATTCCGATCATCATGAGTACTGATGCATCGAAGTGAATACCTAACCACGTAAACTCTGGTGCATGATGTTCCATGTTTTCCATTTTCACCCCTTTCATCGAATGGAATCACTTCTGAGATTTGCGAATAGAAAGAATACCCAGTACGAGTGTTGCCAATTGCGTGAAAAAGTATCCAGCTATTGTCGTGGCTAAGGCGAAATGCTGCGGATACCGTACGGCAACGAGTCCTGCTACAGCCGCAATGGCTGCTCTGGTCAGAAAGCCCAAGGTCACCTTGCGCCCCTTCTGCTCTATAGCAGCTGCTCCCAGCTTATTGATCTTCCAAGCGAGAAACCTTGCATTGATCATGCTCGCCAAAGCGCCAAGCATAAGGCCTGCAATGTACACCCTGTAATCGACCAAAATAGCCCAAGCAGCCAAACAAAAGGAAAGAAAGAATAAAAACACATTTTGAACCGTTTTCAGAGTGGCTGAAAATTCATCCATTATAGCCCTCCGTACTGCTTAATCATGAAGTAAATGCTAATGATTCCGGTTACAAGACCTAACAGAAATCCAGCCAAAAGCCAGAGCTGCCCCCCCAATGTATGGCTCAACCATTCGCCAAACCAATAGCCAGCCAATAGGCAAACTACGAGGTCAATTCCAATCGCACTGGTTAGTGCTGCTGCCCGCCAAGGATTATCTTTCTTCGGATCTTGTCGTTTCATCGGCATCCTCCTAAGAATCCTCATTTATTGTATCGAAGCTACGTAACATTTGTCAATTGAATAGACTTCATACGTTCGCTCCAGCAAAACGCCCCAGAGCCTTGTGGCTCTAGGGTTTGCTGATTTTCAAACCGAACAGTTCAACTGTACGCTGTAGCGTTTGTCATGATTTTGTCACGGTTAGAACGATTCCGGGCGTTTAGACACTTTGTCGAAATGGTAGAGAATGGCTTGTACAATGCGTTCAGACGCTTTTCCGTCTCCGTACGGGTTGGCGGCTTGGCTCATTTTATTGTACAATTCCGGGTCTGTCAGCAGCGCTTTGGCTCGTGCGTACACAGTCTCTTCGTCCGTTCCCACCAGCTCCAGCGTTCCTGCCTGGATTCCTTCCGGACGCTCGGTTGTATCGCGAAGCACTAGCACCGGAACCCCGAAGGAAGGCGCCTCCTCTTGAAGACCTCCGGAATCCGTCAGAATCATATGCGCATGCGGGTAGAAATTGTGGAATTCGAATACGTCGAACGGTTCCACCAGTTTAATGCGCGGGTGATCCCCCAGCAGCTCGTGTGCAGGTTCTTTGACAGCCGGGCTCGGATGAACCGGATACACGATCGCGATATCCTCGAACTCGTCGGCAATGCGGCGAACGGCACGGAAGATTTGACGATGCGGCTCACCTTGCGCCTCACGGCGGTGCGCCGTCATCAGGATCAGCTTGCGGCCTGCAGCCCACTCCAGCACAGGATGCTGGAAGTCTTTTTGCACGGTGTACTGGAATACATCCGTGACCGTGTTGCCCGTCACAAAGATACGGGACTCCGGTTTATTCTCCTTGCGCAGGTTGTCTGCGGATTGCTCGGTTGGCGCGAAGTGCAGATCAGCCAGCACGCCGGTTAATTGGCGGTTCATCTCTTCCGGGTACGGGGACATTTTGTTCCACGTACGCAGTCCCGCTTCCACGTGACCGACCTGGATCTGCTGCATGAACGCCGCATAGCTCGCCAGGAACGTAGTCAACGTATCCCCGTGTACGAGAATTAGATCCGGCTTCGCTTCTTGGAACACAGGCTCGAGGCCCTGTAGAACGCGAATCGTAATTTCGTTCAGCGTCTGGCGATCCTTCATGACGTTCAAATCGAAGTCAGGCGTGATTTTGAAAATATCCAGCACCTGGTCCAGCATTTGACGATGCTGTGCGGTGACGCAGACAAGCGATTCGATATGTTCCGGATGCTTTTGCAGTTCAAGAATGAGCGGAGCCATTTTGATAGCTTCCGGTCTGGTTCCGAAAATCGTAATGACTTTCAAGCGTTTCATCGGTTTCTCTCCCTGTTCTCTACTATTTGGTACCGAACAAACGGTCTCCCGCATCGCCAAGACCCGGCACAATATAGCCATGATCATTCAAATGGTCGTCCACAGCTGCGACGTAAATATCGATGTCCGGATGTTCGTTTTGCACAGCTTTAATTCCTTCCGGCGCAGCAATCAGGCACATCAGCTTGATTTGGGAGCAGCCTCTCTTCTTCAGCACTTCGATAGCCGCATTCGCGGATCCGCCGGTTGCCAGCATCGGATCAATGACGATAAGCTCCCGCTCCTGGACGTCCGTAGGTAGCTTTACATAATATTCGACAGGCTGAAGCGTGTCAGGATCACGATATAAACCAACATGTCCGACTTTCGCCGCCGGAATCAGTTTCAGCACACCTTCCACCATGCCTAAACCGGCGCGCAAAATCGGAATCAGACCCAGCTTTCTGCCGGCGATAACACGGCAATCCGCCGTTGTCACCGGCGTTTTCACTTGAATATGCTCCAGGGGAAGACTTCTTGTAATTTCATAAGCCATTAAAGTTGCTACTTCATCAACGAGCTCGCGGAAATCTTTTGTTTTCGTATTCTCATCCCGAATAAATGTTAGCTTATGTTGAATGAGCGGATGATCGCAAATAAATACTTTACCCATGTGTTCCTCCTAAAAATGGTATCAGGCAAACCTTAGACATTATATCATATGTTATCCAACTTATCCTCTGTAAAACCGTGTTCGGCTAGCGGAAATCAAAGAAACGCAAAAAGACCGGCTCATGAGCCGGTCTGCACTTCGAATTAGTAAGTCAATCCTGGGTAAATCGGGTATTGAGCCGTCAGATCCTTCACCATGCCACGCGCTTTTTCCAGCACAGCTTCATCGCTTGGACTCTTCAACGTAATCGCGATAATCTTCGCGATTGTTTTCATCGCTTCTTCGCCCATACCGCGGGAAGTGATGGCCGGTGTACCCAGACGAACCCCGCTGGTGACGAATGGGCTTGTCGGATCGAATGGGATCGCGTTCTTGTTCGCTGTGATGCCGACTTCATCAAGGACGTGCTCGGCGTCTTTACCGGAGATATTCAGGCTGCGCAAGTCTACGAGCATCAAGTGGTTGTCCGTACCGCCGGAAACCAGGTTAATGCCTTCCGCTTGCAGCGCTGTAGCCAGCGTTTGCGCGTTGTCGATCACATTCTTCGCGTAAGTAGTGAATTCCGGCTGCAAAGCTTCGCCGAAAGATACAGCTTTCGCTGCAATTGTATGCATCAATGGTCCGCCTTGGGAACCAGGGAATACCGCTTTATCAATCGCCGCCGCCCATGCTTTGCGGGAAAGGATCATACCTCCGCGAGGACCGCGAAGCGTTTTGTGCGTCGTTGTTGTCACGAAATGCGCGTGCGGCACCGGGTTCGGATGCAAACCTGCGGCAACCAGACCGGCAATGTGCGCCATATCCACCATGAACAGCGCGCCCACATCGTTCGCAATCGAAGCCAGCGCTTCGAAATCGATCGTACGCGGATAGGCGCTTGCGCCTGCAACGAGCATGCGAGGCTTATGCTTGAATGCTGCTTTGCGGACATCGTCGTAGTCGATGCGGGAATCTTTTTCACTTACGCCGTATGCGACGAAGTTGTACAGAATACCCGAAGCGTTCACTGGGCTGCCGTGCGTCAAGTGACCGCCATGCGCCAGGTTCATACCCAGTACGGTATCACCAGGGTTCAAAGCTGCCAAATAGACGGCCATGTTCGCTTGTGCGCCTGAATGTGGTTGAACGTTCGCATGTTCAGCACCGAACAATTCCTTGGCACGGTCACGGGCAATGTTCTCGACGATGTCAACATACTCACAGCCGCCGTAGTATCTTTTGCCTGGATAGCCTTCCGCGTATTTGTTCGTAAGCACAGTGCCCATTGCTTCAAGAACGGCTTGGCTTACGATATTCTCGGAGGCGATCAGCTCAATTTTGTCACGTTGACGGCCGAGCTCCAAGTTCATTGCTTCTACGATAGCGGGATCTTGCTTTCTCAAAAAGTCTGTCATAATAATTCCTCCTAAATATATCTGATTTATAACAAATCTCATTTACAAAATTGATATTAAACACAGCGTCCTAGCAGTCCGCATCCGGAGAAGCCGTACGATACTGCGTATCCGCCGCTTCAACGGTATAGACGGCCCGTGCGCCGCCAACCAGCTTGGGACGTGTAAAGGCCATCGTGACATAGGCATGACCGATCATGCGTACCGGCGGACGAGCCGGCACAGCAACCCGTTTGATGTGCATCCCGATCAGGGTGCTGCCAATGTCAATGCCGGCATGAGCCTCGATCGTCTCCACGACGACAGGGCTGGCAAAATGCCGGTACGCATACGAGGCCATCGAGCCGCCTGCGCGCGGCACCGGAATTACGGATACCGGCTCCAGCCGTGGGACCTTCAGCAGCAGCTCCTCTTCAATCACCAGCGCACGATTCAGATGTTCGCAGCATTGAAACGCCAGGTGCAGCCCGAATTCCCCGGCAATGCGCGTCGCCGTCTGGAAGATCGGCTCAGCCACATCCAGCGTCCCGGATGTTCCGATCCGCTGCCCGATGATTTCGCTCGTGCTTGTACCGATGACGAGAATATGGCCCGGCTTCAGCCCGCCGACTTGAACCAGCTCGCGCAGATTCGTCTCTACGGTAGGCCCGACTGCAGTAAGAATGGAGTCCGTCATAGAAAACCCTCCTTTGGACACGCCTACGGATGAATCGTGAAGCGATCTTCGAGACTCTTCACTTTATCGATACGGTTCTGATGGCGAACGCCTTGCGAGAAATCTGTCTCCAGCCACGTTCTCACAATTTCCTCCGCCAGACCCGGTCCAATGACTCTTTCGCCCATAGCCAGCACGTTCGAGTCGTTATGCTCGCGCGTTGCCTTGGCGGAGAACAAATCGTGGACGAGCGCACAGCGAATGCCAGGCACTTTGTTAGCGGCAATCGTCATGCCGATGCCTGTACCGCAAATCAGAATTCCCTTGTCCGCTTCCCCCGATACCACTTTCTCACAAACTGGGAGGGAGTAGTCCGGATAATCTACGGAATCCGCGCAATTAGGGCCTAAATCAATCACTTCATGACCTAAGGATTGGATAAAAGGAATGATAACATCTTTCAAACGGTAGCCGGCATGATCTGCGCCTAATGCAATTTTCATAAAGTGATACGCTCCTTTGTTTGTTCGAGTTGACCATCCTATTATATCCCAAAGTCCACCAGAAAACGAAAAAAAGAGCACACACGCATGCTCATGCGTATTGCTCTTTTGCCCAGGCGACCGGCCGTATAGCTCGATGCTCCACTGTGGTTACACCCACTCGTCGCCAGTTACATCGAGTCTTGATCAATGTATTTATTCTATCGCATTCTTGCGTACATGTAAAGATGCATCCCAGCTACCAAATGAAGCCTGCTTATTTGCCCTCCAGCTGCTTCCTGACTTTGGCAATCAGCTTATCGAGGCTTTCACCGATCTCGTCTGCAGTCTGCTGGTAGATCGCCATCGGGCCGCCGAAAGGATCCGATATATCGTAATCCGGCAGCTTATCCTCCAGCTCCAGAACACGGCTTCTTTCCACCGGCGTAATTACCTGCGCCAGTGCTTGCTTCAGCTGGAGTTCCGCCACCAGCTTCTCCCGCTCCTCAATCGCCTGCAAAACAAGCTCATCATCTTCAACGTATTCTTTGAGCGTATAAATTTTATCTACAGCATCCGGAAAACGTCCGATTACCGAACGTTTGTGCCCGACCGTCATCGTGAGAATCAGATCTGCCCAGTTGACCTCGGAAGGTTGAATGGCTAACGATTGCAACTCCTCTTTAAATCCCGCTTGTTTCAAAATAGAAGCGCTGTTGCGGGATATCGGTCCGCCCGTAACAGCCGAAACGCCAGCAGAACGAACCTCAACCGCAAGACCCTCTTTGTTCACCTTCATACGCAGCAAGCCTTCGGCTAACGGACTGCGGCACGTATTTCCCGTACAAACAAATAGAATTCGCACTTGAAATCCCCCTTTTTGTCATGAATCCGGCCTCATCATCTTCATTGTATCACAGCAAGAACTTGATCCCAAACGCGAGCAGGATCAGTCCGCCGAACGCTTCCCCATACTCGCCGACCCATCCGCTTACACGTCTGCCGACCAGGAGACCCGCAATGGACATCACCCCGCCAAAAACACCGAAAATAAGTACGGTCAGCACAATGTCCGTCGCAAACATACCAAGTGACACGCCTACGGAAAAAGAATCGATGCTTACGCTTAATGCAAAAATGAGCAGACCAAAGAAGGTCCTATGGTCAAACGAAACATGCTCTTCACCGCGCACGGAGCTGTACACCATGTGTGAACCCAATAAGATGAGGAGACACCCTCCGGCAGCCGTGGCCACGTTGCCAAGAAGCGAACTCACATATTGTCCCATGAACATGCCCATGAGCGGCATCAGAACGTGAAAGATCCCAATTACGATACTTATCTTTGCAATATCGAGTAAACGAATGCCTTTCATCCCGATCCCAATCCCCAAGGAAAAAGCATCGAGCCCCAAAGCGATCGCCATAATTACAATTGTGATTAGCTGCCCCAGTTCCATCGAAGTCGAGAACACGCTGCCATCCCCCTGTCCACTACGTTTCTTTCCAAACATATGCGGACAAACAGGGAATCATGCTTATAGCGGGCTAAACGCGCACAAGCCGATGGGCGGCTGCCTTACGCAGGCGATTCATGATCGCAAGGCCGATCCCCGTTTCCGGGCAAGCTTCAGCCGCAATATAACGAATGCCTTCTTCATCAAAACGGCGAAGCGCCGCATACAACTCCTGTGCAATGGTCTCGGGATGCGCCAATGAGCCGCAGACGAGGACAAGATCAGCCTGATAGCGTGACGCGTGCTCAGCGAAGGTGAGAATGCCTGTCGACTCGCCACGCCCGCGCGCTGCATCGATATCCTGCCGAATCCAGGCGGTCACTTCTTCATTGCGCTCCCCCTGAACAACGAACATATAGCCCTGCGGGGCGTAGTGCGCGTATTTCATACCAGGCGCTCTCGGCGTCTCCGCTGCATCCACATCCTCCCGTTCAGGCTCATGCACGCGAACATCCGGGAGCACAGCGCGCAGCTGCTCCGCTGTTACGCCGCCAGGACGCAGCACATAAAGCTCGCCTGCTACGATTTGGACCACCGTCGACTCTACGCCGACGCCGGTGGCGCCGCCATCCACCAGGCCGCCGATCCGGCCGTCGAGATCTTCCCGCACGTGGGCAGCGAGTGTCGGACTAGGCCTTCCCGAGCGGTTGGCACTCGGCGCCGCTACCGGACACCGTGCGGCCCGCAGCAGGCGGAGCGCTACAGGGTGGTCGGGTATGCGCACGCCGACAGTCGACAAGCCTGCTGTAACCAACGGCGAAATGCCGCCTGTTCGCACAGGCAGCACGATGGTCAGAGGGCCTGGCCAGAAGGCCTCCATTAATTTGCGGTGCGCCGCATCGATGCTTCCAGGAGCGACAACATCGGCGAGCTGCTCCGTATCGGCAATGTGCACAATGAGCGGATTATCCGATGGCCGTCCTTTGGCTTTGAAAATCCGTTCCACGGCAGCCGAACTTGTGGCATCTGCTCCCAGGCCGTATACCGTCTCCGTCGGGAACGCTACGGTTTCTCCGTCTCGGAGGAGCGCAGCCGCTTCGGCAATCACGTGCTCATCACACTCCCGCTCCACCACATCCGCATGCTCAGCTTCGAGCACTGTCCAATATATAGTCACGATATCTTCATCCTTACCTACGATTTCGTTTAGCTGAACCAAGCTACGATCTTCTTAATCATTTCCCAGACAAAAAACTTCACTTTTGGCGTTGTATCTGCAGCCGCAGCTGCTACAGCTGCTGGTTGCTCCCCGGCTGCGTTCATGACTTTGCTGTCTTTGGCAGCCGGCTTGACCGCTGCTTTTGCCTCTACCGATTTGCCATTGCCGGTTTCCGCTACTTCCGTCTTGGCCACTACAGCTGCAGTCGAAGCAACAGCTTCACCCGATACCGAGTCTACGAAGCAGAGCGGCGGGAACAATACGCACCACCAGTTCTGCCCTTCGCCGCTGCCAATCGTAATGCGCAGAGCTTCATAATCCCCGGCAGGATACACGACATTGCCGTACATTTTGGTCGGGAATGGCACCTTGCCAAGCTCAACCGTATGGGTGTAGCTATAACCGCGCTCCTCAATCATCTTGCCGACTAACGCATCAAACTCAGGCAAATGCGCGTTCACGACGGCTCTCGCTTCGTCCAGCGTATGAGGGCCCACCACCCATTCTTGCATGCGGGCAATAATCGCGTCGCGAATTTCACGCTTTAACGCCTGATCAGCCGCCGAATCGGAATTAGCCAAAATCCGCAACCGGATTGATTCCTCCGGAATCATCGGCGATACTACAGCCGCGTTTATACGATTCGAATCCCAGCAAGCTATCATCACAATAAGTGCAAAAGCTACGAATAATAAATGTTTAAATGAATGACGTTCCGCTCTCTTCACCATTAGGAAAAGCCCCTTTCCCTTTGCTTCTACTAGCCAGTATAGGCAAAAGGTGAGGGGGCTAAACCTACGAATCTATAAAATTTTAATCGTTTAAGAGAGTTGCTTGCGAGACTCATAGTTTCCTATGGGAAACTATGACCGCGGCCCGATGGCGATGACATGCCGGTCGATCCCCTGGAGATCCTGCACGAAGCGGATCTCCTCCCAATCGGCGGCGTCCCGCAGCATTGCCGCCACAGCCTCCGCCTGCCGAATGCCCACCTCAAACCCGACTACCGTCGGGATGCGCGGCAGCAGCGGCAGCTGCTGGATCAATCGGCGGTAGAGGTCGAGTCCCTCGATACCGCCGAATAAAGCTGTGTGCGGCTCGTACAGCCGCACCTCCGGCATAAGCGCGGGGAGGTCGCCGTCCGGGATATACGGTGGGTTCGACACCAGGATATCCGGCGCTAACCGGCGCTCGATATAAGGCTCGAGGAGATCGCCCTCGAGCCACTCCACCCGCGCAGCCACGCCATGGCGCTGCGCGTTCAAGCGGGCCATCTCCAGCGCCGCCGCGGAGATGTCGCTCGCCGCCACGCGCCACGCCGGGCGCGCGTGGGCGATGGTCACCGGGATGGCGCCGCTCCCGGTGCCGACGTCCGCAAGGAGCGGCGCGCCTTGTGGGAACAAGCGCGAGCCCTCGTGCAGCAATGCTTCCACGAGGAGCTCGGTTTCCGGCCGCGGGATGAGCACCGCGCCGTTCACGGCAAATGGAAGGCCGTAGAACTCCTGTTCGCCGATGATGTACTGCACCGGCTCACCCGCGGCCTTCCGCGCCACCAGCTGATGCCAGGCATCCATCCGCTCCGCAGGCATCGGCTCCTGCCAGTTCAGCAGAAGCTCCGTCCGGCTCCAGCCCATCAGATGCTGGAGCAGCAGCTCCGCACACGCCGCAGCCTCCGCCACACTCTGCGACGTTAAAAAAGAAGAAGCCTCCACATAGGCTTCTCTCATTGTCATTCCAGCAGTCGGCATCAGATCGCCTGCTCCCCTTTTTCTAACAAATCGGACTGTGCTGCAATCGTCAGTGCCGATACGATCTCACCCATATCGCCGCCAAGCACAGTTTCCAGACGGTGCAGCGTCAAACCGATGCGGTGGTCCGTCACGCGGCTTTGCGGGAAGTTATACGTACGAATCCGTTCGGAACGGTCCCCTGTACCAACTTTACTTTTACGCTCACCCGCGTATATCGCTTCCTCTTCTTCGCGCATTTTATCGACAATCCGCGCCCGCAGAACGCGCAGCGCCTGCTCTTTGTTCGAGTTCTGCGATTTACCGTCCTGGCAAGTCGCCACAATACCGGTTGGCACGTGAGTTACCCGCACGGCAGACTTGGTTGTATTAACGGACTGACCGCCCGCTCCGCTGGAGCAGAACGTATCAACGCGTATATCGGCATCGCGAATTTCGATTTCGATTTCTTCCGCTTCCGGCATCACCACAACGGTGGATGTCGATGTATGGATACGGCCGCCAGATTCCGTTACCGGAATCCGTTGTACGCGGTGCGCGCCGCTCTCGTATTTCAATTTGCTGTAGGCGCCTTTGCCCGTAACCATGAAAATAATTTCCTTGAAGCCGCCCAGATCGTTCAGGGAAGCATCCAGCACTTCAGATCTCCAACCTTGCGAATCGGCGTAGCGTGTATACATCTTATACAAGTCGCCGGCAAACAAAGCCGCTTCGTCTCCGCCGGCTGCGCCGCGGATTTCCACGATTACGTTTTTATCATCATTCGGATCCTTCGGCATCATCAGCACTTTCAGCTTCTCTTCAAGCTGAACGGACTGCTCGCTGAGCTCTTCGATCTCCATTTTGACCATTTCACGCATTTCTTCGTCCAGCTTCTCGTTCTGCATGACTTTGGCATCGTTCAGCTGTTCGGTCACACTCTTATATTCCAAGAACGTATCGTAAGATTCCTGAAGATCGGATTGCTCCTTCGAATACTCTCTCAGCTTCTTCGTATCACTCGTTACATCCGGATCACATAGCAGTTCGCTTAATTTCTCATAGCGATCCGCGATTGCTTGAAGACGATCTAACATATCGGAATCACTCCTAACCCTTGATTTTATTAAATATTAAACATTGAAACGGAAATGCATAACGTCGCCGTCTTGCACGACATACTCTTTACCTTCTAACCGCAGCTGCCCCTTCTCTTTCGCCGCATTCATCGAACCGGCTGCCATCAGATCAGCATAGGAGACAACCTCTGCACGAATAAATCCGCGCTCAAAATCCGAGTGAATCACGCCCGCCGCTTGAGGAGCTTTCATGCCCTTGCGAATCGTCCATGCTCTAACTTCCTGTACGCCTGCTGTGAAGTATGTGTAAAGCCCCAGCAAACGGTAAGCCGCTTTAATCAATCTATTCAAACCGGACTCTTGAAGTCCCAGCTCTTCGAGGAACATCGCTTTTTCTTCATCTTCCAGCTCGGCAATCTCGGATTCAACCTTCGCGCTGATCGGAACCACTTCAGCATTCTCCTGCGCCGCGAATTCCTTGACGATCTTCACGTATGGATTGTCATCCGCCGTAGCAACTTCATCCTCGCTAACGTTAGCCGCGTACAAGACCGGCTTCATGGTGAGCAGGTGAAGGTCACGAACGATCAGCTTATCATCATCGCTTAAATCCATGCTGCGCGCCGGTTTATCTTCATAGAGCGTTTCTTTGATGCGCTCCAGACATTCAACCTCAGCGACAACTTTCTTATCTCCGCCTTTTAAGTTTTTGCGGGAACGCTCCAACTTCTTCTCAACGGAGTCGATATCAGCCAGAATCAATTCAAGATTAATCGTCTCAATATCGCCAATCGGATCCACTTTACCCGATACGTGCGTAATATTTTCATCCACAAAACAACGAACGACATGCACGATAGCATCTACTTCGCGAATATGGGCAAGAAATTTATTTCCAAGTCCTTCGCCTTTGCTTGCGCCTTTCACCAGACCTGCAATGTCGACGAATTCGAAGGCTGTTGGAACGATGCTTTTCGGTACTACCAGCTCCACTAGCTTCTGCAGTCTCTCGTCTGGCACTTCCACTACCCCGACATTCGGATCGATCGTACAGAACGGATAGTTTGCAGATTCTGCCCCCGCCTGTGTAATTGCATTAAACAAAGTCGATTTTCCTACGTTCGGTAGACCGACGATTCCTGCTTTCAAAGCCATTGTAGCTACAACTCCTTAGTATTCAAAAATATCCTCATCTATTATATAGCACTTGCCTGTCAAAAAAAAGCCTGTAGGCTATTGATTCACCACAGACTTTTTTTCCAGCGCATTTTTAAGCTGTTCCTCTTTTTTATCGACGAAATAAGTTTCAATCTGATTCTTCAAAATAAACGCACGAAGCGCGTTCAACTTCGTATCAGGAACCTCAATATATTTGGCACCGTAATAAATCCCGGATTCCCTGGTTTCTTTCCTTACGATCTCCGTCACACAGGGCAGGGAGAATCCCAAATCCAGCTCCACTTGCAAGTGAAGATGCTTCTCCACAATCTTCTCAACTATAGAATTATCATAAATCGAAAAACCTACACCGTTCATCGAAATATTCTTTATCGAAATGACTACGGGATTCTCGAAGAGATGTTTGTTCTTCTTCTGCGTATCATGAAGGCTGTGAAGCAAGCCCTCCTGTTCAATATTCACCCGCGGGAACTCCCGCTTCTCCGTGAACCGCCTCCGGTTCTCAGGCGGATTGATGACAATGACAGATCCCAATTCTTTGGCCACAACCGTCGTTTCAAACACAAACAATCCGGATTTGGAATACACGGTTATCTTCACCTTATCGCCGAGCTGAAAGACATCAAATTGCGGCAGCTCCACTTCTATTATATCACCAAGCGCATAAGTAAGCACGCCAGTCGTTACAAAATCTTTTTTTTCAAGCACGGCTTTGCAGTCGATGAGAACTTCGGTGTCATTACCCTCCTTGCTTCCATAAAATTTCATTTGCTCACTCCCCTTCGCATTTTGGTTGTAATGCTGTAAAAAAACAAAAAATAGCCTGTCCCCTCCGATAGTCGGGTACAGCCTATTACCTTCATCCTAAAGAAACATCGATTTTCGGTAACCAGGCTGTCATAGTTCAGTTTGAACCTTAGACCCTCAGCTTTGCGTCCTTGCCTTTCAACAAGTTTGCCATTATCGAATCTGTTATGCAGTTATCTTGTGCGCCTTCTATAGTAAAAAAGGCCTAATCCCTTACTAGTATACCTAGTTTTCGTCCCGATTTCAATAAATCTCTTCGGCTGGGTGCTTAATCTGACAATCTGCGGCCCCAGCTTGCTTTACAAACATAGTGCGCCTGCAATAAAATGCATATATCCACAAGTTTTCAACTTATCCACACAGTTGTCCACAGGTTGTTAACAACGAATGCTTGTTCGATTCTTATGCACATGTGGATAACAAATTTTTAGCGAGGTGTCCCCTGTGGATGAACATATTCACTGGATGAACGAAGCCATCCAAGAAGCATTGAAAGCCGAGGCCATACGTGAAGTTCCCATCGGAGCTGTCGTTGTCCATGAGGGCAAAATTATCGGCCGCGGCTATAATTTACGCGAGACGTCCCTGGATCCGACCGCACACGCGGAGATGATTGCGATTAAGCAGGCCAGCGAGCATTTGCAAGCTTGGCGGCTGCTGGACTGCAAGCTGTATGTAACCTTGGAGCCCTGCCCAATGTGCGCGGGGGCGATCGTGCAATCCCGTATTCCGCAGGTGATCTACGGGACGACGGATCCTAAGGCCGGGTGCGCCGGGACGCTGATGAACCTGCTGCAAGAGGAACGCTTTAACCACCGGGTCGATGTGGTGAGCGGCGTGCTGCAGGAAGAGTGCGCCACCCTGCTGACGCAGTTTTTCCGCAAGCTGCGCGGCAAGGTGTGAGGTCGGTTGCCGTTGCATCGGGAAAAGCATCCGTGCTATCATAGTCTTGCTAAGCGCCCGTAGCTCAGCAGGATAGAGCGACAGTTTCCTAAACTGTGCGTCGCGGGTTCGAATCCCGCCGTGGCGCGTACAATATGCAAGTCAACCTCTTACGCTATTTGCGTAAGAGGTTTTTTCTGTTGAGGGCTGGCCCTGCCCCCACCAAATCCCGCCGCTAAGCCGGATAAATCGGATTACAGCCTCCGCCAGCCAGAAATATGCTGCTGCAATTGGACAAATTCGGACTGCAGAGGTTCGGTTCCAGGGCGGCACGTCGAGCCTACCTGCTATTCACATGTTGATGAAATAGGCAAAATAACTGCTAACAGGCGCCCGCGGTCAGGTTAATCACATGCGTATAAAACCGGTGTTTTCGGGAGTTACTAACAGTGAAAAAAAGGGAGGGTATTTATGAACATGGATAACAAGGAAAACAAGGATAACCACGAACGACACGAGCCAACAATCGCGCCTGGCATGAATACGCACGACCCGATAGAAGAGAAGGCGACCGAAAAAGAGGTCGCGCGCGGCGATTACACCGAGGTCACCCGCCTCTATGTCGACCATACTCCGGAGGACTAAGTCCTCCGATTGCGTCCAAGAGAGTCCTCAGCTCCCCCGCTGCTCCCTGAACTGCCCCGGTGTCATATTCTCAAACTTACGGAACAGCCGAATAAAATAAGAAGGTTGATACCCTATCTGCTCCGCGATTTCGTTAACCTTCAAATCCGTATCGATCAGCAGGCTCTTCGCCTTATCCATCCGAAGCAAAATCAAATAGTCAATAAAGTTGACACCATTGATTTGTTTGAAAGCTTTGCTAAGTGCGTAAGTCGTTGTATTGAACGCCTCGGCGCATTCCTCCAAAGAAATATCGCTGCTCATAAAACGCTGCTGAACCCGCTCCGTCACCTGCTCCACCAATCTTTTCATATGGATATCCTGATAATTATTCAACCCCTCCATATAGGGGGAGATCACCTTCTGCTGGAAGAACCGTACGATTTGCTCAGGCTCCCTCAGCAGATTCAACTGCTCGTACAGGTCGTACCCCTTCAAGAGCTGGTGGGGATTCAGACCCGATTCCAATATCGTGTGCAGCATGCTGCCAAGTACCTGCATAGCACCTTCGCGCAGCAGCTTTTCGTTGCTCGATTGCTGCACGAGCTCCAGGATGAAGCATTCGATCAAGTGAAGCGATTGCTCGTTTTGCCCCATGCGAAGCGCCTGCATCAGTTCCTTTTCCAGCGAAAAAGGGTAATGAACACTGTCGTTGGCACCCGGCAGCATCTCTTCCAGATCCATGACCTGATGCTTCGCATTCAAGTCCCGGTACCGGATTGCACCGCGCAAGTAGGCGAGCAGCTGCGGCAGATCCTGCACCTGTGAGGTGAGCCGCCCCATGCTGACCGTTGTCTGCATTTTGAGCAAGGTACTGATGGTCCGGCCCAAATCATCGGCTAACAAGTACAACTCATCCTTCGCCTGCTGTTTCGTTTGATCCATCGGGTACGATAGCAGCACACCCACTGTCTTATCTTGAAAATTGATAATTTCCGCGTGATGGCTGCGTGTGTGCACAATCTCCTGAGCAATGTTGGCTGCCGCAAATGTGGCCAGCTGCTCCTCGCTCTCCAGGAAGCGCCCGTCTTCTTTGGCCAAGCCGCTAATTTGCACGAGCAGCAAGACGAACCACTGCGATTCTGTCTGCCAGCCGAAGCCTTCCATCCGACCTCTCAGCTCCGCTTCGCTAAGGGAGTAGAAGTGGCCTTGAACGAGCTGCAGCAGAAAGGCCGACCTCAAGGCAGGGAAAGCCTGCTCCAGCTTCACTTCCAGTGCCCTGCTTTCCTGGCTGAGATGTTTCCATTCCCGCTCGATAAAAGCCAGGTCATCCCCTCCGCTATCCCGAGTAGGCTGATAGTCTTTGATGACATTTACTAAGCGGACAATGGGCTGATATATGCGTTTAGAGGCAAACCATGAAAGCAATACCGCCAACAGAAGCCCTATGCCGCCGATGAGCAGCATACTGTTCGACATAAACTCCACAGGAGCGGTCAACTGGGATAACGAAGTGGCTGTGACGAACTTCCAGGTAGTGCCTAGCCGTGAAAATTGGCCATAGGCGACTGAGTAAGACTCTCCTTTGCGATCCAAAATATACGACCCGATCTCATCGGTTCGCCCCTTCACGCTTTCCAGGACAGCAGCCTCGCGTTCCGCCTGTTCGTCGTTAGCCTGTGTTGGCGTGATCAGAATCTGCCCATCTCTGCTCATCAGAAAGGACGACCCCTTCGTGTCCGTGGTCATCTCTTCGACCATACGTATTAATTTTTCACGGTCCAAATATAAAATAAGCGCTCCATAAGACTCGCCTACGCTCGGAAGCTTGGAGATCAGCGCCAGGGAGGTGGATCCCGGCCTCGTATTCACCCTCAGCATCGATTCCTGCCAGAATACGCCTCTTTTCTGACCCGTCAGCTCGTGGAACATATCCCGCTCCTGCTGGTCGCCAATTGGAATAATCCCCTCGCTGTCCGAAATAAGCACAGGCTGATCCTGCCGGTCCAAATAAAGCTGCGCCTGATCGATTAACGGGTAAGCACCTTTCATCACACCCAGAAAACTATACAAATTTTGCGTCGTATTATACTCATCCTTGAGATTAATATCCTTAAGCCTCGCATCCATGCGGCTGTCCAACGACCATTGCGTCGCCGCCAGCTCCAATTGAGCCAGGTTATCATTCATCCGGTCAATCGTTTTTTGCAGCAGCGCGTCATGATTGCGCATGATTTCCTTCTCGATGTGGGCTCGTCCCGTTATGTAGGAAGTGTAACCGATGATAACGGTAGGCAAGCTGGTAATGCACAGCACTAAGATTAAGCTTCTTCGATAAAAATTCCCCTTACCGGAACGATGTATCCACCAATACCACCTTTGCCTCCATCTCATCCACACGAACAGTCCCTCTCCCCTCACATGCCGAAATCCCCCGCGACTTTGCCGTTTTTTGGCGTCGGGGGGGAGATCTTTTGTTATTTCGCGCTATTGCGCTTTTGGTAAGCAGCGTTCATTTCTTCCGTGATTTTAATCAAATCCGGATCCGCCTTCAGCTTCGTGACATAACTGTCCCATGCACTGAGCGGCTCCTTGCCCATAATAACCTTCGTTTTCATATCCTGAATTTTTTTCTTGAGCTCCGTTCCCACCTTCTGGTTCGTATCAGAGTTCAAGCCAATCGCAGGATCTCCAGCGCTGATTTTGGCTTTCTCATCGATAATCTTTTTATTGCGTTCCAGCACGTCGTTCGGCATCCCTGAACGGTAAGCACGTAAATATTGATCATATTTCAAAAAGATTTGACCGAACGCTTGCTGGGCCACGATATCTTTCTTCGCTTGTTCCGTCGGCGTTTTGATTCCGTCTTTCTCCGTATAATGGACATCCATCAAGCCGAAGCTTGCCAAATCATAGCCTTCCTGCGTCGCGCCGTAGTCCATAAACTTTAACAGCTGCTTCACTTTCGCCTCAGGTACGGATTTCGGGATGGCATACATGCCGAAGAATCCGCTATCCTTGTTCGAGTAACCGTTCAGCGATACGAGCGGGACGAAGTCTGCTTTCGGGTTCGTCTTACGCAGCTCTTCTGTCGGTTCCCAGGCCGCCTCAGCTGTATCCTGGAAGCCTCCGCCACGGTTTGCCTTCAGGAGGTCTTTGGCCTGTGTATTTTTAAGGACAGCGATGTCCTCCGGAATCAATTTTTCTTGGTACGCACGGTTCATCCAGGTCAAGGCTTCCTTCACTTCAGGCAGCACGTTCACATTGACCAGCTTCCCGTCCACGAGCTTCCAATCGCCGTTCACTTTGGTGAAGCTGTTTTGCAGCTGCCCCATATATGACATTCCGTTCTGATCCACGAAGCCAATGTAACCAATCGTATCATTTTTTCCGTTGCCGTCAGGGTCCTTCTCCACGAATGCTTTCAATACAGTATACAGCTCATCTGTTGTCTTCGGAATGTCGAGATGAAGTGCATCCAGCCAATCCTTCCGCAGGTACGGGAAACCTCCGCCGTCCGTCGGCCGGGCTCGTGGAATACCGTACGTTTTGCCGTCAGCCTGCTTCGTATTCTCCCAGGATTCCTTCGGATACTGCATCAAATTCGGATAGTCCTTCAGCATTGGCGTTAGTTCCCAGAACGCGCCCTGCGCCACCAATCCGCGTACTTGAGCGGTGAACGGGTCGTCCAGCAAAATAAGATCGGGGATATCCCCGGAAGCTAGCGTTACGTTGATTTTATCGCCATAGTTGTTGGGGGAAACCCAGGTTATTTTCAACTTCGTGTTCGTTCGCTTCTCAATCTCTTTCACCACGACGTTATCCGGCCCTGGAGGCTCCGGTGTGTAGTACATTGTCATGATGCTGATCTCGGTTGGCTTGCCGGAGTCTGCCGCTCCTGAGCCGCCGGCCGGGCTGCTCGAATTGCCGCCGCAAGCGGAAAGCATCGCGGACACGAGCAGGGTCGATGCGACGGCACCAATTGCTTTCTTTTTCATAACCATTATTGTATACCCTCCCTCAAATATTCATCAATCGTCTATTCTTTCACCGAACCAACCATAGCACCTTTAGCGAAGTGCTTCTGAAGGAACGGGTAAACCAACAAGATCGGAACCGTTGCGATGACCACAGCCGCCATTTTGAGCGTTTCCGGCGGAATCCGCTGCTCGGACATCATCTCTGCCGCGGCGCCTCCTCCTGCAGCCGTTGAGGCGTCTATCAGCATATTTTGCAGCAAGACCTGCAGAGGCTGCTTGGTGAAATCGTTGATATAGAGCAGCGCGGTGAAGAACGTGTTCCAATAAGCCACCGCATAGAATAATCCGAAGGCAGCCAGGGAAGGCAGCGACAGCGGTAAAATAATGCGGTACCACACGCTGATATCGTTACAGCCGTCTATTCTTGCGGACTCCTCCAAGCTCGCCGGAATGCTGTCGAAGAAGCCTTTCATCAGCAGCACGTACCATCCGCTTGTCAACACCGGCAGGATCAGCGACCATGTGCTATTAATCAGATGTAAATCCCTCACCAGCAAGTACGGAGGAATGATTCCCGGATTGAAGAGGGTGGTCAGCAAGATCATCAGCATCATGATTTTTCGGCCCTGCAGCCTTTTGCGGGAAATCGCGTAGGACAGACAGGAGGTCACGAATAAGCTGAGGGCAGTGCCGATAATCGCCAGGAAAGCACTGTTTCCTATAGAGCGAATGAAGGCGTCCGTAGACATCAGGTACTTGTAAGAAGCCAGGCTCCATTTGACGGGAAGCAGCTTGAACTCGCTGGAGATATAGCTGGACGGATCACTGAAGGAAACGACGAACACATAATAGAGCGGAAAAAACGTGATGATTCCCAGAATCGCCAGCAAGACGGCGTTCACGATATTGAAGACGCGGTCGCTTTTGGTCGTAATTGCACTTGCATGTACTTGTTCAGACACCAAGGATCCCTCCTTCTAACTTTAATAAACGCCGTCCTCACCGAACTTCTTGGCCAGCTTGTTGGCGCCAATGACGAGCAGCAGGCCCACAACCGATTTAAACAAGCCGACAGCCGTACTGTAGCTGAATTGCCCTTGCTTCACGCCCAGCCTGTAGACATACGTATCAAACACATCGGCGACTTCGGAAACGGCTCCATTCATCATTAGGAACACTTGTTCGAAACCGACATCCATGATATGACCGATCCGCAGAATAAGCAAAATAATGATGACAGGACGGATACCTGGCAGCGTAATGTGCCACATTTGGCGGAAGCGGCCGGCACCGTCCATTTTACCCGCTTCATATAGCTGAGGATCAATGCTCGCCATAGAGGCCAGGAAGATGATCGTCCCCCATCCGGCGTCCTTCCATATAGACTGGGCGGTGAGCATCCCCCAGAAAAAGTTTTTATTCGTTAAGAAGTCAAATTTAGCGAACCCGAGCGCGACCAGCAGCTGATTGATGGCGCCATCCCCGGTCGAGAATAGCAAGAACGTAATCCCTACGATAATGACCCACGACAAGAAGTGAGGCAGGTACACAATGGATTGAATGATTTTCTTATATACCATAGTTCGAACTTCATTGAGCATTAAGGACAGTAGGATCGGTAACGGAAAAAAGAAAACCAGGGACAATACGTTGATCGCCATCGTATTTCGGAACAAAGTATAGAAGTCCGGGTTCGCGAAGAACCTTTGGAAATGCTCGAATCCTACCCATGGACTTCCTAACACGCCTTGATAGGGAGAGTAGTTCTGAAAGGAAATGACAATCCCCCACATCGGCACATATTTGAAAATAAGGAAATACAGCAGCCCCGGCAGCGCTAATACATATAAGAACTTGTCCCGGGCGATGCCTGACCACATTTGTTTTAACCGACTCGCGCCCACATGATTTCCTCCATTTCTCGATCTCATTCAGGTCACCGGACCACTGTTGATTCCATGATCGCGATGTCTCTCAATGTACAGTTTGTGACCGTTTCCATCAATGATCCATTTTTGTACACCGGAAATAGTCCGAAAATAAAGCGTTTACCAGACATATGCCGCCTATTTCTCCGTCAATTTCCACCCATTGCCTTTTTTTGCGGCCAAACCTTCATAGCCTAGCACCCAACGATGCCCTATAATAATAACAATGATAGCAGTCTGAAAGGAGTCCGCTGTGTCCCTTACCCAAACAAATTCATACCGCATTCCTTTGTTCTGTGGCGTTACCCTGCTCTTCTGGATGTCGATGTATACCAGTGTTCCGATTATGGCCCCTTACGTGGAATACTTGGGTGGCAGTCACCAGCTGGCAGGTTGGATCGTCGGCATGTACGGCATCTCCCAGATGCTGCTGCGGATTCCGGTTGGCGTTTTGTCGGACCGCTTTCATAAGCGCAGGCTGTTTATTACGTTCGGATTGCTGTTCACCGCCCTGGCAGGGCTAGGTCTTTGGATCACGAAGGACTTCACGTGGATCCTGATTCTCCGCGCTCTGGCGGGCGCTGCAGCAGCAACATGGGTGGACTTCACCGTGCTGTTCACCAGCTATTACAAGCACGAGGATTCCACGAAAGCGATCGGCACGATCAGCTTCTTTAACTCCGCGGGCCAGATGCTCGGCATCCTCATGTCCGGATGGGCGGCGAATTCGCTCGGCTGGGGGGCCGCTTTCGTCATGGGCGCCGTTCTTGGTGTGATCGGCATGGCCGGTTCCTTCTTCCTCGTTGAGAAAATCGAACCGGACACGCCCAAGATCACGCTGCGCGGCATCGGCAACATCGCAACGGACCGCACCCTGCTGTTGGTGTCCATGCTCGCGATTTTGTCGCAAATTTTAACTTTTGCCACCGTGTTTGGCTTCACACCTGTCTACGCCACTGATCTCGGCGCCGATAAATTCAGCCTTTCGCTGCTTACCTTCTTCTCCAATGTGCCGGTAGCGATTGCCTCTCTGCTCGGCGGACGGCGCTGGGCGGCGAAATTCGGGGAGAAGCGTGTCGTCGTCTGGGGCTTTGCACTCATGGGCGTTTTTACGTTCACGATTCCGTTCATCCATCACTTGTGGCTGCTCATCCTGACGCAAGCTGTAGCCGGCTTTGGCCGCGGCCTCTCGTTCACCGTCCTGATGGCGCTAAGCATCAAGCATATGCCTGCGGATAAACGGGCTACCGCTATGGGCTTTTTCCAGGCCATCTACGGGCTGGGCATGTTTGTGGGGCCTGTGCTGATGGGCATCATCGGCGACTGGTTCGCCTTGCGCGAAGGCTTCATTCTTCTCGGCATCATCGGTGTCATTAGCGCCGGTCTGTCGCAATGGATTGTGAAGAGCGGTCCGAAGCCTCGTTCCCAATCCGCTGCAACGAATCGGTCAGCGACTTTGTAAGTGGTTCATGAGAGCGGATCCTTGCCGATCCGTTCTCTTTTTTTTTCAATCCACTGCAGGGGAGCGCGCTTTAGTCTTCGTCTATGTATTCCGGAGAGGAGGAGGAGAGTATTCAGGAGGATATACTTGTGCAACGCATACTAGATGGGGATGAGTCCGCTTTTCGCGAGCTAGTTGCCGCTTATCGCCAATATTTGTTCCAGACGATCTATGCAGTTGTCCGCCATCCCAAAGATGCGGAAGACTTGACGCAAGATGTATGGACCCGAATTTATTTCTCCCTGCCTCAGTATCAAATGAAGGGGTTTAAAACCTGGATAACCCGGATTGCGGTCAATCGGGCGATTGATTTCAAACGTGCAGCGAGCCGCAAGAAGGAAGAAATGACGGCCGAAATCATAGATTCGGTTCAAGGCGGAGCGGTCCATCATGACAATCATCTGGAACGGGAAGTTGTGTTAAAGGAGACGGTTCAACTCGTTCGCAGCAAACTGGATCAAATCCCGTCCAATTATCAGGACGTTCTCATGGCTTACTACTTACAACATCAATCCTATCAAGATATTGCGGAGGAGCAGGGGGTCACGGTGAAAACAGTGGAATCCAAGCTCTATCGGGCTAAGCAGTGGCTCCGTAAAAACTGGAAGGAGGAGGATTTCTCATGAAACATTATGACTTGCCAGACTGGCTGCTGTATGTAAAAGATCAGCTTCCCGCTGAGCGAATGGCAGAGATGGAGCTTCATTTGTACCGCTGTGACCCTTGCTTAACGCACTACATGGCTGCGCTTGAGCAGGCTGAACATACATGGCCTAAGATGCAGGCGGACGATACAAGCTATATGGACACGATCCTGCAACGTACCCTGCGAACAAGACCCGCGTGGTACCAGTCCACGCTGTTTCACTATGGCATTGCAGCGGCCGCGACAATTGTCTTGGTGGCTACCGGCTTTTTTCACGGACTATCGCAAGAGCTTGGAAGTGTTCGGGATCATTCCATGATCAGCTCCTCCTCCGCTTCCCAGAAGACGAGGCCGTTATCTGAGCAGCTGGTCACGAAGACAATGTCATGGTTAGACACCATTCAATCCGATTCAGACAAAGGAGGCAATCAACCTTGAATTACAGCAACAACCTGCAACATAAAAGTCGTCTGCTCGCAATCATGCTCTCAGTTATACCGGGAATGGGGCATCTCTATATGCATCGAACAACCCGGTTCCTGGTCTATGCGGGCGGATGCTTTGGCGCACTCTTTCTGTTTGTGATCGGTGTCACGGCAGACATGCCCAAAGAACCTTTACTTCTTCTGGCCTTGTTCGGCGGCTTAATGTGGTTAGCTAACGGCTTGGACATGATCATGTTCCTGCTGCGTTTGCAGCCTTTTCCACCACACGGCGGAGCGCCTTATGGACATGGCCCGGAATATCCGTATGTGCCCTCTGACATGCCTCGTCCAACGGATCAGCCTTATTGGGAAGCTGCTCCAACGGCAGCCTCATCCTGGGTTCAGCAGAAGGAACGCACGCGCGTTATTCTGCTTTCCTTCGTACCAGGCTTGGGCCACTACCAGCTGGGGATGATGCAGCGCGGATTGACAGCCATGATTGCTTTCTTCGGCGTCGCGATTTTAGTATTTTTCATTACGGTACTCACCCATAACGAAGGCTTTATCGCCTTTCTACTTGCGTTGCCGGTACTTTGGTTCTATACCATGTTTGATGCGCTGAAACAATTGCAGCTTAAACATTCCGGGTTTGAACCCATGGATAACAGCTTATTTGACGATTTTCATTTGTCGGACGACTACGGCCGCAAAAATCGGACCTTGGCCACCATCATCGCCATCTTCCCAGGTGCCGCTCATCTGTACCTCCATATGAACAAACGCGGCATTCAGCTCATGGCGAGCTTTCTGTTCGCCGTTTACGTTTTGGATATGATGAGACTCTCGTTTTTCTTATTTCTCATTCCAATTTTATGGTTTTACAGCTTCTTTGACGCTTTGCAGAGCATTGCCAAGTACGAAAACGGCACATTAACAGACAAGCCGCTTATTGAAAACTGGACCGCTCACAACAAAATGATTGGCATCCTGCTCGTCATCTTAGGCGGATACTACGCATTTAAACAAGTCATTATGCAGGTGTTGTACGAGCTCTTCCCTAATTCCAGCTATACGCACTGGTTCAGCAGTTTCGGACAAACGGTGATCGTGGCTGCAATTCTGATTGGCGCCGGCTTCAAATTGCTGCTGCACCGTAAAAAGTATCCTTCTTTTCATGAATAAACATAAAAAAGAACCCCGAGGGGTTCTTTTTTTGTCGGTGATTAATGATTTCCTTCGATCCTTGTTAACGTAAACCTTTGGAAAATCTGCATATAAGGCACTGTAACGTGTCTTTGGCACATCCCCTCCAGCCTGATTATAACAGGTATGAAAGTCCTCTAAGCAACGGTTGTTTCGCGGAACGCTCCAACGGAACCACACCTCTCTGCTCACCGACAAATATAGTATGTCCGGATTTACAATTTATAAACATGTATTCGGCTACTTTGTTAAAAAAATATTAAGATCCCTTCGCCTGCTTTTGTCTGGAGTGGTTGCGATTCTTTACCTTTTTAGATCCCGATAAAGCATCAGGGGCATGATTATTATCATCGTTAAAATTTTTATTATCCTGTGCAAAGCTTTCGCCAGCGGAATACGTTGTCGGTTTCGTCATAGCTGACCACTCTCCTTTAGTTTATTCGTGATTCAACGCATCTTGCTTGTGCTGGTCATTCGTCTGCTGCTGAACCTGCTGTGCGTGATGGCTGTTCACCACCGTCTTGTCCAAGTCTTTTACGACATTCTGCAAATTCTTATCTCGCCCTTTTTGTCTCGTCATGAACGTTGTCCCTCCACGGATTAGTTATGCGTGACTTGATGCAGTGCCTGCGCACATTCGTGAATGTGCCGCACATAATCATCCACCAGCGTTTGGACGATATCGGTACGCTCATCAATATGTGTGGTCCCCTGCTGGACATCAGTCAGAGCCACATTGACCTCTCTGGAATCCACATAAGTAACTTTAAAATCAAACGTATAGCCCGTATGACCCGCTGTCATGATGTGCGCACGCAGCGTCTGTGGATCGGACTCGTCCGCCCATACACGAGCCTCATCGGCCGCCTCAAGCTGCTGTGGCAGCATGTTCTGCCACTCTTGCACTAACTGCGTTTGATCGATCGTCAACTTATCATTATTGCTCATGAGTAACACCTCCACAAGTTTAAAATGCGAAGGTGACTGCGGTTTTATCCAAGCTGAAATATAACAAAAAAAGCCACGCGATTCGTTAAGAATCGCATGACTTTTCAGCGAAAATCTATACGGAGAGGGTGGGATTCGAACCCACGGAGACCTCACGACCTCGGCGGTTTTCAAGACCGCTGCCTTAAACCACTCGACCACCTCTCCACGTAAGGTGTTTCCCGGAAGGAAACGACCTCATGCAGTGACAAAAACCATTGTATCACATAAATGTAATGTGAATCAAGTCTATTTTTTGCAGATCACTTTGACATTGTTCATGTAAGGCATCAGCACGTCAGGTACGACAACCGAGCCATCCGCTTGCTGATAGTTTTCCAAAATCGCAGCCACGGTTCTACCCAGGGCCAGCCCTGATCCGTTCAGTGTATGTACAAATTCCGGCTTCGCTTTGGCATCGCGGCGGAAACGGATATTAGCCCGACGCGCCTGGAAGTCCTCGAAGTTACTGCAGGACGAGATCTCGCGGTATGTGCCGCTGTTAGGCAGCCAGACCTCGATATCATACGTTTTGGCGGACGAGAAGCCAATATCGCCCGTGCACAGCGTTAGAACGCGATATGGGAGCTTCAGGAGCTGCAGTACACGCTCAGCATGGCTCGTGAGCTTCTCCAGCTCATCGTAAGAGTCCTCCGGTCTTACCATCTTTACCAATTCAATTTTGTTGAACTGGTGCTGACGGATTAAGCCGCGGGTATCTCTTCCGGCCGAACCGGCTTCCGAGCGGAAGCATGCGCTGAAAGCTACGAAGTTTACAGGCAACTGCTCATTGGCCAAGATATCCTGGCTGTGATAGTTCGTTACAGGAACTTCAGCCGTTGGAATCAAGAAGTATTCCGAGTTCTCCAGCTTGAAAACGTCTTCCTCAAATTTCGGCAGTTGGCCCGTACCCGTCAAACTTTCTCGGTTTACGATAAAAGGAGGAAGCATCTCTTCATAACCATGCTGATCGCTGTGCAGATCCATCATGAAGTTGATCAATGCACGCTCCAGCCGAGCGCCAAGTCCTTTATAAAATACGAAACGCGAGCCCGTCACCTTCCCCGCCGCTTCGAAATCCAGAATACCCAGCTTCTGCGCGACTTCCCAGTGTGGCTTCACTTCATAATCGAATTGTGGAACATCACCGACGCGGCGCACTTCCACATTCTCTTCCTCCGTTAAGCCGACTGGAACGCTCGCATGCGGCATATTCGGAATAGACAGCAGAACTTGCTGCAAAGACTCGTCCAACACGCGAATCTCATCATCCAGTTCCTTAATGCGGTCACCGACGACCTTCATCTCTTGGATCAGCTCATCCGCATTCTCGCCGGAACGCTTGCGAAGCGCGACCTCTTGGGAGACCGTGTTGCGGCGATTCTTCAGCTGCTCGGTCTCTTGGAGAAGCTCTCGGCGCTTTTTATCCAATTCCGTAAAACCATTCAACTCATCGATCTGTTTACCGCGGTTGGCCATAGCCGTCTGTACAGCGGTCAAATCACTTCGAAGTAACTTTACATCAAACAAGGAGATTCCTCCATTAGCACAAAATGGTTTGAATATGGAAGCAAGCACCCTCACCGATGACTCGGAACCTCAGGGGTGCTTGAACCATAATTATGCTTGGCTTTGTTTAACCATGTCCAGGAAGTAGCTGTGCATCCGGAAGTCATCCGTCAATTCCGGATGGAAGGATGCCGCAAGGAGATGTCCCTGCCGCGCAGCTACGATCTGGCCATCATGCGTGGCCAAAACGTCGACGCCAGGCCCTACTTTCTCAATCAGCGGCGCACGGATAAAGACCGTGCGCACGTTGTCAGCGATGCCTTTGATCGGCAAGTCTGTCTCAAAGCTTTCGCGTTGACGGCCAAATGCGTTACGGGCAACTGTAATATCCATCAGCTCCAGATGAGCTTCAGGTTGTCCCGTAATTTCTTTGGCGATCACGATCAAGCCTGCACACGTGCCGAAAACCGGTTTGTCTGCGGCCGAAAACTCCCGCAGCTCATCCATAAAACCGAACGTGCGCATCAGCTTGCCGATTGTGGTGCTTTCTCCACCGGGGATAATAATCCCTTGGATATCGGCAAGCTGCTCCGTTTTTTTTACAATAACGCCTTCGGCGCCCGCTTTCTCAATGCCGCGGATATGTTCCGCAACTGCGCCTTGCAGCGCAAGAACTCCGATCTTTATCATTACCAACCGCGCTCCTGCATACGTTGTGTAGCATCCAGCTTGGAGATCTCGATTCCCTTCATCGGTGTACCCAGATTCTTGGAAATTTCCGCGATCAATTTGTAATCTGTGTAGTGTGTAACAGCTTCTACGATTGCTTTCGCGAACTTCTCAGGGCTGTCGGATTTGAAGATACCGGAACCGACGAATACGCCGTCAGCGCCCAAATGCATCATCAACGCAGCATCGGCTGGTGTCGCTACACCGCCGGCAGCAAAGTTAACAACTGGCAACTTGCCTGTTTCAGCGACTTGCAGCAGCAGCTCATATGGAGCGCCAAGCGTTTTGGCTTCGAACATCAGCTCATCCTTGGACATGCCTTGAACTTTGCGGATTTGGCCTTGAATCATGCGCATATGACGCACAGCTTCAACGATGTTGCCTGTGCCTGGCTCGCCCTTTGTACGAAGCATAGACGCACCTTCGCCAATACGGCGCAGAGCTTCACCCAGGTCACGGGAGCCGCAAACAAATGGAACTGTAAACTCACGTTTATTGATGTGGTATACTTCATCCGCCGGAGTCAGTACTTCACTCTCATCGATATAGTCAACGCCCAGAGATTCCAGGACTTTCGCTTCTACAAAATGCCCAATTCTTGCTTTGGCCATAACAGGGATAGAGACAACCTTCATAACCTCTTCCACGATGGTTGGGTCAGCCATACGGGAAACGCCGCCCGCTGCACGAATATCAGCAGGTACGCGCTCAAGCGCCATAACTGCAGACGCACCAGCTGCCTCTGCGATTCTCGCTTGCTCTGCGTTCATGACGTCCATGATGACGCCGCCTTTTTGCATTTCAGCCATACCTTTTTTGACGCGGGATGTTCCAGTTTCCATTTCCTTGTTCCTCCTATGCCATTTATAGCAACTTCAACAGGGTTAAAGTTACTCTGCTACAACGATTTCATGCAGTTCCCTACACGTTTCATACATAAACTTCTAAACAATCATTTTACAGGATGAAGGGGCAATATACAACCCATTTTCTGGTCTAAGCGCCGCCTTTGATGCCTTTAAACATATCGCCAATGAAGTTCTTAATGGAACGGAACAAGAGGCGGATCCAGCTGCCTTTTTCAACATCTGCATTAGCAATCAAGTCAATCGTTTTCTCTTGTCCATTATAAGAAACGGTTGCTTTACCCAGTACATCGCCCTTCTTAATCGGCGCTACCAGCTTGCTTTCCTCGATAGGCGTAGCTGTTACTTTAAAATCTGTATCTTTTGCACCTTTCTTGACTACGAATGTAGTGCCGGACTTCGTAACAAGCGGTACGGATGTTTCAACACCCTTTTTAATGTTTACGGATTTCAAAGAATCTATTTCTGCATTTGCATTCAAATAAGGCTTGATCTCGAAATTATTGAAACCATAATCTAGCAGTTTTCTGGATTCATTGAAACGCTCAGGCTCCGTCTTCGTGCCCATAACGACGGTAATAATTCGCATGCCGTTTCTTTCAGCTGTTCCTGTGAAGCAGTAGCCAGCATCATCCGTAGATCCTGTCTTCAATCCGTCCAGACCCGGGTACGCGTATTTCTTAAAGTTCGGGTTAGTCGAATTGCCTTCCAGCATCCAGTTCCAGTTAATCATCGGCGTCTTGTCCGTCGGTCTTAGTTTCAGGGAAGGAATCTTCGTAAACTCAAGTATTTCTTTGTGGTCTTTTAGAATATTATAAGCAAGAATAGCTGCGTCACGAGCCGTCATTTTCGTTTCGCCGTCAATGGACTGAGGAGGGTTCTTCAAATCTGCGCGAGAAAGTCCTGTAGCACTGATAAAATGCGCTTGATCGGACATCCCCAGTTGTTTGGCCTTGTCGTTCATCATTTTAGCAAAGTTTTCTTCTGTTCCTCCGAGCAGCTCGGCAAAAGCGACAGAAGCATCGTTCGCTGAATAGATGGACATCGCATTAAACATGTCTTTAAATGTCAGTGTTTCATTCTCGGCGATCAATTGGCCGGAGCCGATGACATCCGCAGCATTCTTGGATGCCGTCACTTTGGAGTCCCATGTGAACTTGCCTTCCTTAATACTCTCCATAGCGAGGTACTCCGTCATCATCTTCGCCATACTTGCCGGCGGCAGCGCCTCATCGGCATTCATTTCATAGAGAACAGCCCCCGTGCTCGCCTCCATAATAATCGCCGATTTCGCATTAACTTGCAGCTGGCTGCCCGGTTGTGCTTGCGTCGCTGGAGCTGTTGTCGCTGCCGGCGTTCCTGCTGCCTGAACATAGGTTGGTTGTATATGTAATAAGAATGATTGAGCTAATAAACTTACTCCTAATACCAAAGCAACCTTTTTTCTTGTAAAACGCAATAATTTCACAACTTCACTCTCCCTGGCAAATTAATAACATGTTATATTGTATCACACCCCATTAGACAAAAAAAAGAAGACAAGGGTTCAATTCCCCTGTCCTCAATTTTTACCAACTATAAAGAGTAGTTTGGTGCTTCTTTCGTAATTTGAATATCGTGCGGATGGCTTTCGCGTAGACCGGCACCTGTAATGCGAACGAATTGGGTGTCATGAATCAGCTCATGAATATTACGTGCACCACAATAGCCCATACCCGAACGGAGGCCGCCTACCAATTGGTAAACCGTATCTGCCAGAGGTCCTTTGTAAGCAACGCGGCCCTCAATACCCTCTGGAACCAATTTGCTTTCATTCTCCTGGAAGTAACGATCCTTACTACCTTCCTTCATTGCGCCTAAGGAGCCCATTCCGCGGTACACTTTAAATCTACGGCCTTGGTAGATTTCCGATTCGCCTGGACTTTCCTCCGTACCTGCAAACAGACTTCCGATCATAACCGCGCTGGCACCCGCAGCAATGGCCTTCACTACATCGCCGGAGTATTTAATTCCGCCATCTGCAATGACAGGAACATTAAACTCGGCTGCCGCTTGAGCGCAATCAAAAATAGCCGTTACCTGCGGAACGCCGATACCCGCAATGATACGCGTCGTACAAATGGATCCTGGACCGATGCCCACTTTCACCATGGAGGCGCCAGCTTTGATCAGATCACGTGTTCCTTCTGCTGTTGCTACATTGCCCGCAATAATCGGAAGTGTCGGATATTGTTCGCGAATCTTCTTCACCGTCTCCGCAATATTAATATGGTGTCCGTGAGCAGAATCAACAACCACCACGTCGATACCGGCTTGCACCAGAGCAGCGGTGCGCTCCATAACGTCCTTGGACACCCCGACGGCTGCTCCGACCAGCAATCTTCCCAATGTGTCTTTCGCTGCGTTAGGGAATTGAATCGCTTTTTCAATATCTTTAATCGTGATGAGCCCTTTAAGTTGGAAAGTTTCATCTACGAGTGGCAGCTTCTCGATTTTATGTTTCTGCAGAATCACTTCCGCTTGTTGTAATGTCGTGCCCACTGGAGCTGTAACGAGGTCCTCTTGTGTCATGACCTCTTTAATCTTGATGGAATAGTCATGGACAAAACGCAAATCTCTGTTCGTCAGAATCCCAACAAGCTTATTGCTCTCATTGACAATGGGAACCCCCGAAATCCGATATTTCGCCATGAGCGCTTCCGCGTCATAAACATGATGTTCAGGCGTAAGGGAAAAAGGATTAGTGATAACTCCGCTCTCCGATCTTTTAACGCGATCTACTTCCCCTGCTTGTTGTTCAATCGGCATATTCTTATGAATAATCCCGATACCGCCTTCACGTGCCATAGCAATAGCAAGAGCAGATTCTGTTACAGTATCCATGGCTGAGCTAATGAATGGAATGTTTAACTTCACATGAGGCGCTAGCGTCGTGGAAACGTTGATTTCTTTGCCGAACACTTCGGACTTTCTCGGTACCAACAACACATCATCAAAAGTTAAACCTTCCTTGCCAAACTTATCTTCCCTCACAACACAAATTCCTCCTATTATAGAGATCTTAGAGCTTTGTTTCGAAATTACCCCTCTTGCAGGGTATATATTAGTGCCTATATTAACAAAAGCCCTTTTTTCGTGTCAAGGAAAAGGAGCGCCCTACGGTGGTTTAAGTCCGCGAATAAGACAATTTCGTTAACGATATGTGTAATTGCTGTTGGAGTTCCATAAAAGGAATTGATCAACACCACGTTCACTCGCGGCTTTGATCTGTTCGTAAACGTCATTTTTGCCGTACACCTTATGAGGCTTCACCCATGTAGCCGTAAAATCTTGATACCATGGGCGAATTTCCGCCACTTGTTGATTCGTTTTTGTCAGCTCGCTTCGCTTCGCGTTAGCATCGCTTATCGCTTTGCTTACAATCGCATACGGCTGTAGGTCTGGAGCCTTCACGCCGTACATCCCGTTCGAATAATGCGAGGGGTAGAGCATAGGCGATATATAATTAACCTGCTTGCTGATCATGGACCAATCCTGCCCGATCCCCATGTCATTCGTTGAGGAGGTGGTAAGTCCGAATACATCAGCTGATAATAAAGCCTGAGTACCGATCCCTTCTCTTGCCTTGATTAAAAAAGCCTCGATATCCTGCGCTTTTGTCCTCATCTTCGGATTATCAAAAATAACTTCCCGATCCACCTTGCTGCCGTTCTCTGGGAATCTAACATAATCAAACTGAATTTCGTCAAATCCAAGTGCCGCACTTTCTTTGGCAATCTGGATGTTATAATCCCAGACAGCCTCCTTGAAAGGATCTACCCATGCGATTCCTTTATTATCTCTCCAAATGCCGCCTGAACGGCTCTTAATGGCATACTCGTTTTTCTTTTTGCTCAAGTAAGGATCCTTGAAAACAACAATCCTGGCGATCGTATAAATTCCACGTTCCTTTAAACGCTTAAGCTTGGCGGGTAAATCATGAATAATCACATGACTATTGGCCCCAATACTATTGACCATAGGAACGGCGGATGCATATGTAACTTGCCCCGAATCATTCTTCACATCGATAACCATCGCATTCAAATCAGTTTGCTCCACCAACTGTACAAGCTGTTCAAATTTGTTGCCAACCGCGGACCAGGCCGACACGTAAATTCCTTTTACTTTCACTTTAGGAGCCTTTATTGCTGGGATTACAGCGCTTGCCTGCAGTCCTAAAGGCTGTTCCTTTACAGGATTTGATCTTGCCGCGCTGATCTCCGATAAGGTGCCGGTATGATTGCTCCTAACTACCTCCGACTTAGACGAACAACCAACAGCTGGTAACATAACGAATTGCGTTGCTACGAATAATGCAAGCCATTTCATGTGACCCATACGAATCCCTCCCTCATAGGGCTAGTATGGTTTAATGAGATGTATTGTAATGATGCAAAAAAAAGAGTCTTTCTGGAATTTCTTCCAAAAAGACTCAATTTTCTTTCGCTTGGCAACGTTCTACTCTCCCAGAACCCTTCGGTTCAAGTACCATCGACGCTGGAGGGCTTAACGGTCGTGTTCGAGATGGGAACGCGTGGGTCCCCTCCGCCATCATCACCAAACGAGTCA
>Ga0209566_100156_pt1 | contig 77137 bp, 71 predicted proteins | sample Araplavi_mTSA_r2_2_FD_184287 | JGI IMG/M metagenome (GOLD analysis project Ga0209566, IMG submission 184287) | Arabidopsis root microbial communities from North Carolina, USA - plate scrape CL_Cvi_mTSA_r2 (SPAdes) (version 2) | ecosystem: Host-associated > Plants > Roots > Endosphere | place... | reverse complement strand
CGAAAAGCCGTCCCGACGCCGACAGGGACGATATGGGCTTGATGACCATGGTTGAGGGCAATCAGCTGTTTTTGCCAGTTCGAGAGGACAAGAATATGCTTGGAGATGTGGTAAGTGGGGAAAGATATATGATTCTCAGGCAAGAAGGAAGGTTCATAGCATAAGCTCAAGCGGACATGTACACCTTTGCCGTTCAAGCTAGCTTGGTGGGCGCCGGGCACAATCATATAGAAATTGGAAACGATCACATCGGCTCGCGGATATTCGTGCTCATGAATGAGAGATTCCTGTTTCGTACGAATCACTTTAGCATTCACAGAATAGTTTAAAGCACCGTTCGGGGGCATGAGAATGGTTACTTCATGCCCTTTAGCCGCCATCCCATTGACGATTTCCGCCAGCATCCTTTGTGCGCCGCCGATGCAGAGCGAGATGATGGGAAAGGTAATCGACAGCTTTTGTTTCTCGATCAGAGCTTCCAATGCATTGCGGTACGTCGACTGAACCAGCTGAATTTCTTTGACAATAGCTTGGTCATATTTGCGCGTCCCCATCTCATCATGAACCCGGTACCTGACAAGCGAATCCTCCAAATAATAAAAATCATAATGCTGAAGGACCCGAAGCCACATATCGTAATCCTGTGTATATTTGTGCTTTTCATTAAACAAGCCGATTTTTCCAAAAACGTCCATATGAAGCATCACTGTACATCCGTTGATAATGCAGCCTTTTTGCATCGTCTTGTAAAACTCCATTTTGCTCGAACAGCCAATCCCCGAAGAGCCCCTGAAGACGCTCCCCTGCCCATCCATATGCACATAAGAACTATAGCTTGCATAAGCGCCGCTTTGTTTCATGAAGGCCAGTTGTATCGCGACTTTATCTTTTTCGAATAAATCGTCCGAGCTTAACCAGGCAAAATATTCGCCAGAAGCTTTGCGAATACCGGCATTCAGCGCACTGGCCGTCCCTCCGTTCACTTTTTCCACATAAATAATCCGGTTCTTGAATGGTTCGATCTTCTCCTGATGCTTGGTGGATCCGTCATTGACAACAATCACTTCAATATTGCAATAGCTTTGCTGCAGTGCGCTTTCAATCGCTGTGCCCACATATGCACAGTTATAAAAAGGAATGACAATGGAGACCTTCGATTGCATGGTCAAGCTTTTCACACCTGCTTTCTACAAAATAAACTGGCTGCTATGGCTCGCCATAGCTGTCGCATGATCTAATTAAAAATATGTGTACCAACACTAACTTGATCTGTTTATGCGCCTATTTATGACGGCTCCAGATGATGGAACTGTAGTTTTCCATTCTTATTTTCCCTATTTTTACTATTTCGTTCTGCAAATGGAGGATAGTCCACTACATTACTCATCTACCGGAATAGATTGTTACCATATGCAGGAAGGACCATTTCTTTTTTATGACAAATGGCATGTATGAGAAGCCTTCTATGAAAAGGAGTTTGAAGCTATGAAGATCATGACGGTTCTAGGAACACGTCCTGAAATCATCCGCTTAAGTTTAGTGATCGCGAAGCTCGACCGGCTTGCTGATGCTCACATCCTCGTTCATTCCGGGCAAAACTATGATCGCACACTGAGCGATGTGTTTTTCGAGCAAATGGGGATTCGCCTGCCGGATGTCCATGTTCGCTTGCAGGCTCCGACCGTCGGACAGCAAATTGCGCAGATGTTCATCGAAGTCGAAAAAGTCATCCTTCGTGAAAAGCCCGACCGCATGCTTGTGCTCGGTGATACCAACAGCGCGCTGACGGCGCTTATCGGCGAACGGCACGGGATTCCCGTCTATCATATGGAAGCCGGTAACCGCTGCTATGACACACGCGTGCCTGAAGAGATCAACCGCAAAGCGATCGACGCCATAGCGACCTGCAATATGCCTTATACGCCAGGCGCACGGGAAAATCTGCTGCGCGACGGCGTGCCTCCTCAGCGCGTCTGGATGACGGGCAATCCGATCTATGAGGTCATGGAGCATTATAAGCCTGAAGCCAGCAGCAGCACGATTATACAGGAATTGGGATTGATGCCAAAAGGATATCTGCTCGTGACCGCGCACCGCGCCGAAAATGTCGACCATGAAGTCCATCTGCGGCAAATTATAGATGGCCTGCATCTTGTCGCCGCCGATACCGGTCTGCCGATCATCTGCAGCACGCATCCACGGACGAAAGACCGCCTCGACCGGCTCGGCATCCAAGTGACGAATCCGCTGATTCGTCTGCTGCCGCCGTTTGGTTTTTTCGATTTTCTTCACCTGCAGCAGCATGCGGCCTGTGTCATCACGGACAGCGGCACGGTTCAAGAAGAAAGCTGCATCCTTGGCGTACCGGCCGTCACGATCCGTCAAAGCACGGAGCGGCCGGAAACTTTGACCTGCGGCAGCAACGTCCTGTCCGGTCTCGTTCCGGAGCGGATTGCGGCCTGTGTCAAGCTGATGATGCAGCAGCAGCCCGTATGGACAGCCCCAGACGGCTATCTGGATCCGCATGTATCAAGCAAAGTTGTTAATCTGGTACTGGGAGGACAGAGCTATGTATGACAATCAGACTATTCTCATTACAGGGGGAACCGGATCATGGGGACAGGAACTGACGCGCAGCCTCTTGAAGTATAAGCCCAAAGAGATCCGTATCTTTTCCCGCAATGAATTCGCGCAAGTGAACATGCAGCGCAGCTTTAATTTTCATCCGGCGCTAACGTTTGTGATCGGCGATGTACGCGATCAGGAATCCGTAGACGAGGCTTGCCGTCAGGTCGATTACGTGTTTCACCTTGCGGCGCTCAAACACGTTCCAATCTGCGAAGCACAGCCGGAAGAGGCGCTCAAAACGAATGTCAAAGGCACAGAGAACGTCATTCGTGGCGCCATCCGCAATCAGGTAAAAAAAGTGATCGATGTCTCCACAGATAAAGCGGTGGACCCGATCAACTTCTACGGCATGACCAAAGCGATCGGCGAGAAGCTGATGGTGCGCGCCAATGAGCTCAGCAGCACGACGCGTTTTGTCTGCATTCGAGGCGGCAACGTACTGGGTACGAATGGCAGCGTTGTTCCCTTCTTCAAGAGCCGCATTCTGCAAGGCGAGTATCTGCCGCTCACGCACAAAGACATGACCCGCTTCTTCCTTACGATATCCGAAGCGATCAGCTTACTGTTAAGTGCGGCCAGCGCCGCCATCGGCGGGGAAACGTTCGTCATGAAAATGAATGCCTGCCGCATTCACGACTTGGCAGATGTGTTGATTCAGCAATTATCCACGCAACCAGGCGAAGTAAAAGAAGTCGGCATCCGCCCGGGCGAGAAGCTCCATGAAGTGCTGATCTCCAGCCACGAGATCCCTTTTACCCATCAATATAGCGACAAATACTACGTCATCCTTCCAGCTAATGCCGCCTCCTCCCTGCACGACCATTACCAGCACTTACCCATGTTGATCATGACACAGTACGCTTCCGACCATCCTTTGATGACCAACGATGAGATCCTGCACATGCTGCAAGAAGGAGGATTTCTCAATTGAGAATACTTATCATTGGTGGTCAAGGCATGGCCGGACACATGATGAAGAGCTATTTCTCATGCCAGCAGCAGTATGAGATGTTCGATACGGTACGCGCAGCCGCTCTGCCCGGCGCTGCCGGGTCCATAGCGCTCGATGTCCGGGACGACGCCCGGCTGCAGATGCTGCTGAAGCAGCTGCGCCCGGATGTCGTTATCAACGCCGTCGGCTTGCTGAACGACGATGCGCGGAACCGGCAGGCCGAGGCGATCTATGTCAATAGCCTGCTGCCGCATCAATTGGCAGCGCACGCGGAAACCTATGATTTCCGCTTGTTTCATATCAGCACGGACTGCGTCTTCTCAGGCTCGCGCGGCGACTACACGGAGTCCGACCCTACGGATGCGCTAACCGTCTACGGGAAGAGCAAAAGCCTCGGCGAAGTCTCCACGCTACGTACGGTCACGATCCGCACCTCCATCATCGGTCCGGAGTTAAAAACAGACGGCATCGGACTGTTCCACTGGTTTATGCAGCAGCAAGGCGATATCGACGGCTATCGCCAAGTGTTCTGGAACGGTGTCACGACACTGGAGCTAGCCAAAGCGATCGCGTGGTGCCTGCACCGTCCTCTGCACGGTCTCATCCATCTGGCCGGCCAGCCCAAGATTTCGAAATATGACTTGCTGCGCCTGATTCAGCAGCAGTTTGGCCACGATGCCGTTACGATCCATGCGAACGACGCCTACGTGTCCGATAAAAGTCTCCGCTCTACGCGCGCTGACTTCACGTACTGCGTACCCTCCTATCCGCAAATGATCGCTGAAATGCATGCTTGGATGACACGTTAAAAGGTTCTCGCGCAGCAAAAAAAAGAACATGCCCATTCGCGGATTAACCCAAGAATAAAGCATGTTCTTTTTCATAACGACAATGGCGACTGTCGCGGTAAGTAGTAGGCACTGCAACCTGCAGTAGTCCGACAAAGCCAACTTAGCTAACTACTCCGGGCGTTTCATGCGCTGTAATCCGATTTTACAGAATTACAGCATGATGATTGGCCACAATGGCCTCAAATTGCTGTTGTAACCAGGAAAAATCGGACTACAGCCGTGTGCGAATCTTCATAAGCAGCTCACGAACGTGTAAATGCAACCCGTGTCCCGCTGGCTTGGTACCGATCCCGATGTAAGGCTTTGTGCCACATCGGGACTACATTCACTTCACTTTAAACTGACTAGCCGCTTGCCCCAGCTCTTTGCTGATCGTGTCGATGCTTTCTACCATACCGGCCAGCTTCTGCGCCATCGCCGATTGCTCTTGCACAGTTGCTGTGACCTCTTCAATTGAAGCTGACACTTGTTCGCCAGAAGCCGATAAGCTTTGCGCGGAACCGAGCACTTCATCTTTCACTTGATCCATCAGCCCGACCTCATCGGTCATGGATTTAATTTGCTCCGTGATGCCGATGACATGCTCCAAAATCTCTTTGAAACCCTGCTGTGTCTTGCCGACGAATTCATCCTGCATGCCGGCGATCGCCTGGATTTCGCCAACGCTCTTAATGTTCTCATCCACATGATCAAGCGTCTGCCTGATAATCTCATTAATGTCGCCAGACTGCTTCGCCGATTGCTCCGCCAATTTGCGGATTTCACCGGCAACGACGGCAAAGCCTCTGCCATGTTCACCGGCTCTCGCCGCCTCGATCGAAGCATTCAGCGCCAATAGATTCGTCTGCTTGGAGATATTGCCGATCGTACCGGTAATCGTCTCGATTCGCTTGGAGCTCTCCGCCAGAAGCGTGATAATGGAAGAAATTTTTTCGACTTCCTGCTCATTCTTATCATTAATTTCGATCAGCTTCTCGACCACTTCCTGATTCGCGTGGAACACTTCCACAATCGCCTCGGAGCGATCTTTCACCGCTTGGCTTCTGCTGCTTATCGCGGCGATCTTCTCGCCTAATCCGTAGAACTTGCCGACGATATGCTCCGTCTTAAACGATTGCGACTCCATCGCCTTGGCGATCTCCATCGTCGTGACCGATGTCTCTCCGATCGATTGCGCCGATTGCTTGGACGCCTCTTCGAGCTGATTCGTATTGGCGTTCAGCACTGCAATCGATTTGTTCATTTGTGCGATCAGTTCATTATTTTTCAATGCCATGCGATTAAAACTATCAGCTAGCTGCTTGAATTCACTTCGATACGTCCCTTCAGCTACCACAGTTAAATCGCCTGCGGACAATCGCTCAAACAAATTGCGCAAGCGGATGATCGGCTTCGTCATGGATCTTGACAGCAGGAGTCCGACCACAACCGCCAGCACAATCGCTACAATTGTAACAAGAATAATGCTGATCATAAGCGACTGCAGCGGTTTCTGAATATCGCTATAATCATCCGCAATGAACACTGTCCAATCCGCACCAGGAATTTTCGCGTACCGGATGTACGTAGTGTCATTGTTAATGATGCCGTGTTCCACGTCCGCTGCCGCTTTTTGCTTCAAGACATCCTTATACATCTCCGCGTCAAGCGGCTTGCCAATCATATCCGGCACCGTGGAATGGTAGACAACCGTCCCTCCCCGGCTGACCAAATAAATTCGGCCCTCGACATTGATGTGAATGCCCTTCAATTTGTTCACAAGTAGCGAAGTATCCAGTGTACTTATGTAAACACCAATCACTTACCGCCGTCATCCAGCACGGGCTGGGCAAATACGACGATGAGCGAATTCGTGCTCTTGGAAATAAGCGCGTCACTCGCAAAGGCATGCCCTTGCATCGCTTCTTTGAAATAATCACGATCCGCGCGATCCGTATGGACAGAATCCCGATTGCTGCTCGCTACAATCGTGCCTTTGGCATCAATTAATGTCAGCGATTGAACACCGACTGCATGTTGAATGCTTGTTTGAAGCAGCGCATTGGCTTTGGTCTGCAACTCATTTTTCGGCGAAAAAAAGTCTTGATCCGCAAGGCTGCTGCCATTTCGCAGATTCAATAAATCTTTGAACGTAGAATGAACGGAAACTTGATACGTGCTTTGCTGCTCTAACTGAATGATGGAAAGCAAATTTTCTCCAATTCGGTCAGCATTGGCATTGATTTCATCTTTACTTTTGTTAGTTAAGTATGAAATAAAAAAGCATTCACGAAATTGTGAATGCCTTTTTTCCAATCTATTTGTACGATTATGCAAATGGGTAAATCCAGAACCGCTCTGTTCCGAACCGCTCTTTCAACTCATTCGGAAGCTTATCTACGTTGCCATTCAACCCGGGAACTTGAAATTGCGAGCGATGCGCTTGGATGGATGCCACTTTTTGCTTCAAAAAGCTGTTGACATCATGAAACACGTTCGCCTTGCCGATCGCCTCTTCATGATCTTTGGAGAACGCCATGCAGTAAACAGGCGGCCTTGTGGCTTCCGGCAGCTTGGCTACCGTACGGATCACAGCCGCTCCGCATGCGTCATGGTCCGGATGAACGCTGTATCCTGGATAAAATGTATAAATCCGCGATGGACGAACCTCTTGAATGATGGCATTAATGGTGCCGTCCAGCGTTTCATAATCCTCGAATTCAATCGTCTTATCATGAAATCCGAGCATCCGCAGATCCTGGATACCGATCGCGCTGCAAGACGCTTCCAATTCCATCTTGCGGATTTGCGGCAGGTTGACGCGGTTGGTGAATGGGGGCACTCCCATGTTGCGGCCCATTTCACCCAATGTTAAACAGGCATAGGTCAATTGATCACCTTGCTTCACATGCTGCGCCAGCGTTCCGGCAAGGCCAAAGCATTCGTCATCCGGATGTGGAAGCACGATAAGTATATGCTGACTCATAGTTTCATCATCTCCTCTTCCTTTAGAACGGCTCACGGCTTAATTGCAGCGAAACGATCAGTTTCCCCTGACTGTCATGACCGGCCAGAATCAACCGCTCCGCATCCACTTCATCAACGTGCGTCAGCCCTTCGGTGTACACCCAGCCATGGTTCATCTTCAGCCCGATGCGGTAAGGCCCGGAACCGGCAATCGAACCATGCGTGTAACGAATCAATGCATTCGTAATGAAATTAGCCGCCGGATGCTTCGAACTATCCAAATGGGCCGCATAGGCACCAGTTGTCATCTCTAGATGGATGTACAAATCCTGATCTTTAAAGCTCTCGATGCGCTGCTGAACTTCAGATAAAATAATAGGCTTCATCTCGATGCCTCCAAAAATTTTGTATTTTGCGAATTCTCACGCTTATTCGCCATCATCTGCTATAAAACTTTGCGTGAAATGAATATTACCAGTTTAACACCAAATTGTCACGAGGTACAATGTATATCGATCTCCTAGAGTTAGTTATACCATGATAGCTTCTATTATCGCAAAACATCGGTCACGAAGTTCTTAACATCCCTGACAAGCACAAAAAAGCAAATAACGGAAAAGGCGCTTCCGCTTCCGCTACTTGCCGTGCAAAATCTCGCTTTGCATGCGTTATTCAAAATCAATATCAATTCGTTTCCGCGAATCTGACTTCACTTTAGGCATGCGAACTTCCAATACGCCATTTTTATAGGTGGCTTTAACGCCTTCCGGCTTTACAATGGCAGGTAAACCGATGGACCGTTGGAAATTTCCCGAATACCGTTCTTGCCTGTGCTGATGCTCCTCTTTGACTTCGTAAGTTCGGTTGATGCTGCCACTTATCGACAACACATTGTTATCAATCTCAATGTTCACATCTTCTTTCTTTTCAAGACCCGGGATGTCACAGATGGCCACCACTTCACGCTCTGTTTCATGAACATCTACGTTCAAACTTCCTAGGCTATGGCCGAACGTATTTTTTAAGACAGGAAAATCAGAAGTGAAGAACCGATCAAGTTCCCGCCTCATCTGATCCAGATTGCGGAAAGGTTCAAAAGGGACTAAAGGCATGGCGAAGCTACCTCCTACCAACAAATTGAAAATTAGCGGTTTGAAAATGAATTGTTGCTAATAATCTATTCGGCGGAAACGCTGTAGGTGCAGAGCAAGCCGATTATACCCGGTGCCATATTGTCATTCCACAGCAATCCGGTCTCCCCGGCTCGTAGGCTGCGAAATGACCAAAAACTCCGTATCTTCCCCGGACTTGTTGAACATCTGATGCGGGACGAACGGCGGGACTTCAATCCCCTCTTGCGGATGAAGCGTGATCTCTTCGCCATTGACCTCCATGCACGCTATACCAGATAAAACAAAGAAAAATTGACGCGAATGTTCATGATAATGCTTCAATTCCTCCGTATTTGCCGGCATTCGCTCATGGATGACGCTAAGCTCTTGATTTTTCACTAAATGCCACCCATCACATTGACTGCCCCATACATAATGCTCCGCGTTCTTTATACTTATTTTCATATACGAACCCCTCCCATGCTTATCTTGCGGGTATTATAACATGCAGAGTCAGGTTTTTCATTTCGTATTGGCGGAAACCGGCCCCATCTGGCATAAATATGCAAATGATTAGAAATATTATGTTCATCTGTATATTTTAATGTTCGACAAAGGAGAAACTTATGTTTAGAATTCTGGTTGTTTTCGCCCATCCCATCGTGGAAATAGAGAAATCCAACAGCTTGATCGCCGCTTGGCATTTTATCGAGAAGGTGCGGGAACTGGAACCGACAGCGGCAATCGAAAAATTCGAATTGTACGGAAATGACATTCCTGTTGTTGATGATCTCGTGCATGGCGCCTGGGCCAAAAAGGCCGTAGGAGAAGATTTGAGCAAAGACGAACAGGACGTATTAAGACGCATGAATCACCTGTTGGATAATTTTAAATGGGCGAACCGGTACGTGTTTGTTTTTCCACTGTATAATTTCAATATTCCTTCCAAGTTAAAAGATTATCTGGACAATGTGTTGGTCGACAAGGAAACCTTTACGTACGGAGATGATGGACCTGTCGGACTGCTGGGTGATGGCAGAAAAGTGCTGGTCATCCAGTCCAGTGACGCCATCTTTTCGAAGCCGGGCTGGAATGCGGACAATGAATTCTCACACAAATATATGAAAATGATCTGCAGCTTCGTCGGTATCGACGATTATACCATCGTGCGGGCAGAAGGCGGGGGTGTCTACGATCGGGAGGTCATTTTGAGCAAAGCGAAAAAAGAGGTCGAAGCGGTTGCCAAAGATTTTATTGCACCGGTCCTGCTGACCATCTGATAGCAGCGAAAAGGCCCACAGCAAAGAGTGAACTGCCCCATTTGTTAGACACTATCTAACAAATGGATGAATTTTGTGGGGAACTTTACTACATGAGTCCGGTACTGTACCGGACTCATGCCCAAAAAACCGCCTAATCATATAGTGAATAACTTTTGGGGGTCACATCAGAGCTGCGGGCTTTTTTATTATTAGCTTTTAATCGCGAACCTTTTAAGAAAGTTAATTGTATTAAAATGAATGCCTTCATGATATAGCGTATAGGTTAAAAACTCTTGAATGGTAGAAAGCGTCAAGCCATTTCTCGTTGTGAATGGCTCCTTCACGCGCTCTTCCAACCGATTCGTTAGAACGGATTGAATTCGCCTTGGTTGATCGGTGAGAAACTGAAGCAAAACGTCCTTAGTCGGTGGTGCGACCACCCAATCGGCAGGTTTAGTCCCATTCGGAAATAATACTTCAAAGTGGTCAGGCAATTGGGTAGGCTCGCCGGCAAAGTAAAAAGCAAACCTCTCTTGCACATAATAAACATGCCCTAAATTCCATCGTAAATTGTTATTAAAGCCTTCCGGAATCACATCAAGCGCTTCTTCTGATAAACCTTGAACAGTATTGACAGTACGATCGCGAATAAATTCAATTTGTTTGAATAGCATTTGATCCATACGATCCCTCATTCCTATTCATATGTTTTATCTGTAAACACGGGACTAATTATGTCCCATAGGGACTTAAAGCGCCCCTATGTGTTTATTGTAACAACCTAATTCTGGAATTTCAATGGGTTTATGCATGACTCGCAAGGATCCTCGACTAAAGACGCTTGCAATCATTATGGCCGGGCAAAAGGGAATTCCATAGATGTATCGGCAAGGCTATGGCCAAGCATCTATGCAAACCATTTTTATCCTGCATAAACTGTAAGAAAATGGCGAGGTGGGATAATTCGCGATGAATATTTTGTTTACGTTCTTTGTGCCTAGTGGCGGGGTGGAGACCCTAAACCGGCAACGGTTTTATGCATTAAGCAAATACGGGGTTCACTGCCATTTTCTATACACGCAGCCCGGAACGGGGCTTCAAAACAAAATTGATGCAACAATATTCGTGATGAATGACTACGATGAAATTTTAAGAATCGTCTGGCAAGGGAATTACGATGCCGTGGTCATTTGCTCAGATGTTCAACTGCTGCAGCTGGTCAAAAAATCCGGGTATCCGGGTATTATCATTTATGACAACCAAGGACTTGGATTCAATAAGGAATATGCTGCCTATTATCTAAAAAACCACGTGTTGGATATAATTAATGATAACTGTGACGGCATTATGTATCCCAAGACCCCACACCTAATCGATGCGTTTCAAACCATTTTTCCTCATAAAAAACAATTTTACTTCGATAATTGCTTCCATACTGGAGAATTTAATTACCGCAAGATGCCACCAAGCAGTCATCCCATTATCGGATGGGTAGGAAGGTTGGAGGAAAATAAAAACTGGCGCGACTACTTATCCATCGGAGCACAGCTTGTCAACTGGAATTCCAAGATTCAGCTCTGGATGTTCGAAGATAATCAGTTGGGAGATCCCAATGAGAGAATCGCCTTCAATCAAATGGTTGACGAGCTGAATCTTAGAAGCAGCCTAACTGTATATGCCAATCAACCCCATTCCAAGATGGCGGAGTACTTTTCTATGATCGGAGATTCTGGTGGATTTTTATGCTCCACATCCAGGGTAGAATCGTTCGGCTATGCGGTTCTCGAAGCATTAGTATGCCGTAGCCCGGTGCTCTCAACCGATTCGGACGGTGTACGAAGTTTTATCAAGCATAACGTTACCGGAAAATTTTTTGAATTCGGAAACATCGATGAAGCCGTGGGAGAAGCAATCGAGCTAATGACGAATCTTGCATTGCGAGAGAACCTCCGCAATAACGGCGCCCGGCATATTGAAACCACCTTCTCCCCGGACCTATATGCCGCCAACTTCATGACCATGATCCGCTGCTTGCAAAAACAAATTTGATAATATAGAAAATCGGCATTCCTTATAAGGAAGTGCCGATTTTCTATATTATCAAATTAATCCCACTCAAGAATTTGCCCCAAATATTTTCACACTGATCGCCACTTCTTCTTTAAAAGAGCTACCAATTCAGATCCCTCTCGTAGCCGAGCTCGATAAGAAACTCACCGTCATTTTGTTTAAAAGAATCTATGTGTTGAGCAGTAAACACTTCCGTCCAGCCTCCGATTTTGCCCTTTCTGAACGTCCAACAATTGGCCGGGTCAATGCTTCCTTTCATCAGTGAGAATAGTTGTTCCTTGGACATTTGAAGCCTGCTAAGGTCGTTCCACAAAAATTGTATAACCTTGTAAATTTCGTTCGCTTGCGAAGTCTCGTTCTTTACTAGATCCTCGTATTTAATCTCACAGAGATGCGGTTTTCCTCGCCACTGGTATATCGTTTCGAACTCTTCCCGAACACTTGGAAATGTCGAGAAGCCGAAGGCTTTTGCAGCATCCCCCTCCAATCGAACTCCGCTAATCAGCGCTTGAAGGCGTTGCTCATCATTTTGTAAAAAAACGTTAAAATATCGGTGCAACGGGTGTTCCGGGTACTGCTTCTTAATAAAATGCATATAAGATACTGCAACATCCCTTGGATCCCGGCTTATGAATAGATGTCTGATGCCCGCCGACTCCATCATGGGAGGCAAGGATTCGTGATAAGACATATGCCCCAGGGCAACGCTTCCATTCACGATAGAGGCGACTTCTTGTCGAATACCATTGTAGAACACATAGGAATCATTATTTGCCTTCATATACACCATACCCGGAATTCCAAGTATGATTTGCATCAATAAATGGGTGCCGCTTTTGGGGACCGAATTGATCAAAATTTTCGGTCTGTTATTCAATTCCTCCATCTGCTCTGACTCTCCTTATTAGTGATCTGTGTTGCTGTCCACTATTCTTTTCAACATGTCTGTACGGTACAATGAACCAAACTCCGGTTGGTTAGCCATGGATAAAGCTTTGTAGCCCGCCGGTCCGGCATTGGATTGGAAGACCTCTTGTCCTGGCATCGCAGGAGAGAGTCTTAAAAAATAAGCGGAAGCAGCGTCCGCCCATTGTTCCCGCTGGGATAATAAAGCTAGTACATCCATGAGAATCGTAACAGAGTCCAACGCAATGGGAATGCTATTGTGACCGTACAGCAATGTGAATGGAGTGTCCGCTGCTTTCAAACCGAATCTCAATGCTTCTTCCAAAGAAGCATGAGGAAGGCGGAAAAACGTTACCCGTGGATCCGAAATGAGCTGGAATTCTTGAACAGCTCTCGCATCTTCAGTCAGATCCAAAATGATTAATTTATAGTTGCTATACGACTGTTCGAGAATATGCTCATACTCGGTTATTGAATGACTCGTGAACGCCTCGACTGGATAAATGACAGTAGTCTCAAAAGGAATACCGCGCCTGTTTCGCGTTTGTTGTTTGGCCAAATTGAATGCGTATCGCCAGCGGCGATGCTGTTGGGTCGTATGCAATTGAGCAGAAATGCTCTTTGGGGAGTCAACCCGATAATCCATAAGCTCGGTTGGAATGTATATCATGTCGCAATGATCCGTCAGACGAAGCCAATACTCGTAATCTTCTACGGGCTCCATAAAATAACCGTCGATCATTTTGGCGTATTTTTTCTTGTACATGAAGGAGGTTCCCACATAGCAATAATCCAAAAGTTTTTCTTTTGGCTTCTCTTGGAACTTCCTAAATGCCAGAAGATCATTATTTAAAATATGGTTTCCAGCTGTATCGACATGACGGAAGCTGCTGTACACGAGACCGACATTGTCAGGCGAATGTACCAAATCTTCTCGAAGCTTCTCAATAAAACAATCAAAGTAAAAGTTATCGCTTGAAGCCCATGTAAAATATTGGATATCATCCTGTCCGAATAAATATTCAAACCCCGTGTTCAGCGCTTTGGACACGCCTTCGTTCTTGGGCTTATCGATCACTTTTACGTCTGCTTCGGGATTGCTCTGTAGAATCTCATGGACAGATTTCCTTGTCTGACTGTTCGCACCGTCGATGACAACAACGTATTGAACCTCTTTGTAGGTTTGCCTGAGTATGGAATTGAGAGCAATTTGCAACAGCTCCGGTTCTTGGTTGTAAATTGGCATGACCAGTCCAACATCGTTCATATAACCATCCTCTCAACTGAATTGGTCAAGCAGCCAAGCAGCTTAATAGTCTTATATAATTGCTCAACAATTTACAGCTACTCTAAGATTATGGTTATGTTGCAACGAAGCAGCTTGCCTGTGCATCCATCATTAGCCACAAAACTTATGTAAAATCAAAAAAGGCCCGCGATTTTCGCAGCCTTTAATGAGACAATGTTCTATTCTTTATTCCTTGCCTCCATACAGTAAATCCTTGACTCTCTGTTTGAACAAATCTCCTCCTTCATACCCGTTGTAAAGCCGATTGTTGACGATGGAAGCGTTCCCGAAGAAGAATCGTTCATAGACGGACTGCCGACCGCCAAACGCGCTCACGCTCAACTCCCACGCCAGCCTGGATAACTGCACGTTCTCATGTGCGTTGAGATGTACGGTTTTCATAGAATGGAGGATAAGATCTTTGATCTCGCTCTGAAAATCTCTCTCCTCCGGAATCATAATCAGCGTACTCGCCCCGATTAATTGAATAATTTCGATCAATCGCGGGTAGATCTTCGGATAATAAGCACTGGCAGCCAGAAGGGCATTCTGATCAGGCAGCATGCTTCCCCACCGGTCGCGGGATGCTTTCTGCTCAGCGGCAATCTGCAGAGCTTTCAGCGTCTCCAGCGCCACGATCACCTCCGCCACTTTCTCGATGACTTGCCCGTGTTTATCTATACCGGCCACATCGATCATGTTTTCAATTGTGCCCAGCAGAAATTCGGTTTTGGCAATATTTTTGACAATAACTTGCGCCCCCGCATGAATATAGAAATGACTCTCCTCGAAAAAGTGAGCTGCGGCGTGCTCATCGCCGCAAATAAAGACACGATCCCAGGGGACGAGCGCGTTATCAAAAAAAACGAGCGTATCCATTTCCTCAAACCGTGAACTCAGCGGATAATTGAACGGCGATTCGCCGCCTACAAAGCTCTCCCTGCACAGGAAGGTCACGCCGGGCAAATCACTGGGCACCGCAAAAGCAAAAGCATGCGGATTCTCCTCAAGCTCGGAAGTCGGCGGAGCTGGAAACACAAAAATCTCATCCGAAGTAGCCCCCTGCGTATCCAACAGAAAAGTGCCCTTGATGACGATGCCTTCGTTGTTCTTGTCAACGATGCGCGCCGGCTCCGGCAAATCGAACAATTGACAGATGTTCGGGATCCTGCTCGCTCTCGGCTGCACAAAAACGTGCGACAGCGTAATGTCCTGCTCACGGCAGTAAGCATAATAGTGCTGCAAATTGGCTGCGAATCGCGGATTGCTCTCTTTCAGCGAGCCCGCTGCAGCCGAATAGGCCATTAACGCCGTATTCATGTAATCAGGCGAACGGCCCACAAAGCCGTAGTGCTTGCTCGTCCAAGCCTGCATCATTTCACGACGGGCCGCCAAATCTCTTTTGGTCTTCGGCTGCAGGAAGGAAAGGCCGACGGGATCGCCTGTCAGCGGCGAGCGATACGACATCTTAGGGCTCCACACCTCTTCGCACTGCATGTCATACATGGATGATTGCGTTGCCATCAAACCTTTAAATGCCTTGTGCTCAGATATGGGGCTTTTCACCTGCTCACCTGAAAGCCAGACCTGCGCCATGTTGTTATCGATCCGCTCCTTATATTGCCGTCCATTCTTTATTGGCATATGTGTACGCCTCCTCTCCTCCTATGTATTCCGCAGCAGGCTGATTTGCATGTACGAATACCTACGATGAGGATGGAATACATTGACGCTCGTTCACCGACTATTAAATAGCGGCAGCTTGATTATTATATTACTTTCGAGTAATATAACCGGTAGGTAATGAATAATCAAACGGGATGGTCGTTAACGTGCTTAATCATCAAAAACAGACGGATTTATTCGAGGTAATTGCCGAATCCAATCGCAGGAACATCATCGATCTGCTCCGGGTACGCCCACGCTCGGTCAGCGAGCTTGTCGACAGCTCTCATCTCAGTCAGCCTGGCGTTTCCAAGCACCTGCGCATCCTGCGGGAAGCCGGGCTTGTCACCGTCAGCAAAGAGTCTCAGAAAAACATTTATCATCTCCGGCCTGAACCGCTTATCGCCATCGATCATTGGCTGGAGCCATACCGGCAATTTTGGTCGCAGTGGCTGGATTCGCTTGAACAATTTTTGGATGAGGAGGAAAAATAACAATGCTAGCTACCATTCAACAGACGGATAACGGGTATCTCGTCCGGTTCGACCGGCTATTGCACCATGATGTGGAAAAGGTTTGGGCTGCGATAACGGATAATGATAAATTGGCCAAGTGGATGCCCAATCTCCAGATCGAAGACCTGCGCTCGGGCGGGTTGATCAAATTTGATAGGAAGGACGGGACAGGCACTTTCATTGATATGGAGATTTTAGCGTGCGAGCCTTACTCGGTACTGGAATTTGTGTGGGGGAAAGACAGAGTTCGCTTCGAGCTGTATCCCAAACCGGAAGGCTGCCTGCTCGTGTTAAAGGAGTATATTGGCGCCTTGTCCGATCATACTTCAAAGGATCTGGCGGGGTGGCACGTGTGCCTGGATAGGATGTCCGCTGTGCTTCAGGGCCAGCCTATAGCATTCCCGAAGAGCGACTGGGATAAGTGGCATGCCCAATATGTAGAGGAAGTGAGCCGCTTCCGGCATAAGGAATAAATCTGCTTGCGGAAATGAAGTACACTTTATTTCCTGGGTAAGCGCAGGAATCGATCGGATCCGCCAGCAAATTACAAAAGGAGTCGCAAAGCGGCTCCTTTATTCTTTCGTTGACTGCTTCACTGATACACGTGCGTCCCAGGGCCGAAGAGAATGATGCCGTCCTGATCCGTGTAAGGATACGTGATTTCGATTTCATCCGTATCTTCTACCCATTGTATCGGTAGTGCAACGTTCGTCTGCTTGCCCTTCAGATTGAGAATCCCGTTCATCGTACCTGACACATACATGGTGCCGTCCGCAAGCTTGTGCCTGGTTAACGTTGATGTCGAATTGATGAAGAGATGGATCTTCGCTTCTCCATTCGTCAATGTGCCTGTCCCAACCGGATGCACCTCCGAACTTTCCTTGCTGCCGATGGGCTTCAAGCGAAGACTCAATTGCAAGCGGGCATCCTGTGTGAGATGATCGATGATCAACTCAGGCATGACACCTTCATTTACTTTCGCTGAGCTGATCTTGGAAGTCGCTTGTTCCGCAGGCAACCACGTGCGGACCGAGCCTTGCCATTGCAGACGGGATTGCTCCTCTTTCTTGGCCGGTTCATGCATTCTTGAAAAAATAGCGGCAACTAGCAAGACCGCGAGAAAGATGCGCGCCCAAAACCATATCGACATATCCGATTGTTTCATGTGAAGCCCCCCTCCTTACCCTTACCGTCACCCTGAGCATCGAAATTCGATGACCAGGGCTAATCTGTAGCAATTATAAGAGAAGTCGTGACTCCACGCACCAGCCACTTGGGGATCCGTTCAACCATCCACTAGGTAAATCATTAACGTTGTGAAATAAACAGTGATGATTAACCAAACTCTTTTTCCGATACCATTATCACTTCACCTAGCTCTTGAAACTACTCATTGTAAGCCGCAATCATTTCAGCCGCGCTAAGTTTTGGTTGGCTAAATGAGCTAAGACCGTCTTTGGCTACGGTTTCTTGATCGCTGACAAGCATCCTGCCACTTACTCATCTCCCCGCAACGACCTCAGCATGGAAATCCCTCCAAAGCATACCGCCAGTGAGGCGAGCTCCGCCAATAGAACGGAAGGAATAGCTTCCATATTACTTACAATCAAGGCGCCATATAAGCCTAGGCCGAACAAGATTAGAACAATATTTAGGATCAAAAACGGTTTTGTCACGATAGATGCCCCCTCCAGCAAAGTATAAAAGGGCAACATGAGATTTTTATGAGAGAGCAACCACGTTACCTGATGATTCATATTAAAAAAAATGAAGTTAAATTAATGTTTTCGCTGGAAGGTACCCACAAAAAGTTGCTCCTCGATGAATACGATGCAGGGGATGGATGGATTTATGAACAGTTATCTATTCAAATCACATTCAGAATGAGGTGCTCCCTTGAAAATCACACGGTCGCGTACTTTAGGCAGTAAATGGGTCAAAACGAAGATCCTTCTGCGAAACGAAATGCTGCGGACGTTCGTCCCGGATACCAGATTGTACAATGAAGCCAATCTGCTGCACATGTTGAACAAGCATAAGATGGTGTATGTAAAGCCCGTTAATGGCACCTTTGGTCAAGGCGTGACACGGGTCGTGAAGCTTCGCACCGGCCGTTTCAATTATCGGATCGGGACCGTATCCAGAACGTTTTCCTCCTATCGTGAAATGTTTCGCTCACTGAACAAAGCGAGAATGAATCGCGACTATTTGATTCAAAAGGGGATTCGGTTGTTGACCTATGGGGGACGGATCTTTGATATCCGCGTCATGGTGCAGAAGAACGCGAGCGATAAATGGGAAGCCACCGGCTACATCGGACGTGTCGCCCATCCCAAGAAAATCGTGACGAACTTTCATAATAGCGGAACGCCGCTGCCACTGGAGGTACTGCTTGGCGCCCACATCGGCAAAGAGCAGGAGAAGAAGAACTATATCGCCAGATTAGAGCACCTAGGCCACGAAATCGCCCAACAATTCTCCAGATCGCATCCAGGCTATAAAGAAATCGGTGTCGATATTGGTCTGGATGCTGCGCTCAAACCGTGGATTATTGAAGTCAATACGTCGCCGGATCCATTCATTTTCAACCAACTGAAGAACAAACGCATGTTTCATAAAGCGCTGCGGTTCGCCCGGCTGCACGGCCGATTTATCGCCAGAAGACGAGTTAGAAAGCATTAGCACACGGATAGTACCTCCAGAATCGCACCAATGACTTGTTGGTGGACTTGGAGGTTTTCTTTTATCGAGCACCGCATAAAATGTAGCATCTCCATCTAGTCTCATACCCCGACTTGAAAGGTTGGTACAGATGACACGGATCCTGGTCATAGAAGATGAAGAAAAAATCGCCCGGCTGCTGCAGCTGGAGCTCGTGCACGCCGGGTATGCCATTGAGCTTGCCCATGATGGCACCGAAGGGCTGTGCAAAGCCCTGCGAAACGAATGGGACCTTATTTTGCTCGATATTTTATTACCAGAGATCAGCGGCTTTGACTTGATCAAAGCCATTCGTGAAGTCGACACGCATACGCCTATCATCTTTGTCACCGCGTGTGAAGCAACCGCAGATATTGTATGCGGGCTCGATCTCGGCGGGCAGGACTATGTCACCAAACCTTTTGAGATGGACGTATTGTTAGCGCGGATCCGTGCCCATTTGCGCGTGCGGCCCGTACACCAGCAGCCGCCAACCATGCTTCAACTGAGGGAAACTTCCATTAATCTCAGAACAAGGGAAGTGATGCACCGCGGAGAGAGAATCGAGCTGACGACCAAAGAGTTCGAACTCCTCGTCTATTTCATCGAACATCCCAATGTTGTGCTCAGTCGGGAAACGATTATGAATGAGGTGTGGAAATACGGCTATCTTGGCAGTACGAATCTGATCGATGTCTACATCCGCTACTTGCGGAAGAAGCTGCCCCCTGCTACGTTCTCGATCAAAACGATTCGCGGCGCTGGCTATTGTTTTGAGGTTCACCCTCATGAAAATTAAAACGAAGGCCGCGATGCTCTCCTTCGTCTCGGTCATGAGCATCATCATCCCGGTGACGATTTCCATTTATTTACTTTTTTTCATATCGGAAAGAAATGAAGAAATTAACAATCTTCGCACGACAGCCAGCGCAATCATCAGCCAACATTCCCCTGACGAGCTGCTGAAAGCCGATAATCAGAACGTCCTGCGGAAGTTTGTCCCTGATTATGCACTGATCCGCACCCTCAATACCCGTGCAGAAATCATCAATCAGTCTTATACGACAACGGAACTGTTCGCCATCCCGCCTAAACTCGTTGGGGAAGAGGACATTCAAACGAAAGTTCCTTATTTCACGAATGAACCGCTCATTATTGTCCGGATGCCCATCATGCAGGATGACCAGTACGTCGGTACGCTGGAGATCATGGCTGAACCGCTCGATCTCAAGCATCGCCTGTTTCGCTTAGTCGAGATTTTGATCGCGGTTACCCTGTTAGCTTTCATTCTATCGATCTCAACAAGCTTATTGATGTCCAAAATGCTATTGTTGCCCGTCTCACGGATGGTGCGGACGATGGAAGATATCGAGACGAGCCTGGAGATCCGAAACATCCCGACGGAGCGCAAATCCAAAGACGAGTTGTACCAGCTGACCACAACCTTTAACCGATTAATGGAGCGGATCGAAACGAGCTTGAACCGGCAGCGCCAGTTTATTTCCGACGCTTCTCATGAGTTCAAGACATCGTTAACGATTATGGAAGGTTACGCCTCCCTGGTGCGCAGGTGGGGTTATCATGATGTGGAGCTCTATCAGGAAGCGCTGGAAACGATCTACGCCGAGTGCATCCGCATGAAGTCCGTCACACACCAAATGCTCGATCTGGCTCGGCTGGAACACGAGGTGCGCCTGGAGAAGAACGCCTTTGACCTGGTTCAGCTGTGTGCCGGGAGCGTGCATATGCTGCAGCGTCTCACTGATAAAGACATCCGGCTACGAACGGATGAAAGCGCGGTCTTCATAGAAGCCGATCTGGTAAAAATCAAACAAGTCGTATTCATCCTTCTGGATAATGCCTTGAAATATGGTAAACAAATCATTCAAATAGAGATCAGCGTCATACCGAACCAAATCTGCCTGCGAATCCGCGATGACGGGATCGGCATTCAGCAGGAAGAGCTGCCTTTGGTGTTCGACCGCTTCTACCGCACCGACCGCTCCCGCAGCCGGCATTCCGGCGGAGCCGGGCTAGGACTCTCCATCGCCCAAGCGATTGTCAAGCAGCATCACGGCAGCATCCACATCAGCAGCGTGCAGCAAGTCGGCACGGAAGTCACTGTCCTCCTTCCTGCACAATAAAAAAAGCTTCCGATTACAACTGCTGTAACCGGAAGCTTTGTGGCTCTTAGTAGGAACGCTGCTGCGATCTAGGCCATACTTTCATCTCGATTTTTTCATATAACTTGATGCAGACGGACAGCCATTTCGAGCGCTTCAAGCACCAATGGACGACTACCGCGGTAATCGTACCCAGCAAGGCTCCTGCAAGCACATCACTCGGGTAGTGAACGCCGGTCCATACGCGCGAGATGGCGATACAGGCGGCAAGCGCCAGCCACGCTTTACCGGCTCTTCTGCGGAAGAGCCAGATCGCTGTTGCGATCACGAACGCGCCGGTCGCATGATCGCTCGGAAACGAGGCGTTAGCCGGATGCTCGATGAGCTGCAGCACATGGTGCGCAACAAACGGCCGATCGCGGTAGAAGAAGTGGCCGAGAATGCCGCTGACAGCCAAACTCACACAAGCGGCAAGCAGCGCTTCGGCGACCATTCTCCGATTTTCACTTCTTCTTGTGAACCAATACACAAGAATGCCCAGATAAAACAGGTATTCCGCATATTGAGCCAAAAAGCGCATGATCGGATTCAAGGCCGAAACCGAAGCCGCGCATTGATTCACCCATTGAAACCACTGAAAGTCGAGATCGTTTAAACTCATGTTCATCATCCTTTTGTTTTTACTGTGTAACTCATTTACAATTACTTTACAAAAGAAAGATGAGAAGCACATGAGAAACGGTTTTTTTATCGGCGGCTACGATTAAGGAGCAAGCGGAAAGCGAATCGTTACTTTCGTCCCGCAATCTTCTTTGCTATCAATTTGAAGTTCACCCTGATAGTTGTTGACAATTTGTTTAGCGATCGATAACCCTAAGCCTGTGCCGCCAATCTCGCGGCTGCGCGCTTTATCCACGCGATAAAAGCGGTCGAAAATATGCGGCAAATCTTCTTCAGGAATGCCGATGCCATGATCGGCAATTGAGATGAAGACGACATGGTCCTCATGGCGGGCTCCCAGCCTAATTCTTTTGTCGTCCACCGAGTATTTGACCGCATTATCCAGCAGAATCAGCAGCACCTGCTCCAGCTGAAGCGGATTAATCGTTACCATCACGTCTGCCAAATTGTTCGTGTCCATCGTGAACGTGAAGTCCGAGTGGAGAATTTCTACGCGTTTGATCGTTTGCATGAGCAAGGGTTCCAGCGGAGTTGGTTCCAGCATCTCTTGAACCGGCTGCGTCTCCACCCTCGTCAAGGTCAGCAATTCCTGCACAACTCCCTTCAACCGCCGGACTTCCAGCAATGAAGCTTCCAGCGATTCTTGCAGCACAGCAGGGTCGTTCTTCCCCCATCGGTTCAATAGTGACAAATGGCCTTCCAAGATCGTGATCGGCGTTCGCAGCTCGTGCGACGCATCCTCGACGAATTGCTTCTGCTTCATAAATGAACGCTCCAGTTGATTCATCAAATCATTAAAGAGCTTGGCCAAGCTCGATAATTCATCGCCATTCTCGATAACAACAACCCGTTCGCGCAGCCCCTTCTGCTGCACATTACGAATCGCTGCCGCCAGTGCCCGGATGGGCTGCATAAACTGCTTGGCAATAGTCAATCCGCTGAGCGCGCTGATGCCCACCGCCAAGATCCCGCAAGTCACCATCACCCACAATAAGGCCTTACTAAAATGATCGAACGTTTCTAAATTACTGGCGATCTCGATTGTCCCAAGCGTCGCCGCCGGACTGCTGTAAACTAAAATATGATCCTCATTACGACTCATTTCGACGAGCTGCGGTTGATGCACAACTTCAGGCGGCACCCAGTCGGCATCGAACTGATTGGCAATGACAACCTGAACCTTGCCCGACGGATCAATGATACGAAGCATCTGATTGTTATCGATCATATTATTCAAATAGGCCTCAGTCTCCGAACTATGAACCGCATCCGGCGTGCGCGACTTATCCAGCAAGTACTCCTGGATTTGGGTCATGGTCACCCGCACCGCATTCTTCTCTTGTTTCAGCATCCATTGTTGTAACACCAGATATTGGGCAAAATTGTAAAAGGCAAAGAGAATAAAAATAAGCAGCGTAGCGCCCAACATCAGCTTCCATTTAATGGGCAGTCTGCGGACCATGGTTCTGATTTTTAGCCTCATCGCATCACATAACCGATCCCGCGCATCGTTTGAATCATACTGTCGGCGCCAGGCTCGTCCAATTTATTCCTCAAATAGCGCACATACACATCTACCACGTTCGTCTCCACCAATGAATCGTAGCCCCACACTTGATCCAATAGCATATCCCTTGTCAGCACGAGGTTGGGATTCTTCATAAACATGACCAACAGGTCGAACTCCCGCTTCGTCAAATCAACGAGCTGATTCCCCTTATGGACGACGCGGGCATCGACATCCACCTTGAGGTGGCGAAAAGCAAGCGTCTGGTGCGGAGACGCATCCTGCATGTCCACGCGGCGAAACAGCGCCCTCATTCTCGCCAGCAGCTCCTCAATGGCGAACGGCTTCGGTATGTAATCATCAGCACCGCTGTCTAACCCGGACACCCGGTCTATCACCGTGTCTCTGGCAGTAAGCATGATCACCGGCGTTTTTTTCTGTGCGCGAATTTGCCGGCATACATCTATTCCGCTTACAAAAGGGAGCATGATATCAAGCAAAATCATATCCCACTCCTGCTGCAGCGCAAGATCCAGGCCGCTCCGCCCGTCATATGCCATTTCCACATGAAATAATTCATGCTCCAATTCCAGTTGAATGAATCGCGCCAAACTTTTCTCATCCTCAATGACTAAGATTCGCTTCATGACACTCCTTCCCCATGCTGCCCAAACTCCCGCAGCGATAATGCCGCAGGAGATTGGTCATGGCCATTCTATCGTTTTTTTAACAAAAATTTGGCGTATTGCAACGGGCTTTCATACGTTTGGTAAAACGTCGCTGGCATGTTCGCTTTGCGAAACGCATACCGCTGATCCCGCCCGTTCATTTCGATAAACTTGATGCGGCCTTCCTTGTCGATGCCCATGTCCAATCCGATATCGGCCATATGCGGGAGCTTGGCGCTCAAATAGCGGGCAATCGAAAGCGATGCCTGTTCCACAGCCGATATCATGGTCGCCACCGGAAAGCCGCTATGTTCAAACAGTTCCTTGGCCTTCTTCACTTTGCCGCCCTTCGCGACATTGGTTACATGCCGGCCCCGTCCGGCCACTTTGCCGACGATTCCCGTTACTTGCCAGTCGCCGCTAGCGCCGCGCTGTACAGAGACACGGAGATCATAAGGTCTGCCCTTATACGTAGCCAGCGGGATTCCTTCCTGAATCATATAGGACTGGCGTCTCGCTTTTTTGAAGATGAAAGCAGCCGCTGCTTTCCGCGATACGCGCTTAGGCCCCCCTTTTCTCCCATGCAAATGAAACTTCCCGTCACCACACCGTGCCAGTTTCATGATACCGTTGCCAACACTGCTGTTGGTTGGTTTAATGAAGATCGTTGGATATTTATCCATCGCTTGCAGCAGTTTCTCACGCGAATATTTGGTGGAAACCGGCAAGAGTTTGCTCAATTTGCTCTCCGTAACCAAAATTTTGTGAATCCGGTGCTTATCATAACGGTTCTGCCGATTGAACACAATACTCGTACGGGACAGCGCTTGAAGTTTGCCCTTCAAATAGGGCGACAGCGAGATGGTACGATTATGCGTAACACTCGGGATGGGCCGGCGTACAAGTTTGTACGATCGGCCTGTATACGTGTAACCGAGCGCAGAAGTCCGGCCAATCTGATGTAAAGACATATAGAAAGGCTTTAGGCCTAGCTTTGCCGCAGCTTTGTTATACAATCGAATGCGTTCTGTTCCGGTTCGCCCTTTGGGAATGCCCGTGAATGTATCCCGATCCAATAAGACGCCGACATTCTGTCTCACAAGTCTCTCACCACCCTTTCGTATTCGACTATGATCACAGTATGACTAGCCGAATATAAACATCACGGTTGCTGCCCATAAGCGTGATTAGAATGTTTTCATGTGAGACCGTTGCCGGTCGAAACCCAATGCTGCTTCTACTGTACATGTCGTTTATGAAGAAATCATGAGAAAACAAAAAGACGCAGCTTCATAAATAGCGGCGTCGCCATGTGTTATTTCATCCCGCCCGAACCCAGAATGTCAACATACACATGGACATGAAAGACCAGCTTCGGATACAAGGCCTGCCATTGCTCCCACTCTTGATCTCGTCGATGGCGGGTCGCCCGATAGCGGAGACCAAGTCCGATCGGATCCACCTGGATGGCCTGGAATTTCTTGAGCACGCCTTCGTAGCGGGCGGCAGCCTCCTTTTCGGCTTCAAGCTCATACGGCTTCCAATCGGAATATTCCATCGGCAGGCTGGATTCAGCGACTTGCCCCCGCATATGAATTTTCATGTTCAGCGCCGGTTCAGCAAAACTTCCTTCATCAATCGTATAGGAATAGCCGAATTTCAATATGCTCATGGCGAAATGAATGGGATCCGCACGGGTTGTGATATCGAATTTGTCGATTTTCTTGGACAATTCATTAAAGATACGCGTCTCATCCGGACTTAAGATGTCCACAACTCGCTCTTTATCACAAACCGCCACTCGATCAATTAAATACGATTCGCTGAGCGGCTTGATGACAGGCAAATAGGGATCCAGCCCTTTTTCGCTTAACCGTCTATGAAAATCAAACAGGAACTCGGTCACGATATAAGAAGACTCCGTCCCTTCCTGATCAAAACTTAGGATCAAACTGTCCGCAGGCAGCCGCTCGCTCCTTGGCTTCACCTTTAATACCTGCTCTGCGGACGGATCCCCGACCGCCATAAAGGTCGTGCCTTGCATTTCCCTTTTCCGCATAAACCAGTCTATCGATTCGCGGTCTAAGCGCTCTTCGGCTAAGCTTTTACCGAAAATAATGATTTTCGCCTGGGAAAAATCCAAATCCTTATCGACCTTCGCTTTCAAATGGCGCACCGCTTCCGTCATGGAAGCCGCCTGATCACTGATGATTTGGAACGTATTCGACTGCCCCGGCTTGATCTGTGACGATGGAATCGCCAGCTTCAAAGAAACGAGGAGCGGATGTTCACGATCATCCGACTTATCGATGCCGATGGCTTTAACGATAAAACGTTTGTCCATATCCTTGAAGCCGCAGCCGGCGATGAGCGGAAACAGCAGCAACAGCAGCAGGATCACTGGCCTGCTCATAACACCGCCCTCCGTTTACTCACGATATAGGCGATCAAGACGATGAAGGCGTCGATCGGTAACCGCACCGACATCCAAGTAGAACAAACCTGGTAAATGTCGTCTTCCCCAAGCGTAGTGCCTGCGATAATTGTCACGACCGCAATCAATCCGCAGCTGATCGCATTCGGAAGCACCTTGTTCACCGACGAAACATTCGGTTTATCCCGCTTCAGACAACCGCTAATAGCTTCAGCACCGATATGCCATGTGACGATGGAATATAAAAAGGTGATGCTTAAAAACAGCAGTAAAAAAATGTAAACCACATGATCAATAAAAGCATATTTCATCTGAATGGCTTCCGCTGTTGAAACCCATGTGAAAATATAATCATTCGATCCATCCGTCCCTAATGTCCCAATGGGTACTATGAACGCCGAGGAGAGCATCAGGAAGCAAAGCATAGGAATCAGCCAGCGGAAGCGAATGGCTTGTGAATGGGTAAAAACGCGATTTAAGATGGATAAGCTTAAATATCCGACGAAGGAATAGGTCGAGACCGATAGGCTTTTCCAGGATGGCAGCATCCACGTGTAGTCGAGAATGACTTGAACCGAGTCATAGTTCATCTGTTTATTGGTTATTGCTTTGATAATGAGAAAAACAAGTAACGGCAAACTGAGAATAAGCATAATTTCTACCATATACAACACCGTTTTCGATGCTTGTAGTGCACCAAAACAGACGACCGATACAAAAAGGAGCAAAAGCAGCGCCATTGGTGTTCTCGGATTCAAATATCTGGAAATGATGAAGGCAAAATTAAGTAACACTAATGCGCCTGCCGTGAAGGAAATCGTGCCGGAGAAGATCAATAATGGCATATATGCGTATTTGGGCAGCCTCGTTTTGTAGATCTCCGGCAGCCCCTGCCCGGGAAACTTGCGCATCACGCCGGTAAATACGAACAAAAGGATACTGCCGATCAAGGTACCCAGCACTAGTGACATGATCGCGCCATTATACCTGTCCATAATGAGAATACCCGGTACATATAAGATCGAATTGATCATCATTGTCAGGATTAGCGTGTATAAAAAATACCGTGATAGCGATTTCACCTGTCCATGGTTCCTCTCCTATAAAACGCTTCAAATTTTACTTTTCCACCAAATTGGTAAAATATTCATCACCGGTCTTGGTCCCTTGTCATATTTCATCGTTGAGGGAATAAAGTAAAGGGATCATCATTTCAATTCGTTCGATGAAAGGGTGAATGAAGTGGAAAGCAAACGTCCCAGCGAACCTCTTTTACATATTCCGCAACCGATTCGTAAAGACGGTTCAGGAAACATCGACCTGGGTCCCCGAGACGTCCTCAGAGACATGCAGAATCCCGACATGTTCGTTCCTCCCACCACGGATGAGGGGCTCGTTCCTAACCTTCGCTTCTCCTTCTCTGATACTCATATGCAGCTTAATGAAGGCGGATGGTCCCGGGAAATAACAAGCCGGGAACTGCCGATTGCCACGACGCTCGCAGGCGTCAACATGAGCTTGACACCAGGCGGCGTGCGCGAGCTGCACTGGCATCAGCAGGCGGAATGGGCCTATATGCTAGTCGGCAGCGCGAGGATTACGTCGGTCGATAATTACGGGCGCAATTTTATCGCCGATATTTTCCCTGGTGATTTGTGGTATTTCCCACCGGGCATTCCGCATTCGATCCAAGGACTGCAGGATGGCTGCGAGTTTTTGCTCGTATTCGACGACGGCAGTTTTTCCGACCTAAACACGTTATCCTTGTCAGATTGGTTTGCGCATACGCCTAAGGAAGTGCTTTCAGCCAACTTCGGAGTGCCGGAAAGCACGTTTGCGAACATTCCTCCGGATCAAGTGTATATTTACCAAGATCGTGTCCCGGGTCCGATTGAAACGCAAAAAGTCGATTCCCCCTACGGAACGATTCAGCCGAGTTTCAGCTACCGCTTGCTCGCCCAGCCGCCGATCAAGGTGCCCGGCGGGACCGTGCGGATTGCCGACTCGACGAATTTCCATATCGCGCAGACGATCGCAGCAGCGTTGGTCGAAATTGAGCCCGGCGCGATGAGAGAACTGCATTGGCACCCGAATAATGATGAATGGCAATATTATTTGACTGGCCAGGGCCGGATGACAGTGTTTTCTGGCAACAATACGGCGCGGACTTTCGACTTTCGCGCGGGCGATGTCGGTTATGTACCGTTCGCTCTCGGCCACTATATCCAAAATACAGGGACGGAGTCGTTGTGGTTTTTGGAGATGTTTAAGAGCAACCGCTTCGAAGACGTCTCCTTGAATCAATGGATGGCGCTCACGCCGCAACAATTGGTCGAAAGCAACATTAACGTCGGCCCCGAGATGATCAACGCGCTGCGTAAGGTCAAATGGCCGGTTGTGAGCTATCCGGGATTTAATTATCAGCCGAAGCCGAAGTGAAGCGGGAGGCTGGGCATGACAAAAAGCGGAAGCTTTGCTTCCGCTTTTTGTGCTGCGCGCGGGGGCGCGCGGCGGGGCGGGGGCGCGCGCGGGTGCAGCAAATAGCGGAAATGGACTTCCGCTATTTGTCAGATTTGCGCCGGCTGAGCGCAGATAACGGAAAGCAATTTCCGTTATCTGGCATGTCCAGCCGCCATGCGCGGCTGCGTGCGGCCAATAGCGGAAATGGACTTCCGCTATCGGCATGTTTTGCGCCGGCTCAAGCCAGATAACGGAAAACGACTTCCGTTATCTGCATGTCCGAGCGCCATGCGCGGCTGCGCGGCAATAGCTGCAATGGACTTCAGCTATTGGCATGTTTTGCGCCGGCTCAAGCCAGATAACGGAAAACGACTTCCGTTATCTGCAAGTCCGAGCGCCATGCGCGGCTGCGTGCGGCCAATAGCGGAAATGGACTTCAGCTATTGGCATGTTTTGCGCCGGCTCAAGCGTTGCAAAGCAACTTTACTGCTTTGCAGCTGCCGCAAGCGCTACGCCTAAGCGTTGCAAAGCAACTTTTACGCTTTGCAACTGCCATAGCCACACGCGCTACGCCTTGAGCCCAGATAACGGAAAACATCTTCCGTTATCCGCCTTCCGAGCGCCAAGCGCGACTGCGCGCGGCCAATAGCGGAAATGGACTCCCGCTATTGGCATGTTTTGCGCCGGCTCATGCATTGCAAAGCAACTTTACTGCTTTGCAGCTGCCTCAGGCGCTACGCTCAAGCGTTGCAAAGCAACTTTTACGCTTTGCAACAGCCATAGCCATAGGCGCTACGCCTTAAGCCCGGATAACGGAAACCTACTTTCGTTATCTGCATGTCCGAGCGCCAAGCGCGACTGCGCGCGGCCAATAGCTGCAATGGACTCCCGCTATCGGCATGTTTTGCGCTGGCCCAAGCATTGCAAAGCAACTTTATCGCTTTGCAGCTGCCTCAGGCGTTCCGCCCAGCGTTGCAAAGCAACTTTTACGCTTTGCAGCAGCCTCAGGCGCTACGCTCAAGCGTTGCAAAGCAACTTTTACGCTTTGCAGCAGCCACACGCGCTACGCCTTGAGCCCAGATAACGGAAAGCATATTCCGTTATCCGGCCCTCCGAGCGCCAAGCGCGACTGCGCGCGGCCAATAGCGGAAACAGACTTCCGCTATCGGCATGTTTGCGTCTGCGCAATCACCCGCGCCACGCCCAAGCGCCAGCTCAATCCAAATAGGGCGCTGCCAGCTGCCGCACACGTTCAATGCCTGCCCACATATCGCCGGGGCCGTCATAGACCAGCGTGATCGGTCCTTCATAGCCGGCATCCTTGACGATTTGCATGCAGCGAAGGAAATCCGTCTCCTCCGGGAACCCGTCGGCATCCGTCTGCGCTTTGGCATGAATCGACTCGCTGTGCGGAATCGTTCGAGCTAGATCACTATATTTGCCATCACCTTTAAAATTGCCAAAATCCGACGTCAGCCCCAGCCCATCTCCGCATGCTGACAAAAGCGCTAGGCAATTATCCGCAATCGATGTCAGCGAGTGGAAATTCTCCGTCACTACACGCACACCTAATGCGCCCGCATACTTGCTCAGCTCCTGAAAAGCGTCTGCAGATCGTTGTAACGCTTCTTTGTCCCCCGGCTCCGCATCACCGGCGATTATGCGCACCCGCTCTGCACCTGCATGCGCTGCGATATCGATCCAGCCTTTGATCCATGCGATATCGGACTCCCTGCGCGCAGCATCTGCGCTCGAAATATCGCCGTATTCAATCAATAGCGTATAAAAACGGACCCCCGCTTCTACGAACGAAGATTTTAACTTTTGTAAATATGCTTCACTTGTATCCGGAAAATGAAAATCGCATACTTCCATCGATTTGAAACCTTTACTCGCCAAAATCGCCGGCAGTTCCAGCAGCGTGATCAACTCAGGCTGATCTTGTATAACGGTGATCTGTCTCCTATGATTCGCATCCCAGCGTGTCCACCTGAGCGGTCCCAGATTCCGATGCAAGCTCCAACTCGTTAACGATAAAAATGGCATGCCTACCATCCTCTCAATTGCTATGATTTGATAGTATCTTATCAAACGGCCCAGGCATTCACCATGTTCGATCTAGCAAATAGTTGTCTAATTATGCTGTTATTGCGAATGCACCCAAAGAGGACCTCCACGTTTATGAGCGCCTCTTCGATAATTCAAGCATCACGCAGTACGACGTAAACGCCGCTTTCATCCGCCTCAACGGGGAAACCTCGCAGTTTCGCATCGCTGCCAGCTGCCAGATGGTGCCCGGTGCGCAGATCGAATTCCCATCCATGCCAGGGGCAGCGAAGCACTTGATTATCCATGCCATATTGGTAATCATATACCGCGGACGGAAGCCTTGTGCCCCGTATAGCCCCGACGCACACAGGTGCCGCCGCATGCGGGCAAACGTTACGCCACGCGTAATATTCGCCTTCGATCCGGAATAGGCCGAGCTCCATGTCTTTTACTTTTACAATTCGCTTATCGCCATCACCAAGTTCGTTAGGTTCCGCTACTTTTACCTTCACGCCAGACTCACTCCCTTCTGCTCCTCCGGCAGCGGCAAGTGGTACAATTCGGCTGCATTGTAGCCCAGAATCCGATTTCGCATCTCCCGGGGAATGCCGTTCAGCACAATTTTCGGATTGTCAAAATCCCAATGCGGATAGTCCGAAGAGAACATGGCGATCTGATCGGCATGCATCATTTGAAAGATTTGTACCAGATGCTCGGGTTTCTCCGGCTCTTCAATCGGCTGCGTGGTCACCCGGATATGTTCCAACATATATTCCGAAGGCAACCGCTTCAGCCAAGGCGCAGAATCGCGCAGCGCTTTGTAGTTTTTGTCCATGCGCCACATAAGATGAGGCAGCCAGGCGATGCCGCCTTCGATGGAAATAAACTTCAGCTTCGGATATTTCTCAAATACACCTTCACAGACGAGACTGTTGATATGGGTCATGAAATTCGCAGGCAAAATATTATGCCATTCCATATAGCGCGTCGGATACCCCGACGGAGTTGGCGCGCCGGCAGTCCCTTTGCCTTCCGTGCCCGGGTGAATGGCGACCGGCAGTCCATTGCGCTCAGCAGCTGCATAGATCGGATGATAGAAACGATTGCCGTAAGGCATTCTCGCACCGCTGCCCATCACGACCTGCACCATGTCCGGATTCTTCGCCATACGGTCAATTTCCTTGGCCGCTTCCGCAGGATCGGAATGATTGATCTGAATAGAGCCTTTGTATCGGGGGCTCGCTTTGAGCCACGACTCGGCCAGCCAATCATTGAAGGCAGCAGCTACAGCTGTGGCATAATCCGGATCGGCATGCAGGGAGATCCCCTGCTCCCCGCCTCCCGTTAAGATCGCGTAATCGATGCCATAGGGCTCCATATAATGCTTGAGCGCGTACAGCGGATCGCTGCCCGGCGGGCCACCATTATCCGGAATCGCATCCTGGCGCAGCACGCCGACTGGCGAATAGTACTGCCCATGGACACCAATCCCGCTCTCGAGCCATTGTTGATGCCACACTTTGGGCAAATAAGGCAACAAATCTTTCATTTTCGCCATTGAATTATGCAGATCAGCATCGATAATGAACGGCTTGGATGTCATCTTATCCTCTCCTACTCCAAGGTGCTGAGCGTCACGGTTATTTACTGTTATACGTACGTTTGTAGGCAGTATTGTACATATTTAGCAGCTCGTCAGATCCCAACTTTTTCGCTTGATCGAGGAATTGCTGATAAGTCGTATCGTTGATCGGCGTTTTGCCGGTCACGAATTCCGTAATCCGCTGCTCCAAAAATTTGGTGAGCGGTGTTAATTTCGACTTTTCAAGCTCCAACTCTTCCGTTGTCTTGACGATCGCTTTAGACGCAGGAATGATATAGGATTCATAGCCTTTATTAATCGCTTTACTCTTATCGTCTAGGCCACGCTCCCAAGTTTCCCGGGCTAGTGCGTTATTCAGCGAAATATTGTCATACCAGACGCCAAAATCACGGCGAAGCGGCACGTAAGGAACGGCGCCAAAGTCCTTGTTGTACACCGGTTTGCCATCTACCATCGTGTACGATTTGCCTTCAATGCCCAGGGACAAATATTTCGTGCCCTCTTCGCTGACGAGGTAGTCGAGGAATTTCACGGCACGCTCTTTATCCTTAACCTTGGCCGAAATAGCCCGGCCCGATGTGCCAACCACGGGTCTGGAAAATTGGTAATTTTTAACTCCACTCACTGCAAACTCAGGGATGGCATCCAGATTAAACTCGGCTGGAGCGCCTGCTTTTTTCGCTTTATCGAGCAGCGGATTCACCTCCGCCTTCCACCAATACGTGACGGACGACTTCCCTTTCAAAAAGCGTTCTTCCCATTGCGCGCCGGTCAGCAGGTAATATTCCGGATCCAGCAGTTTTTCGCTGTACAGCTTGTTCATGAAGGCAATCGCATCTTTGTACCCGCTCTTCGCTGGCGCGAACTCGTACTTTTCTTCTGTTGGGCTTTGATTGTAAAAGCCTGTGATCCCGGTAAAGATTTTACCGAAGACGGTATACAGGCCCACATCTCCCGTAACCGGTGTGTTGACACTCAGCGGGAAACTGTCCGGCTCTTTCTCCTTCAATGTCTTCAGGAATTGATAAAACTCATCCACATTGGTCGGCGCTTTCAAATTGTATTTATCCATCAAATCTTTGCGGGCCATCCAAATATAGTTGAATCCTTTGCCGGCAGCGTCACCTTCGAGCACAGGCACATCATAGATGCCCCCGTCCGCTCCGGTTGCAACCGCTTTGGCTTCGGGGTACGTCTCATAAAATTTCTTCAAGTTTGGAGCGATATCCAAATAATCTTTTAAATTGAGAAACACTTTCTCCGGGCCATTCTCGCGCGCTTCCTGGTTCGTCGGCTGAATGAAGTCTGTCACGGAATTCGTCGCAATCATGATCTGACGCTTCTCCAGAAGTCCTTCTTGACTGACAACTTGCCAATCGATTTTGACCCCTGTTTTTGCTTCAATTTCTTTGAAAATTTCCCAATCTGTCTTCACCTTGCCTTCCGGCCGGTCATACACGAGCCAGGAGAACGTCACCGGTTTTTGCGAAGCACCATCATTCGTCTTGCCCGCAGGAGCCGTTTGTCCGCTGCAGCCGGCAATCAATCCTCCGAGCATAATCGTTGTGAGCGTAACTGCCATCGTTTTTTTTCTCAATTTGCACCCTCCTCAGATTGACATTTATGCATATTCCCCTTTAACCCTTAACCCCGCCAATCATAGCCCCCTGCACAAAATATTTCTGAACAAACGGGTACACGCATAAAATCGGCACAGTCGCGATCATGATCATGGCGTATTTCAACGTTTCGATATAAGCCGTGTTGCCTTCCCCCTGCACATTGGAGCCTGCGATGATAATGTTGCGAAGAACGATTTGCAGCGGATACATGCTGCGTTCGTTCAAATAAATGAGCGCATCGAAGAACGAATTCCACTGATTGACAGCGCTAAAGAGACCAATGGACACGAGTACGGGCAGGGATAACGGTAAAATAATGCGAATCAGCAGCTGCACCGTTCCGCAGCCATCCATCGTTGCCGCATCTTCGAGTTCTTCCGGCAAGGCTTCAAAAAACGTCCGCATGATGAACAGATACCATGTACTGACTAAGGATGGCAGGACGATGGCCCACATCGTGTTGAGCAAGCCTAAATTTTGCACGACGAGAAAGGTAGGAATCATCCCTCCGCTAAACAAAAGCGTAAATGCAGCCATCATCAAGATAAACCGACGGCCAGGCAGCCATTTTTTCGCTAACGGGTAGGCCATGGCGGATGTCACAATTAGCGAGAGCAAGGTTTGCAGCACCGTGTAGCGGATCGTATTCCAATAACTGATCCAAATGTCAGGGTTGCTGACAAGTCTGGCGTACGCTTCAAGCGTAACTGATCTGGGCCAGAGCACGACCTGTCCGCTCAGCACCATCGCGTTGTCACTAATGGAAGCGGAGAACACGTAGATCAGCGGGTACACCATAATGATGATAAGTAGAATCATCAGCACGGTATTGATGACATCGAATAAACTGGAGCCGAAGCTTTCCTTAATTTTCATTTTCTGCATACTCTCCTTACCACAGACTTGTGTCGGAATATTTCTTGACGACGCGATTCGCCATAACGACGAGGATAAAACCTATGGCCGCCTGAAACAAGCCAACGGCAGTGGCAAAGCTGAAGTCTGCAGACAGGATACCCCGGCGATAAATGTATGTATTCAAGACATCCGCTGTTTCATAAGTCATCGGGTTGTAAAGCAGGATAATTTTTTGAAATCCTGTCTCCATGAAATGACCGAGGGTCAGTACGAACAAGACGATCATGACCGGGAACATCCCGACTAACGTCACATGGCGCATTTGCTGGAAGCGATTCGCTCCGTCCATTTTGGCCGCCTCATACAAGGTCGGATCGACACCGGCGATCGCCGCCAAATAGAGAATCGTGCCCCAACCGACGGTTTGCCATATTTCTGAGCCGACATAGATGGAACGAAACCATTCCGGGAGGCCGAGAAACAAGATCGGTTCAATGCCGAACCAACCGAGCATATGATTCACAATGCCGGTCTGCTGCGACAAGAAGGTGACCATAATTCCTGCGATTACGACGGTGGACAAAAAGTGCGGCATGTAGCTGACGCTTTGCACCAACCGCTTGAACCGTTTATTGCGAAGCTCATGGAACAGGAGCGCCAGCAGAATCGGTGCAGGAAAACGAAACAGCAGATCGTACACATTCAGCATGACCGTGTTGCGTATCAGCTTCCAAGCATCCGGTGTGTTGGTAAAAAACTCAATGAAATGCTTCAAGCCGACAAACTTGCTGCCCATAATCCCCCGACCGATGGAAAAATTCTGGAATGCGATAAGGACGCCATACATCGGGACGTATTTAAAAATGATGTAATACAAGATGCCTGGCAGCATTAACAAATAGAAAGCTTTGTACTTATTCAATGTGAACCATAGGTTGGAGAACTTGCTCTTTTTCTTGTGTTCGTTATAGACACTTTCGGATTCAGCCGCCTTGCTTGGATAGATGGCCATTCGTCCTCCCCCCTTTACATGGATACTAAGACTTGGCTTTCACTATACGATTGATGAGAAGCCAGGGTAAAGCATCATCTTTTGGCGATGTCTCTATTTTTGCAGGATGTCTGGATCGGCGGTGGATGGATGGATGCTTGCGAAAAAAATGAGACTCCGCAAAAAAGGAGTCTCACGTATGATACATGGTCCGAAACTTCGCTGGCGTCGTCCCTTCATATTTGCGAAAATTTCGGATGAATGAATTTCGGCCCCAGTAACCAACATGCTCGGCAATATCCTCGATTTTCATATCCGTTTCCAGTAAATACTGCTTGGCCATTGCAATGCGGTATTTGGCGATATATTCCACATACTTCTCGCCGACCTCCTCCTTAAAGGAACGGCTGAAATGCCCGACTGACATGTTCATCTGCTGCGCGAACTGCTCAATAGAGAACTCTTCGTTGTAGTGATCGTGGATATACGCCAAAACTTCAGCAAACTGAAGCTTGCGATCTGCCGGTTCAATCGCGCGAAACAATAAGGCATGGATGTCACAAAAGCATTGTCTAATTTCTTCCCAAGTCACACAGCGGTTTATGGAAGCAAACAGGCTGGAGTAGAACGAAATGTTAAAATCGTTGCGCTCATTCTCAACAGCACGAATCCACGTATTCAAAATGTCAGCACACAAATTTTTCATTTGGTTGGCGTTCGCCTTCGCTCGCCTGCCTGTATCCAGCAAGTCGAAACACGCTTGCAGCAAATGATCGAACTCGCCAGCCTTATGCATATTAAATATTCGGTTGACTTCATGCACCGACAGACAGCTTTCGAGAGCAACACGCTCGCTCCTCATCGCGCTCTCTTCCAAACAAATCTCCGCTCCTGCGTCCAGACTTTTATACTTGAGCAAAGTGACGGCCTGATCATAGGAGAGATACAGGTCTTCAATCGTTTCTACCGTGGCCCCGATGCCCAGGGACGCTTTAAAAATCGACTGCTGCAAAAGCTGCATTACGCGATCTACAAAACCTTGAAGATCTGCACCTGTGCAGTCCTCATGGTGAATGACGCAGGCTAACTCATTGGATCGCGTCTGACAGACCCAGATCATTTCAGGCGCCAGCTTATGGATATTCTCTTTCAGCTCGGCAATGAGGAAAGATTTGGAAGCCTCAGACAACTGTTCCACGAACTTCGCGTAATACTGGATTTCAATGCAGAGTGCCGTTGCTGCCTTTTTTGCATGGTACGGAAAGTTCATCTCTTTCGCATAATATTCAATCGACAAGCTGTCACGGTACTCACCGAACAAGATCTTCGAGATAAAATGCTCTTGTACAATCGGGAACATCCCGCTGACCATTTGTGATAACTCTTTATTTTTGGAGATAAGGATATTGGAAAATCGCTTAATGACATCAAACTCATTGCCCTCCTGGGAAATCGACATGTCGCCGATCCGGTGTGAGGCTAACCGGGTCTTAATGTCATGAATCGGGTTGTACAATTTTTGGCTCAAATAATAGGAAAGCACACTGCCCATTACCACGAACAAACTGAGAAAAAAAATCGTGATCATACGTATCATACGCGCCGGTTTCAGCAAAGTTTGCAAATCAATTGCACTTACGTAATACCAGGCATCATTGAAGTGAGATTTTCGGTAGGACAAAGCTTTCTGGCCGGAGCTGACAAACAGCGAATTCTCCGGTTCCATGCGGACCATGGAGGCAAAAGAATCGATATGGATGTCGGATGATCCATTATTGACAAGCACTGAGCCGGTCGCGTCGACAAGCGCTGTATCCATCACCCATTTCTCCTGCATGCCGAACAATTCGCGAAACTTGTCCCGCTTGACATTGACAACCAGATACACTTCAGGTGAATTGCTGTTGAATGGATAGCTCATCAATATCGACAAGTTCGAATGGGTCGCGACGACATCTTTGGTGTAGGGAGGCTTTTCATCGACATGATGTGGGGAAGTGAAAACCATCGTTTTTTTATCCGTGAAATTCCCGAGATAGACCGGCAGGTCGCTCGCTTGGACGGGGTATTGCTCTTTGAAGTATTCATTTTTGTTCGTGTAGGTGTTGCTGTCGAGCACGAGATCTTGTTTGGCAAAGTACAAAAATGTGCTGTACACCAGGTTATGCGATTGGATGCTGTTGAGCTGCTGCATGATGGAATGCAGCAGCTCGAAACGCTGACGCATATTGGCGGTTTCGCCGTTGGTTAAATAGCTTTTGACGTTGGATGTGGTCAGCATGTTGACCATATCGGTCTCAAGCGCTGTGAAGGTCGCATCGGTCTGCTCTGAGAAATGCTGCATGACGATGTTGTTGATTTTTTCCGCATCCCGCTCAATGAGGCGCACGACAAAGAGGTTGGTAAACAGGCTCGCCAATATAACGGGAATGAGGATCAGCGCAAAGTACTTGGCAAAAAAACGCCAAAACAGCGCAGTGGAATACATCCGAAACACACGTGCCATCTTTTCGCCCCCGATCACGACTCGTTACAACAATTACAACGTTCCATGATTTGATTGCCAAATATATTCGGCAAATGGGTTTACGATTCCTTTATATGGAGAAATTGTTATGCAGGATGGGTTTGTTGGTGGGGGGCGGGGCTTGGAGGCGGCTGCGGCTGCTAGCGGCTGAGCATGCTCGAGCTCTAAGGCGGAAAGGTCGCTTTGCAGCGACTTGGCGGGGCGACGGCGGAGGCTGTAAAGCGGAAAAGTTTCTATGCATCGCTGGGCCGGGGCGCCTTCGATAGCTGTAAAGCAAAAAAATAGCTTTGCAGCACCGGTGTACAATAGGTGGAGCTATTATTCCCAAAATCGCTTATTTTCTTTGAGACTTTGTACAGCCGTGCTGTCAAACTTATGAACAAATTATTCAACACTTGGCATTAACGTCCCAAAAGATTAACTTCATACCCATTCCCCGCAGCGCATCCCCTGACTTTTCTATTTAATTATAAAGTGATTAAAAATTGCATTATTATTAAATATTACCAAATAACAGAAATTATGTTATTCTATTTTCGTAATATATATATTACAAATAGGAGGTAAATAGAATGAAAAAAGTGAACAAAGTATTAGGCTCACTTGCGCTAGGTGCAGCAGTCTTGACAACTTCAAGCATTGTGTCTGCGAATCCAGTAACACAACAAACTGATGCGGCAATCCTTGCATCTCCCCTAGTCTCCGACGACAGTGTTATTCATGGAGAAGTAGGTGAAATGATTGTCGATGGCAATTACATCTATCAAAGACTACCAGATAATTCTACATTGCCCAAGGCATTTTTTAGCCGAGCGTCAACAGAAGGATTTGTTGTCAGTAATTTTGGCGGGAATACAAGTTTAGATAAAACTACTTACTGTCAGGAAAATTTGTTTACTGGAAAATTTGGATTACAAACACGGGCTCTTCTGCTATCACTGTAAGTGTTGAAAAAGACGCTAAGGGTCCTCGCAGTATTCCAGCAGGAGAAACTTGGAATATTTGGAGCACAGAAGCTTGGAAAACAGGTAGCTATCGAGTAGGTTTTACGAATGGTTCAGGTATGAATGGACAAGCAGCATCTCGTACAGGAGAAAGCATAGCAGACTTAAGCCTTTAATCTATTCACTATACCAACATGTAAAGGGAACATTGCTATTTATAGCGCTGTTCCTTTTACATGTTGGGTACTCTTAAGATGAAATTGCCCAGCACAATCCTCGTGCTACCCCCTCCCCCTCTAAGCCAAATATTTCGCCCTAGAACACTAGAAGAGCACGCCTGCGACAGCTGCAAAGTGTCAAAGCCGCTTTGTGCAGCATCACAACGCGCCCCTTCCCCCCTCCAAGGCGAAAATTCCGCCTAACACAAACAAAACCACCACAAGCCCGCCCGCTCCCTTGATCCCCAGCACTTGCATACAAAAAATCAGCGGCGCAGAAGTCCCCCCCTGCCCCGCCATTCCTTTAGCAGCACCTGTTCACTTTGCCGCTTTCATACCTTTCATGCAGAGAGCACATGTAGAATTCTTTTTCCGTCATAAACGGGTCGCCAGGATGATGTTCCTGCTGATGCTGCACATACCGGGCATAATCGGGAATGTTAATGATGATCTTGATCGTCGTATTCATCTTGCGCGAAAAGCTGGTCAACATCCTCATAACATCACGCTCCAAAGGTGGACTGAACGAAAGGCGCCTCCTGCAGCTGCGGGGCTTGCTTTTTAATCAAAATCTGCATCCATAAGCGAATTGAAATGATGATCAGCAGCAGCACGACAATACCAAAGAAAATCGTCAACGCAGCATCCACATAGTTATTCGTCACAATTTGCTGCATCACGTTCATATCTTTCGCCGGCGCAATGACTTGTCCGGCGTCGATGCCGGCTTGATACTTTTTCGCAGCTGCAAGGAAACCGATGCTTGGATTGGCCGAAAAAGCTTTCTGGAAGCCGGCTGTCAGCGTCGTCACCGCCAGAAAAGCGAAAGGAATGAAGCCGACCCAAGCGTAGCGTGCTTTTCCCATTTTTATCATAATCGTAACCGCTACGGCTAAGGCGATAGCCGCGAGCATTTGGTTGGCGATGCCGAACAAGGCCCATAAAGAGTTGATCCCGCCGAACGGATCGACCGCTCCTTGGTACAGGAAGTAGCCCCATGCGATACACACGAGCAGCGAAGCAATGAAATTGTATTTGAAATTTTTCGTTTGTCCAAAAGGTTTATAGAAATTGCCGACCAAATCCTGCAGCATGAACCGCCCTACACGCGTGCCTGCATCAACCGCTGTCAGGATAAACACCGCTTCGAACAAAATCGCGAAATGGTACCAGAATGCTTTGGCTCCGTTTAAAAACGTGGAGAAAATTTCCGCCATGCCAACAGCTAACGTCGGCGCACCACCTGTGCGGGATAGAATCGTTTTCTCGCCGATTTCTTTGGCGGTGCTCGTAATTTGATCAGCCGTCAAGGTGAAGCCCCAGCTGGAGATTTTGGCGGCGACGGCAGCCGCATCGGTACCGATCGCTGCAGGCGAAGCATTCATCGCGAAGTAGATGCCGGGTTCCAGGGAACAAGCGGCGATCAGCGCCATGACGGCAACGAAAGATTCCGCAGCCATACCGGCGAAGCCAATAAACGGCGCGTGGCTTTCGCGATCGATCATTTTCGGCGTCGTACCGGAAGAAATCAAGGAATGGAAACCGGAAACCGCACCGCACGCAATGGTGATAAACAAGAACGGGAACAAATTACCGCTGAACACAGGACCGGTTCCGTCTATGAACTTGGTGACGGCAGGCATTTTTAATTCCGGTAAAAGCAGCAAAATTCCGCCGGCCAACAACAGGATGACGCCGATTTTCAAGAAAGAGCTCAAGTAGTCGCGCGGCGCCAACAGCACCCACACCGGCAAGATCGAAGCGATCAGCCCGTAGATGACCATCAGAATGGCGATTTGCGGTGCCGTGAATGTGAACATCGCGGACAGAGCAGGACTTGCGGCTACATATTGGCCCAACCAAAGAACGATCATCAGCAGAACAAAGCCAATAATGGAGCCTTCAATGACTTTACCAGGACGAATATATCGCATGTAAAAGCCCATGAACACCGCAATTGGCATCGTCATCGCAATAGTGAACATGCCCCAAGGCGACTCAGCAAGCGCTTTCACGACAACGAGACCTAATACGGCAACAATGATAATCAAAATCGCTAATGTTGCAATCGAAGCTAACGTGCCGGTGAAGCGGCCGATTTCGTCCTTGGCCATCTGCCCCAGCGATTTGCCGTCGCGGCGCATCGAACCGACGAGTGTGACAAAGTCTTGCACGCATCCCGCGAGCACAGCCCCGATAATAATCCACAGAATGCTCGGTAAGTACCCCATCTGGGCGGCGAGAATCGGGCCGACGAGCGGGCCGGCACCCGCGATAGCCGCAAAGTGGTGGCCGAATAACACATATTTATTCGTCGGTACGAAGTCCTTCCCATCGTTCAGCACATGCGCCGGCGTTGCCCTTTTATCGTTCAGTTCATAAATCTTACGGGCAATGAAACGGCTGTAAAAACGATACCCAAACGCATACGTACAGATCGAAGCAACGATCAGCCACACCGCCGAAATGCTCTCGCCCCGCGAGAGCGCCAGCATAGCAAAACCTGCTGCCCCAAGTGCAGCGATGGCTGCCCAGACGATGTAGGAAACAACTTTGTTTTTTAACACCATAGTGATGAACCCTCCATTAAGCTTGATTGTTAGCGCTTACATGGAGTATAGCCCGTTTGGACATAAAGCGAAATAGCTGCAGCGCATCATACCGTTTTCGCGCTGCATGATGTCAAATTTCAAGCTTCAAACGCAGCTGTTTGACGTAATTGCGGCTGACCGGAATCGTACTGCGCTTCACGTCTTCCATCATCAGATTGTACGCCCCATTGACCCAGGATTTCATTTCTGAGATCGCGGCGAAATTCACCAGGTAGCTTTTATGACAGCGAAAAAAGCCATATGGCTCCAGCTTCAGCTCCAATTCTGACAAGGTATAAGAGACCTGATAGACGCGGTCATAGAGATGCACCTCGACATGTTTAAGCTCTTTGCTGATATACATGATATCCTTGGGAAATACATAAATAATACCTTCTTCCAATTCAAGCGCAAGCTTCACGCTTGTCTTTGCAGACACAGTTCCGCTCGCAGCACCTAATGTTACATCGTTCGGCTGCTGGACTTTTCGCAGCTCACGGAAGATGATCGCGATATCCTCCTCATCATACGGCTTGAGCATATAATGAAAAGCGCGCAGCTTGAAGGCATGAATTGCATATTGATCATAAGCCGTCGAAAATACGATTTTCATCTGCGGATGCATGTCCGCTACAATCTCCGCTACCTGCAGCCCATTCAAATCCGGCATGTCCATATCGAGAAACAGAACATCAGGCGCCAGCTCCTTGACTTTCTTGATGGCATCCATCCCTCCGCTCGCAGCGGTCACTTTGTCCACCTCTTCGCAATTTTCCAACAGATACACCAATTCATCCCTAGCCGGCGCTTCGTCATCGGCAATCACAATATTCCAGCCCATCTTCCTGTCACCTCACCCAAAATCTAACCAGCGTGCCTTCGCCTGGCTTACTGTCAATTTCCAGCGGCCGCTCGCTGCCGTAATAAAAGCTTAATCGCTGCTCGATGTTCCGCAATGCAACACCGGCGTGCTCCCCCTGCTCATCACCGCCATTCGCCATGCCGACGCCATTGTCTTCTACCGTGATTCTCGTACGAAGCCGGCCCTTATCGTCCTCTTCCTTCACGGTCAGACGGATGATGCCTGTGCCTGTCTTGTTTTTGATCCCATGCACCACCGCATTTTCTACCAATGGTTGAATCGTAAACGGCGGAATCGTGTGCTCCATCAGCTTGTCATCCATATCGGCATAAAATTCCATCTGATCCCCTTGACGGGACTTAATCAAGCTGAGATAGGACATCACCATTTCATATTCATCGCGGATCGTGACCAGGCGCTGATTGCCGTGACTCATATTTTTGCGTAAAAATTTGGACAAATGCATCACCATCTGCCGCGCTTCTTCCGGCTTCGTGCGAATAAACGATTTCACCGTATTCAGCACATTGAACAGAAAATGCGGATTCATCTGCGACTGCAGCGAACGGATCTCGGCGTCGGCGAGGAGCTGCGTTTGCCGTTCGGACTCCACGAACGCATACTGCTGCGACAGGAGATCCGCAAGCGACGACAGCATCCGCCTTCGGGACGGATTGTTGTCCTGCTCCCTGTCATAGTACAGGCGGAATTGACCGACCTGCGGACGGTTAGGCACCCGGATGAACAAATCATTCCAATGCTTCGTCCTCCGCCCCTCGGCAACCCATGACACCCCGTCTTTGCTGAAAAAAGCGCCGACAGCTCTCATTTCTCCAATGAGCACTTTAGCAATTTCCGCTACCGCTTTATCGAATTCCAATCGCCATAACGGCATCGTCATGTCAGCGATTTGCAACGCTTTGTGCGCATGCTCGGCCCCGATGCGCGCCTCTTCACGCTCCATCGTGTTATACAGCACAAAATATAGTGCTACCCCCACGCTGTTCGCCAGCGTCTGGGGGATTCCGATGAGCGTGACCAAGCTGACGGCGTCCTCCCAGGGCTTAGCCAGAAGCAAGATCAGCAGCATCTGCAGCGCCTCCGCCATGAAGCCGACCAGAAAAGCAAGCTGCACCGCGGACTCTTTGCGGAAGCGTTTTTTGAATGCGTCGCGGCAAAGCCCGGCTAGGATGCCTTGCAGAATCGGCGCGATCGCACAGGCGACGGCGACAAAGCCGCCGAGCGTGTAGCGGTGCAGGCCAGCCAGCGTGCCGACGATGAACCCGCTCGGGACGCCGCCGAGCAGGCCGGCGATGACAACGCCAACCGTGCGCGCATTGGCGATCGCGGCTGTCGGCGATACTTCGCCGATCCATGGCGCCGGCTGGTAGGTGAAGTTCGACACCGTAACGCCTGAATACGTGGCCAGAATTGCATACGCCGAGAAAAAGAGCAAAAAGCGCCATTGATGGGTCCGATCAGCTTGATAGCTCATATAACTGCGCATCCAACGGCTCCGCGAGAAGACAAAGGCCAGCGCGATCAGAAAGCCAACCCGCTCCATCATGTCTACGAAAAGTTGAATCATGTCGCTCACCTCATTCCTAATGTAATCCTAGCAGAAAATACGGGATGTTGAAATAAAAAAGGATCCACTGATAGGTTCAGCCGATCCTGACTTGGGTTTGATTGATATGGTAGATTAGGCAGTTGAGCCACTAGATACCAATGACACCGCCACTTTTTAGCTTGTATAATATTTAAATAGAGTGATCCTATTTCATCTTCTCACATCATGATAACTAGCTACGTAAAGGGATGAAATATCGATGAAAACTACAACACGCTTATTTCAATTGATGCTCGTTGTTATGTTAGTATTTTCCAGTTTCCACCATGTGTATGCGGATGACGATTCGGCTACGGCTACGGCCACAGTGCAAGTCCAACAAATGATAGATGATTATAATAAGCGGCTAACATCTATTCAGCAGCTGACGGATCAGCAAGATCAACTCCAGGGGCAGCTTGCAACGATGAACCGGCAAATTTATGAATATGATCAGATGACTACTGAGTTGCAGCCGGAAATCGATCAATTAAACACCAAGATGGCACAGCTGCAAACTTCTATTGATCAGACCAATCACAGCATCGACGCTCGAAACGGTTTGGTGAAGAGCAGGCTCGTCAATATGTACACCAGCGAGAGTACGACGGTATCGGTTATGCAAGTACTTTTAGGATCTGCTGATTTTGCGGATTTTATTAATCGCATCAGTATGTTGACGTTGATTTTCAAACAAGATAAACAAATTATTGATACGATGACTGATGATAAGACGCAGTTAAGCAACCTGAAAGATGAGCTGACTCAACAGCAGCAAGCCCTGTTGGCGAAGCAGACTGCGCTAGCTAAGTCCAAGGCCGATCAGCAAAAGCTCGTGGATGAGCGCGTTCAATTGTTGAACCAGCTGCAGCAGCAGAAGGTGAGCGAAGTGGATCAATCTCAAAAAGATGCGGAAGATTTGGCAGCCGTTGATGCCCAGCTTGCTCCGGATGTCGCGGCGCAATTACAAAACGTTTTGCAAAGAAAAATTGCGAGTGAAGGAACCTGGGCTTGGCCAGTGCCTACCTCTCATGTCGTCACATCCGATTACGGCCCTCGCGGGTCTGATTTTCACGCGGGCATTGATATCGGTGCGCCGCTTGGCACGCCGATTACGGCGGTCGATAGCGGGATCGTTCTTTACGCCGGCAAAGCGAACGGCTTTGGCAATTGGGTGGTCATTAAACATGCCAATGGTTTAATGAGCGTTTATGGCCATATGTATGGCGATGGCATCTTTGTCAAGGTTGGCCAGGAAGTACAAAAAGGCCAGGAGATTGCCGTTGTCGGCAGCGATGGCGAGTCCACCGGCCCACATTTGCATTTTGGCGTGGCGACCGGGATTACGGGAAACAAAATGGATTATATTGATCCGCGGCCTTATCTGAATAATGAGCGTTTGTAAAGATGAAAACTCCCTCCTGGCTTTGACTAGGAGGGAGTTTTTTGTGTTTATCGGGGCATTATAATTGATGCACTATACAGATGACGGTTGCCCATTTCACTGCATTCCACTGCGTGCGGCCAACTAACCATACATTCTAAAGGAACAAATTCGTTTTAGAACAAACCGCGAGGTGACCCAGGTGGTCTCTATTGCGGCTTTTTCGCTTTAGAGAGGTCTCCGGAGGGGCTGATGATGACTCTAAGGCGAAAAAGCCACTTTCGAGCCCAACCTGCTGGTTGCTCTAATGCAAGGAAGTTCTAATAGAAATCTATACGACTTCCTATTAATTTGGCATATTCATTCCATCCACACTCGCGGCCCCACCGTGTGAAAGAGCTGCAACCTTTCATTATGTATGGCATCCTCTATACGCATGCCCGTGAAATCGCTAATCGGTCTAGGAAGTTGATCTTTTGCGAAGAATCCGCATTCCACGATTTCAGGCGAGCTTGGCTGAGGTTTTTGATCATGCACGTTATTCGAGATGAATACAAAATGATGCATATCGTAATTTGGATCATAGTAAATCCCCGTTAATGGCCCAACTTCCACTTCGATCCCGACCTCTTCAAGAACTTCTCTTCGTGCGGTTTCCTCGGCGGACTCATTGTCTTCAGCCTTGCCTCCAGGTAGCTCCCAATTATTTGGGCCGTAGCTATGTCTGACCAATAACACCCTTCCCTCAGTATCCAATATAACTGCAGCAGCACCAATTAACTTAGGCATCGTCATTCCTCCCCTACAATGAGCACAAATACCCGCTTCTCATTTTTCAGAAACGGGTCCGTGATTACGACTGCATACTACTCTTTGACTCCACCTGCAGCTAATCCACCAACAATATACCGGTATAAAAATAACGAGATAATAACCGGTGGCAGAGAAGCAATTAAACCGCCCGCAGTCATTAAGCCCCAATCGATGCTATGCCTTCCGATAAATTCACGTATCGCCACAGGGAGCGTTTTCGAAACCGCCGTCTGCGTGAACGCACTTGCAAAAATAAACTCATCCCAGGCCGAAAGCATGGTAAAAATAGCTGTCGCCGCTATTCCGGGCATAGATAATGGAATAATAATTCTACGCAGCGTTCCAAGTCGGCCTGAACCATCTACATAGGCAGCTTCTTCCAGCTCCCTGGATATAGTCTGGAAAAATCCCGCCATCAACCATATAGCAAATGGCAGTGAAAACGTCGTATAGGCTACCACTAAGCCAGCAACCGTATCCAGCAGCGGCGGCGAACGAAACAGCACAACTTGCGTAAAAGGGATATTAATCGTGACGCCCTCGCGCATCATGATATACATAGGTACGATAATACTAATCGAAGGCAGCAGCTGCATCGCCAATATGGCAAACAGGGATGTTGTACGAAAAGGAAATTTGATTTTCGCAAGCGCATAAGCCGCAAAGACGCCGATAACAATGGTAATTAGCGTCGTCCACAAGGACGCGCTCAAGCTATTTTTAATAGCGTGCATGAAATCCGAGCCTGCTTCTCCTTGAAACAACCTGACATAATTGTTGAGTGTCGGAGAATGGGGAAGCAAGTGTCCGCTGAGCAAATCGACGGGTTGACTGACCGACGAAATCATAAAATAGAGAAACGGTGCCAACGTAAAAATAGTGAGCAAAATCAAACCAATCCATAAGTAAAAAGGAGGGATAAGTTCCGTGCCTTTTACTTTAAATAACTTTGTTCGAATCGTTGTTTTTTTACGTTCGGAAGCTTGGGCGGTTGCAAGTTGAACGTCCATTCGATCTGTTCCCTCCTATCCAACCTCAGCATTTTTTTTAAGCATCCGAATATAGACAATAATCAATGCCAGAATGAAAATGGTGGAAATCCAGGCCATAGCCGAAGCTTTGCCAAGATAGAAGTAGCGGAAGGCATAGTTATAAGTTAAGAACGATACGGAAGTTTTGGGGTCACTGGAGAACACGGTCAAAATGTCATACACCCGGAAAGCACCGATAACACGAAGAACAACGGCTACGATAATCGATGGCATAAGCTGTGGAATCGTAATGTGCCAAATCTTCTTCCAGAAGCCGGCACCGTCGATCACGGCCGCTTCATACAGCGAGCCAGGCAGAGATTGCAATCCTGCGAGGAGAAGCAGGGTCATGTAGGGGGTCATTTTCCAGATGTCAGCGATGGAGGCAAATGTAATAATGCGCGATGAATTGGTCAGCCATACCGGATTCGAATCGGCGCTCAGCAGGTGCAAATCATGCAGCAGCACCGTAAGCGAGCCGTAGCCCGGCTGGTAAATCCAATTCCACATCAAGCCATTCACCAGGGTCAGCATCGCCCACGGAATGATAATGATTGCGCGAAAAAATAGCTGTCCCCGAAACATTTGGTTAAGCAGCAAAGCGCTAAAGAATCCTAGAATCAATTCCATGCCAACCGTAAACACAGTGAAATAGGCGGTATTGAGAATGGATACCCAAAATTCATTGAGTTCGAAGATCTGACTATAGTTGCGTAAACCGACGAATTCAACGGCAGAACCATCCATCAAGTTATATTTATAGAAGCTCCAAACCAAAGACTGGACGATTGGAAAAATAAATGTTTTCAGTAATATATAAATGGTAGGCAATAATAAAATTATCGCAAATAGAAAGTCCTTTCTGCCTCTCGGCGTGAGCCGTAAGGACGACATCCGGCCAGTCGTTGGCTTACCCACGATGACTACCTCCTTTATAAATGAATGAAAAAAGCGGTTAGGAGCAGCTAACCGCTTATGTAGATCAAAGATTATTGGGCCTTTTTAATCGCCTCATTGATTTTTTGGGCTGCGTCGTCCAGCGCCGCTTGAGGTGTTTTGGAACCTGCAAGTGCAGCAAACACTTCGGTTGAGAGGATGTCCGCCCACTCCACATAGCCTGGACCGTTAGGACGGTTTTGACCATATTGGAACTGTGCCAATACTTTATCGATGGTGTTCGTTGGATCCGCCTTTTTCACATCTTGATCGTTATAAAGCGACTGCAGAACCGGATATTGTCCTCTATCGATGAAATTCGGTTTCTGGAATTTTTCGGAGGACATCCATTTCAGAAAAGCGAGAGCTGCTTGCTTATGTTTACTTGCTTTCATCAAAGCGATTCCTTCCGAACCTGTGACGGTAGCGGATACGACGCTGCCTTCACCAGGAAGCAAGCCTACGTCGGTTTGGTTGACGACCTTGGATTTTGCAGGATCGTTCAATTCAGGGTACATGCCTTCCCAGTTGGACATCATGGCAATTTTGCCAGCTTCGAAGGCATGCTTGACATCGTCCTCCGTCCACTGCAGACTTGCCGGGTCGATTGTTTTATCGTTGCGGACAAGGTCTGTCATATATTGCAGCGCTTTAACCGCACCAGGGGAATTGGCAACAAAATTACCATTTTTATCAAAAAACTCACCGCCAAAAGAATACACCATGCCAACGAAGTCACAGTTTAGTCCTTCTGCTTGCTTCCAAGACCAACCGGAGGCATAGACACCATCCTTGGTAAGCTTCTTGGAGGCTTCACGGAATTCGGTCCATGTTTTCGGTGGCGAGCTAATACCCGCTTTCTTCAGTAAATCATTGTTCCAATAAAAGTGTTTTGTACTGGAAAAATAAGGTACAGCAGCCAGTTTATTATTGTACATAACGGAACTAAGGGAAGATTGCGTAAATAGCTTCTGCGTGTCAGCCGGCACGACATTCGTTAAATCCTCGACGATGTTCCCTTTCAAAAATTGCCCGGCCCAGATCGTATCCATCTCGACCAAATCGATGTCCGAGGAATTGGATAGCGCTGCAGTCGTGACTTTCGTATAAAGCGAGTTGTAGTCCACAGCAACGACGTTGATCTTAATTCCCGTGTCTTCCGTAAATTTATTCATCATTTTCGCGACGGTTCCATCGTTGTCTACCGCTAAAACAGTGACTTGTTCACCTTTGAGCGCGGAATCATCCGTTTTCGCCCAATTTAAAGCGCTTTCAGTAGTTTTGGAGTCATTACCGGTTTGTTTGGAGTCAGGAGCAGTCGTTGCGCTTTGCGGAGCCGGGCTACAGCCAGTCATCATGGATACTGCAATTAACGCGCTTAGAAAAAACTTTGCTCGTACATGTTTATTCATCATAAAACCCCTCCTGAAAATTAGTAATAACAACTCAACATAAACGTACTATTTATTGTAACAAATTGTCAACAAGATTTAACATTTTTTTAACAACCGCAGCCCATTTTTGGGCTGCGGCATAAACAACTCTTTACTGAAACATCGGCAGATAAGCTTTATGAACCTGCAAATATTCGTCAAACATGGCCTTCGCTACTGTAAATGACGGAACCAACGGATGAACAGTTAACGCATTCATGCCTGCTTGGTAGTCTCCTTTCACAGCTGCCTCAACGGTAAGCCGCTCGTACGTTTTGACCGGGTGAATCAGGGACATCGCCAAATCCGACACTTGGCCGACGGTGAGCGGGGTCGGGCCATTCTGATTGACAAGGCACGGCACTTCTACCACATCGTCATCCTTCAGTCCGGCAATCGTCCCCCGGTTTGGCACATTGAGCGTTAGCACTTGCTGCTTGTTTAGATGAATACCTTTCATCACATTAATCGCCAGCCCTTCATACCCCTCCTCTTCGAATTGACTGTGGGCAGGAGCTTCATTGGCATGGATATTATGCACCTCTCCGGAAGTCTCCTTGGACATATACGTGCTCGAACGTTTATCCAAGGTCTCCTTATAATCCGTCCAGGCTTCTTCCAGCTTCCCGGCACGAACGAGCGGAGCAATGCGCGCAAGCAGAGGACGGTTCAGCTTCACGATCTGCTCGCCACGCGTCTCCCCGGATTGCAAAATATGTTTCACAGACCGGTCATGATAGTAAAAATAATATAAATATTCATTTGGCAGCATGCCGATATTCCGAATCAATTCCTGATCAAAGAAGCTGAAAATATGCGCTGACTTCGCAAGCTCTTCAAAACGATCCAGCAGCATCGGCAATTGATCAACGCCATCTAGATATACTTTAGGTACCCAGCCCAGATGGTTCAAACCGTAATAATCAACCTGTAAACGGGAGAAGTGGACGCCCAAAAATTTGCTAAGCGCATTCTTGATCCCGGCATGGGCGTCGCAAATCCCAATCACTTTACAGTGGCCGTACGTGTTCATCGCTTGGGCAAGCAAGCCGGATGGATTGCTGAAGTTCAGCAGCCAGGCATTCGGGGCCACCTCTTGAATGATACGCGTATATTCAATCATGACGGGAATCGTTCTCAGTGCCATAGCAAAGCCGCCAGGTCCCGTCGTTTCCTGCCCCAACACGCCATACTTCAAGGCAACGCGCTCATCGTTCACCCGACTCTCTTCCTGACCGACCCGAACCGCAGAAAAAACAAAAGCCGCTCCTTGCAAAGCTTCCCGGATATCCGTCGTGAATGTGACGCGAAAAGAAGCCTGCTTCTTCTGCGCAATATATTGGGAGAGGCTCCCCATCATATGTAAGCGTTCTTCATCAATATCATACAGAGCTACTTCATCAAAATGTAATTCTTCAGAATGACGAATCAATCCATTGACCAGCAAAGCTGTTCTCATGCCTGCGCCACCCAAAACGGTTAATTTCATTGTGGATCTCCCCCTTAATAGCGTTGAATGAATGGATCCAGATCAGCCTGAGCCTGTTCCCAAGTCGGCGAAGCCGCCGTCCCCCCTAATCCCTGAACCGACTTTGCCCCGCAATAATTACCGAGCCTGACCGCATCAGCAATGTCCCAGCCCTTGAGAATGCCTGTAAGCAGTCCAGCCAAGAAATTGTCTCCCGCTCCCGTCGTGTCGATCGGATGTTCCACAGGATAACCGGGGATTCGCGCGATCCCCCCTGCGCCTTTCAACATAGCTCCTTCCGGCCCCAATTTAATAATGGGATGTTCAACCAGGCTTTGCATCACTTCGATGGCTTCCTCTGGTAGATGGGTTCCGGTAATGGCCAGTGATTCCGGCAGGTTTGGCGTAAACCAATGACCAAGTCTCAACAGTTCTTTCAACTCCGGACTATAAATCCACTCGTCATCCCAACCGATATCAAAGACGATCGACATCCCTTTACTGTGAGCCTTCTCGATGACAGGTACAAACTCGGGACGTGCATTGACGATCAGCATCCGCGCTTCCAGCTTGTCCAGGGCTTCCAGCAAATAGGTCTGATAGCCTTCGGTATCCAGAGGATCCTGATAAGTGACGAAGGCCCGATCCCCTTGACAGTTAATCGCCGCCGTCACTTGCCGGAGGGGATGATCCACCGAGTACGCATAGGCGGAAGAAACCCCTTCATTTTCCAGTTGGCTCCTAATGAAATGGCTTAAGAAGTCATTGCCAAGGGGAGCAAGCATCGCCGGCTTCATACCCAAGCGCGACATCGCAACCGATGTAATATACGTGCTCCCGCCGCAAGTAAATTCGAAGCCTTGGCTAAGTATTTCTTTCCCAGGCGACGGCATTCTCGGAACAGCGGAGAAAACGATATCCGTAAATATGGGACCGCAAATCATCACATCAAATGGCTCCAAACTGACTCCTCCTGACCGTCATGTATGCATCAGCGATTCTTATTGTAATTATGTATAGTTAAAAATTTCCATGTTGTTACTACAAATCGAGTATATTATCCCAATATTTTTTAGTCAATACCATTTATTCAAAAGATAGATTATAATAAACATGTCGCTTGCCTCTAGAAATTGGTAATAACATCTAGCATTTCGTTAAATACATATGTGGAGGAACATGGACTGATGTTGGAAGGAAAACAGGGAACGTCCTTATATTTCATCGTCAAAGAAAAGCTTCTTGCCCTGATTAAGGCGGGAGCGTATAAAATTGGGGATCAATTGCCTACGGAATTGGAGCTTTGCCAGGAATATGATGTCAGCCGAACAACCATTAGGCTGGCTCTTCAACAATTGGAATTCGAGGGATTTATTCAAAAAGTTCAAGGCAAAGGTACTTTCGTCTCTAAACCGAGAATTCGCGAAACGATCACTCGAAACATTCGAACATTCGTGGAACAAATGAAGGATTTAGGATTTTCCTATCAATCCAAGGTGCTTGAGCTCATGTTGATCCCGGCCGACTATTCACTCGCAGAAACGCTGCACATTGAAGAGAATGATCCGGTTGTCAAATTAGTTCGGGTCCGGAACGCAGATGCTGAGCCTTTGCAATATGTAACCTCCTATTTGCCTTGGAGAGTTGCTCCTGGGCTCGTTAATGACGATATTTCCGGATCCTTATTCGATCTCCTAAGAACGAAATATCAAGTAAACATATGTAGAAGCGTCGAATCCATCGAACCGGTATTAATCACCGAAGCTATCAGCCCGTATTTAGATGTCCCTGCTGGATCCCCAGCCTTTTCGGTGGAATCCCTGACCTATTCGGATGAAGGCCACCCCATTGAATTCTCTTGCGGAATTGTCCGTGGTGACCGCTTTAAGTTTACGATGGAACGGTTCGAGACGAAATAAACGAAGAAAGACCTGTCACAGACAACTCTGTTGAGAAAAAAAGCCCCTGCCGGGGCTCTTTTCGTGGTTCAATCGTAGCCTTACCTCCATTGGAGATCAGGCAGGATCTCCTTCTGCAGCTCGCACATTTCATCAATCATCGCACAAGCCTGATAATAAGTCGGCGCAGCCGGATCAAGCAGGACCGCTTGCAATAGCTTCGTTTTGGATTGTTCAATAAATGCCTCCAGAAGAAGCTTGTGGATCGTTCCTTGAATTTGAATCGTACCGATAACCGCTGTCGGCAGCTCGACGGTCATCGGTTTCAAAGCAATCCCACGTCCATTCACAATCGCTTGCGTTTCGACGACCATATCGTCGGGAAGCCCGCGTATTGCGCCGTGATTAGGCAGGTTCACAGCATTCACCTGAATCTCATCGTCAAAGAAAATCGCCTCGATAATCGGAATCGCATATTCGTGACTCGCTTGAACTTTGTCCGTATCGTACGTGTAAGCTTGTTCCACCCAAATCTCCTGGGTTTGAACCGTCTCGTAGAGCTGTTTATCCAGACTTTTTCCAGTTGCACTGTAGACAAAATCCGGCGTTCTGGATCCTTTCTTCCACAATTGCTCCCTCATCGGATCATATCGGAATTGCAGGGATAATCCCGCATAGAAATCCTCGGCATAAGAGACGTACTCGCCGCAATGATTCGTACCGGGGTACGGGTAATATCCGTATAGTTGGTACATCGTTCTGGACAAGGCCATGTGGTCAAACTGCGCCAGCCGATTGGCCTTCTGCTCTTGTTCGCGCAAGAGCGGGTATAAGTCCATCCCCGTCGCCTTATCCCAAATCTTGGTGAAAAACCCGAAATGGTTCAAACCCCCGCCCTCTATGCCGATGTCTTCAGGTTTCTTGTCCAGCAACTCGCTTAACTGATCAATCCCCATATCGAGTCCATGACATAGACCTACGATCTTCATGGAAGTCCATTTGGAGATCGCTTCGACCAGTTTAGCTTCGGGATTCGTGTAATTAATGAACCATGCATCAGGACAAACACGTTCCATTGTCCGTGCGATTTCAAGCATGGGCCCTAAATTGCGAAGCGTATGAAACATGGAGCCCGGTCCGCCATTCTCTCCATAAATTTGTTTACTCCCATATCGGCGTGGAATGTGAAAATCTTGCGACCAATAGAAGTAGCGGTCCACCTCGATGGCCACTATGGCAAAATCGGCAGAGCGGAGCGCATCTTCAAGATTCGTCGTTTGCCAGATGCGGGCCGGATGAGCGAAAGCGGAGAACATTTCTGTCGCATAGGCATAGGTCCGGTTGACATGCTCCTCCTTAATATCCATGAGCGCGATTTCCAGCTCCACTTGCGTTCTCAGGCGCGGAGACAAGACGATATCCTGCAGAGCGCCGAGCGCAAATGAAACGCTGCCCGCGCCGATTAAGGCAATTTTCATCTTTCTCATCGATTATCCTCTCCTCCGCTTTAACAAGCTTGCTGCATCAGCGTCCAGACAAAGATACACATTCGGATGCTGCTGTAAGACCGACACCGGCACTTCGTTCGTGACTTCGCCATGCAGCGCCTTTTCGATAATCTCTGCTTTTTTCAAGCCGTCGGCGATCAGAATCACCGTTTCGGCTTCCAGCATATGCTTGATGCCAAGCGTAATGCCCTGCTGAACTTCTCTCTGCTCGGTAAAATATTTCGCCGACACCTGCTTCGTCACAGCATCGAGCTCGATGACGTGCGTATGGGTATCAAAGCTGACACCCGGCTCGTTAAATCCAAGATGCCCGTTCATACCGACCCCGAGCAGCAATACGTCAATATGGCCATGCGATTGAATAAAGGCATCCATCTTATCGCATTCCGCTTGCAAATCCGCACCTTTGGCATCAAAAAAATGGATATGCTGCTCATCAATGCCGCAAGGCTTAAAAAAGTGTGCGTCCAGCGTTTGGCGGCAGCTGCCTTCGTCAGTTCCATCCAGCCCTACCCACTCGTCGAGGCTGATGAAATGGCACGCATCAACCGTCACCTCACCGTTTTCAACCGCTTTCACCAAATGGTTGAATGTGCCCAGCGGCGTATTGCCTGCAGCCATGCAGACGAGCGAGTTCGGCTTCTTTTTCATCTGTTGAATGATGATTTCAGCGGCTCGCCGGGACATCTTGTCGTAATTAGGCTCCACATACAAGTTCATCGCACTAACTCCTTTTTTCCATAGTCAACTGCTCATAAGCAAAAGCTGCCGCTCCGACCGCCCCTGCTTCTTCGCCCAGCGAAGTCAGCTCGATCCTCGTAGCAATCGGAGTTAACCTGGCGACCGTGGCTTGAATCGCATCAAGTACGGCTGGAAGCGACTGCGATACGCCGCCGCCTAGAATCACCTTTTGCGGGTTTAGCAAACTTACCATGTTCGCAATACCGATAGCTAAGTCTTGGACAAATGTGGTGATGATCTCAACCGCTTGGGGCTGCCCCTGCTTGTATAACGCGAATAGCTCTTGCGCCGAATAACCGTGCTTGGACAAGGCGAGGCCTGAAATCTTTTTCTCATATTGTCCGAATTCACCGAAAGCGTTTACATTTCCATTAAAAATATATGGATTCATCACCATATAGGCAATTTCTCCTGCCATATAACCGCTTCCTTGGATTAAAGCGCCGTTTGCGACGATCGCACTTCCTACGCCAGTGCCAATGGATATCACGATATAATCGTTCGTGTTTTTTGCCGTCCCTACCCAACGTTCGCCAAGCGCTGCACAGTTCACATCGTTATTCACATAAACCGGTTTATCTAAAAACGTTTGCATCTCAGCTTTGAATGGCATGTATTTCCATTGAAAAGCTGGTGCTTCAATGACGGTGCCTTCTTTACTATCCGTAATCCCCGGTACCCCGAAACCGATCGCAGCCACTTGCTCCATCGTAACAGCGCAGGCTTGCAAATATGCCTGAATTTGCACAGAAATTGCTTCGAGATCACTTGAAGTGCCAACCTTTTTCTTGTAAACCACATTTCCATCGCGGTCAGTAATGACCATGATCATCTTCGTTCCGCCGATATCGACACCGATGAGGAATGGTTCCTCTGCATCCTGCTGACTTCCATGACTCCTATTCACCATAAGCCTCTTTTGAAGTCACCTCCACTGCCTGCTTAGCACATTCAGTTAGTTTGTTCTGTAATCGTACTAACTAATTTAACTTTAATCCGATCGTTTCGTTATGTCAATGCCAAAACAAACTCAATTCAAGGATTCGCAAAAGAAAAAGCCCGCCACAGGCGAGCCGTCTAAATCAATTCCTTCTCTTCATCAAATGCATAGGCAATAACCCCCAGCACTCCTGCTTCCGTACCCACTGCTGCCGTCTCGATCGTTGTGCGGATCGGGGTCATTTTATTGATATTCCCTTGAATATCAGCGAGTACGGGGGACAAACAGACGGAGACCTCCCCGCCAATAATCACTTTTTCCGGATTCAACAGACTGACCATATTGGAGATGCCGATGGATAAGTGTCGGATAAATCGTTTTACCACAGCAGCAGCTCGTTCCTCCCCTTGTTCATAAGCTTGAAACAACGCCTGGACCGACGTTTCATGATCTGCCAGCGCTTTGCCGGAAATCTTGTTCTCATAAATCCCGAATTCGCCCATTTCATTCAGCCGTTCGCCGGAAACATCTTCTTCCGTCACGAGATAAGCGATTTCCCCAGCCATGAAGTCCTTGCCATGAACCAGACTCCCGTTCGCCACGATCGCGCTGCCTACCCCTGAGCCCAAACCAATATAGATGTAGATAAAATCGTCCAAATCTTTTGCCTCACCAGCCCAGCGCTCCCCCAAAGCAGCACAATTCACGTCGTTATTTATATAAACCGGCTTGCCTAACCGCTTCTTCATTTCCTCAACGAAATGGACATTTTTCCAATTCAGCGCCGGCGAATCGACAATAATTCCTTCCCTGCTGTTCGTCAGCCCCGGAATGCAAAAACCGACCGCAATCACACGCTCCATGGAAACGGATGCCTTCTCCAAACCTGCATAAATGGAATCTTCGATTTGCTGAAAATTATGGCCTTCATTCCGCCATTCATTCCATTGCACATTGCCGTCCAAATCCGTAATGCAAATGCGCATGCCGCCTTCCTTCAGTTCCACGCCAACGCCGAAGCCAGACTGTGGGTTGAACCCAAGCTCAATCGCCCTCCGCCCGCCTTCTCTCGTCGACGATCCGAACCCTGTCTCGACAACAAACTTCTTAGCAATCAATTCATCGACGATGGCCGAAACGGTCGAACGGCTGAAATTCAGCTTCTGTGCAACCTTCGCGCGGCTAATCGGCTGATCCGAACGGATCGTTTCCAATACAAGATCACGGTTTATTTTCTTTAAATACGCCAGATTCCGCTTCTTCACGCCCTGCTTCTCCTTGACTCGAACCTTAGATTGTTTGCATTGAAAACAAACTGGTTACAATCTAATGTAATTCAACAGGGAAGTATCGTCAATGAACGAACTTCGCAAACAAATCCTGAAACACCTTGTCTCGGTTCACATAACGGACATACCGAATGAAATGACGTGACGCATCCATACTCCAGCGGAAGTCTGAGGACAGGATGGGACTATGCACGAGATCACTTGGCAGCCAGGTATCATTGTTCAAAAAGGCAATCGTTGAAATATCCCAAATCACACGCGAATAGCCGGCATGATCGTCGTGGCATTTCTCATAGGTTTCGTATAAATAGCGTCCGATCTCACCCTTGTCCAACACATAATCGCGCACCTCCGACAAGGTTGTTTGCAGATGGGAAGTAACGCCCATGCAAGGCACCAAGACCAGCGGCACACCGCAATCGAGCACGGTTCTGGACGCATGCAGATCCTGTGCCAGGTTGAATTCTTTGGTGTCCGGCCAATGCAAGGCATGCCCCCCCAGCCAAATCACGACGATTTTCCCAATAATCGCCGGCTCCATGAGGATCGCTGAGGCGACATTCGTGATCGCCCCGATCGCTACAACATACAGCGGATCATCATCTGCCCGGCGAGCCATCGCGCGCTCTACCAGATTTCGCGCGGCATCACTGTCCACCGGTACTTCAGCATCGGATAAGTAGGTCTCCGAACCTCTATAGATAGGCACTGCCTCCGATTTCCCCATGATGGACAGTATTTTTTTGAGCTCGTTGTAGCTTTTCTCCATGCCATCCCCCGGCCCTGAGGAAAGTGAATTGAAAAAAGGAGCTGCATAGCACGCTTCAACCTGAATTTTATCTGGAGATTGTAAAGCATAAATAACCGCAAATTGATCATCAATCTCGTTATACGTGTCCGTATCCAGCACGATGCTTACTTTCCCTTTAGGCGGAGTTAATCGCCGAATCAGCTCTTCCTGCGGCAATGTCGGAAATGGCATGGTTAACACTCCTTTACGAATTTATTTCAGGTTTGGGGTGATCTCGAAGCCAATTCAAGATGTCATCTATCGTACGAACAGGTACGATTTGCAGTTTCTTGGCTCCATTTCTTGCCTCTTGTTCATTCTCAATGGGAACAAAAAATACATCCGCACCAGCCCTTTCTACGGTATAAGCCTTTTGCTCCACGGCCCCCACTGGACCTACCAATCCGTCTTGTCCGATTGTGCCAGTGCCCGCAACGCGATTTCCGTATGTGACACCGTTTGGTGTGCGTTGATCGATCAACGTGAGTGCAAGCATAGCTCCATGCGACGGCCCTCCTTCGTGAAGGAAATAGTCATGATAGATCACTTTGTCAGGAATGTCATACTGCAAATCATCACTGACTTGAACACCAAAGACAGCCCGTGTGGGATCATCGGCACTACTGTGTGTTCCCACTTTGAGCGTCAATCGCTGGGCACCACGGTGTACATACACGTCGACGGACGCACCCGGCTTCACCGATGACATGTACGCGGTCAATTCTTGCACTTTTGAAACCGACTGACTGTTGATTTTTTTAATGACATCGCCAACCTGTAGAATGCCTTGGACAGGACTGCTTGGGACAATCGCCGTGATGAGTACGCCATCCGCAGTGATCCCCTGCCCCTTCCCGAGCATTTGAAAAGCAATCGCACTTCCCGCAGCGTTCGCATCCGATTTCATGGATTGAGATTGCTGGTTATATTCTCCCAACGAAACCCCAAGCTTTTCAATCGGCTCGAACGTGTAGTGAGGAAATAATTGGGTATAAACCCAATCAACCGGAAAAGCAGGACGCTCGAAAACGAGTACACCCGAGATCTCTCCATGCATACTCCCGCCATTCACTGCTGCGTACCGATTCATGTTCATCGTGACCCCAGGATAGGTGACCAGGTTAGAGGTAGGCCAGAACAAAAAGGATAGGATACCAAGCATGAAAAGAAAGACAGATACGCTCTGTATGGGGAATTTACGCCAAACACGTTCACTGAAAAAGAGGTCGACAAAAACAAGCAGCCATACGATTCCCAAAGAACCGACCGAATACGGTAAATGTTTCGGAACCGTTACAATGGCTATGACAGCCAATGCTCCAGCGATGCATACGGCTCCACTTCGCCATAGAACCCATCGCGCTTGATGGCTGAATCCTGGCTGGATTCCCTCCCTGTGTCTTTGAACATGATACCGTCTGGCCGAATAAATGTTCAGCAACGCCCCAACGATCCAAATCAGAGGCACGAGAGCTATGATGTATACAAAATAATCAAGGTCATCAATCCAATAAATACCATTTCCGAACCGGACAGGGTCGGGAAGCCATACCAATTCGCCAATCAAAGATAGCATAATGGCTACAAGCATGCCTAAATAATATGTTTTCCGCCAGCCTTTCATGCATCAATTACAACCTTTCATTGTGATGTTTGGAACATCTCTCCATAAATTGGATAACCGATTAGACGCGATTTGGGCAAGAAAGTTTCAGAAAAAATAGCCAGGGCGCAATAGAAATCGATTTCAAGCGCCATGGCTATGTATGGAAGAACTTCTACTGGATGAAACCATCATTTCTTTGCCACGAACCACCTTCATCTGTACTTCTGTAGCTCATCGTAGCAGCTTGCAGCGCTCCCCTCGCGGCTTCCTGAAGCGTCGCGTAGCGATTCTCCATCCCCAACAGAGGTCCCGCATTGTCCGCCCCTCGATAATAATGGCTAAGCTCATAGAAGTAAGCGCCCTCCCGGTTCTTAAGAAGGTGAATGCCGATATACACGCCATCAACTCTGGCTTTTAACGTTTGCACGACTTCGTGAACCGACTCAATATCTGCATGAACGTGCTCAAGCTCAGTTAAATCTAACATTGTATGCCTCCGTAAGTTCAATAATCATCCATTGCCAGATGACAGGCCTGCGCCCTGTGGGTATTTTATCCATTAATCGTTAAAAAAACACATGTGTCAAAGCGGAGTAAGCTCCTCTGAATGCGCTCCGAATTCATCTTGCGCCGGATCTGCATTTTCGCATGTTTATTCGCTTGACCGTTGTCATATATAGTACAAAACGACTACGGGGTGAACCGCATGAACCCAAATGGACAACAACCGAATATTCTCATCATTCTCGTCGATGAAGAGCGATACCCGCCTGTATACGAAAGCGCGGTGACGCGGGAGTGGCGCCAACATCATCTCACCGCGCACGAACGCTTAAGAGCGCATAGTCTCGAGTTTCATCGCCACTACATCGGCAGCGCCGCTTGCTGTCCCAGCCGGGCGACTTTATTTACAGGGCATTATCCTTCGCTTCACGGGGTTTCGCAGACCGACGGCATCGCCAAGCACGCTTATGACTCCGACATGTTCTGGCTAAACCCGCACACGGTGCCCACGATGGGTCATTATTTCCGCGAAGCCGGCTATCAAACCTTTTACAAAGGCAAGTGGCATATTTCACAAGAGGATATTGTGCGTCCCGGTACACACCAAAGCTTGCCGAGCTATGAACCTGTCACCGGTGTTCCTGATCCGACGAAGGAACAGTTATATTTGCACGCCGATCCGCTTGCTGCCTACGGATTCTCCAACTGGATCGGCCCGGAGCCGCATGGCGCGAATCCCCGCAATTCCGCATCCTCCGCCGGGATCGGCCTGAGCGGCCGGGACATCGTGTACGGAGCGGAAGCTGCTGCGCTGATCGAATCGCTAGACCGGCAAAAGCAGAATGGCGACGACAAGCCCTGGCTCATCGTCGCCTCCTTCCTCAATCCGCACGATATTGTCTTGTACGGCGCCTTAACGGCTCATCATCCGCTGTTCAATTTCGCAGTGGAACCGATGCCCGATCCGGCCCCTGCACCTACGCAGAGCGAGTCGCTGCATACGAAGCCACGGTGTCAGGCGAGCTATCGGGACACCTACCCGCAGGCGCTGCAGCCGATATGGAATCAAACCCATTACCGGCAGCTCTACGAGCAGCTGCAAAAAAATGCCGACCAGCAAGTGAACCAAGTGCTGGAAAGTTTAATCAGGTCCTCTTTCTACGAGGACACGTATGTCATCTTTACATCCGATCATGGCGATTTACTTGGCTCGCACGGGTATATGCACCAGAAATTTTACTGTGCCTACGAAGAAGTGATCCACGTACCGCTTATCGTCCATCATCCGCGCTTGTATGACGCGCCTCGGCATTGCGGGAAGCTGACGAGCCATCTCGATCTGCTGCCGACCTTGTTAGGCTTGGCCAACACCGACGTCAGCGAAATTCAGCGCCGTCTGCAAGCGAGGTTTAGCGACGTACACCCGCTCGTCGGCAGAGATCTTTCGCCGCTCATAACCGGCCAGCTGTCCGAGCACGATATGAAGGAAGAACCGGTCTATTTCATGACTGATGATGACGTGACTCGCGGCCAGCACCAAGTCAGTCCGGTTGGGATTCCTTACCAATCTGTGGTTCAGCCCAATCATATCGAGACGATTCTGCTCACGATCACACGGAACCAGAGGCAGGAGCTATGGAAGTTTACCCGTTATTTTGACAACCCGCAGTTTTGGAGTGAACCCGGTGTTCGGGACGTTCAGCTCACGGCGAGCATAGTCCCCGGGGTCCATCCATGTCTGAAGACGGTCAAAACCGTGCCCGCGCCGGATGAATATGAGCTCTATAATTTGACGGAAGATCCCATGGAGACGCGGAATCTCGCCTATCCGGACTATATGACCGATGAATCCAGAGCGGTTCAAGCTTACATGGCGCGTGAGCTGCAGGAACAGCGGAGCCGCAAGCGACTCGTGCCTGCGCAAGCTTAACGTGAGGGGCGCGGAGCGCGTCTGTACATAGCGAATAGCGGAAGATCATCTTCCGCTATTTCCCTTCGGTATGCGCGAAATGAACGTTTCAATCGTCCCGTCAAAAGGAAACAAATGATCGCGAACCCGCTCCTTCAGGCTTTCCAGCTCTTGCCTCGCCCGTTTGATCAATTCTTCGGGGTATCCGAATTGAACGGCGTTGCTGGCGAATTCGTCTTCGTCGACCACCAGCCATTCCCCTTTCCTTTGCACATAATCCAAATCCAGATCTACAAACGATACCGTCGATCCTTGCAGCGTGGCAGGCTGGTTAATATTACAGTAATATTGCTCGATCTGCCCATCCACAATATTCGCACTTACCGTAAACCAGGAAACAAAGGAGAAAAATTCAATCGTCCATGCTTCCATCGTGAACTCTTTTTGCTTCGTATAATGGTTCAGCTTTCTGCCATACTCGCCCAACACAAACATATGTTCATTGCTCTCTGCCAATAAAAGAGTTTCCCATTCATAATGCGGCTTGTCTCCGTATTTCAAAGCTCTTATCGTGATATGTTTCTCCATCGTATCTTCCTTCTTCTCCAAATATGCTACAATAAAACAAAAAACAAACAGGAGTGACGCCACGTGTACGAGCATCTCGTTATTTTCAAATTCAATGAGCACATCAACCCAGCCCAACAACAACAATTATTGGACCAATTACTGGCGTTTCGCCATCAGATCCCCGGCATCACGGACATGAGCGCAGGGATCAATGTGACCGAAGAGATCGCGAATATCCGCGGTTATACGCTCGGTTTACGGGTGACTTTCGAGAACCTTGAAGCGCTTCGTGCCTATGGTCCGCACCCTGTTCATCAAGCGTTCGTGAAGTCGCTGGACGGCATGTTGGACAATGTGATCGTGGTCGATTACAGCATAGCCACATAACATAACGACCGACCGTTTCCCGCCTGCTCTCCGGCCAGAAACGGTTTTTCTTTATCTTACCCAACGCGTATGGAACATGCCAATGCAAATTTGTGTTTGCCTTTAAACATGCTATACTAAAATGGTTAATGCTGGCATTTTAATTCACAAAGAAAGGGAGAAACAACTATGAATACCAAACAGCTCGAACGAATCCATGCGGGAAAGGGCTTTATCGCAGCCCTGGATCAAAGCGGCGGCAGCACTCCCAAAGCTTTGCAGCAATATGGCATTCAAGAAGACCGCTATTCCAACCCCGATCAAATGTTTGAATTGGTTCACGAGATGAGAACGCGTACCATTAAAAGCCCTGCGTTTGATTCCGCATACATACTGGGCGCCATTTTATTTGAGAACACGATGGATCGCACCATCGACGGTCAATTTACCGCTGATTATTTGTGGGACAAGAAGGGGATTGTACCCTTTTTGAAAGTTGACCAAGGGCTTGCCGATCTTGCCAACGGGGTTCAGCTGATGAAGCCGATTCCTGGATTGAACGAGCTGCTGAAACGTGCAGTGGCGCGCAACATTTTTGGCACAAAAATGCGCTCGGTGATTAAGGAAGCCAATCCGGCTGGCATTCGCCAAGTCGTTGAGCAGCAATTCGAGCTGGGCAAACAAATCGCCGCGATAGGCCTCGTTCCGATTATCGAGCCTGAAGTTGACATTTACAGCACAGATAAAGCGATGTCCGAGAAGATTTTGAAGGACGAGCTGCTCAGTCAGTTGGCGGCCCTTGACCCGGATGTCAAGATTATGCTGAAGCTCTCCATTCCGACAGAAGCGAATTTCTACAGCGATCTCATGCAGGATCCGCATGTGGTCCGCGTCGTCGCTTTGTCTGGCGGCTATTCACAAGCAGAAGCGAATGACAAACTGGCTCAGCATCATGGTTTGATCGCCAGCTTCTCGCGCGCATTGTCGCAAGGATTAACGTACCAGCAAACGGAAGATGAATTCAACGACATGCTGGGTAAGTCCATCCATGACATATACGAAGCTTCGATTCAATAAGGTCTTATCCAACGTATCCTAAACAACGACGTAAACAGGGTGTCCGAGGCCACTTACATGGCTATCGAGACACCCTCTTCTTGTTAACTTGAGCCGCTGTCTATGTTGCAGCGGTTGCGGCGGAGTTGTGCCTTTTCTGAATCTCATGCATCCCCATAATAACCGCCACCAGCTCATAACTATCCAGCTCCGCGCTGTTATTATCCAAACGAAAGGCGCCTGAGCTAAATATACCGTTGACTTGGCTGAACGCTGCAACTTGGGCGCCGGATTGCTCACAAATCTCATACTCTCTTGACATGAACGAACCTACGATGTCATAGCTGCCTCTTCCCGCCGTTTCGTACGTGAATTTCTTGGTAAAGAACGAAAAGCGGCTCCGCAGAACACCTAACTGCCGCTCATCGGCATCCATCACTTCCCATCGGTTTGAGAAGAATGGAAAGCTTCCCTTGCACAACAGCCGGCCATCTGAACCAAATACATCGATCGCTGAAGTAAAAGCACTCTTGAGATCAATCTTTCCCACATTCTGCTCTTGTTCATTTAATATTTCCGTGATACCGACACTGAAGAAACGATCCTTAAAATAAAGCTTCATCCCAAGCACCTCCTGCTATAAATTCATACGAAGATGAAGTGCGGTTGTTTCGCTGCCACAACAAAATAGGCCCTTTGCAGGACCTATTTATCTATTTAAGCAAGTAACTTTCGATCGATCATCGCTTTCATATCTTGCACCAATTGAATCGAAGCTTCAATCTCCACTTTGCGCGTCGACACACTTTCGATGCTGCAGCCAATAGGAATGCCCTTCTCCAAGCCGAACTCGAAAATTTCTTCAAAGATTTTTTTCGTTAACTGAATGGACTTGTCCAACACATCGCTGGAATAAATCAATTCATTTTCCAACCAGGATGGAATGCGAATGCCCAGCCATTTCATGAAATCCAATGTTTTCGGCGAACCGCAAGGCGCGAGGTTGAACAAGATCGGGACCATCTCCACCCCGTTGCTTTGGCAGTAATAATAGTACTCGGACAAGAAATTTTTGGAGTTCTCCACATCATACGTCGCTTGCGATACGAAAAACTGGCATCCGCTCTGCACCTTGCTCATGACCCGCAAGTGCTCATCGTTCTTCTTCATATGTCTCTCTGGAATGACAACACCGCCGAAAGTCAGATTGTCATTATGATGTTTGCTCAGCTCATAAGCGCGATTCAAATCGACATTCACAGCCTGAGAATGGGAAGAACTGCCTACGAATACTGCGAACCGGTCGCGGTCGTTTTCCAATTTGACCCAGTCAGCGAATTGATCCTCCGTATATTTACCTACACAGCGATAAATAATCTGATCATAGGGCAAGGACTTGAAATAATTTTCACTATAGGTCAAGGGATCGAGCGTCGGCAAATAGGGAAAAGGTCTTTCGTGCTCAATCCGATCGGCTTCATCCTGGACATCATAAAGAATCAAGGCATCAATTTGCAGATCTTTGATCCGCTCCAACTGTTTCCGGGATATTTCCGCGATTTTGTCCGGCGGATGCGTCGCCTTGGGCGGTGTCATTCCATAGGTGATAATGCCGGCTTGTTTAGCCGCAATTTTCTCTCTAAGCATACTTGCTCCCCTTCCGTATCGGCATGCCCATCCAACGCAGGAACTCATGCACAACCCCGTTATTCCTCGGTATACAAAAGGTATCACAAATTGGCAGATATACTGTAATTCCCTTATCATATATCTAGTTATAGCTTAAAACTATAACAGAAAGGCGAATTAGCCCCTATCATCAAGAAATGGACTGCTTCAATGCTTCGACGTAGGCCGCCCCCAGTTTCGTCAAGACGGCATGTTTGTGAGAAATCCATCCCACATGGATACTTTCCTCGCATTCCAAAGGCACGGGAATGATTTCATTGCCGTTTAAATCAGAGGGAAGGACCCCTGTGGAAATCGTATATCCGTTCAATCCGATCAATAAATTGAATAACGTTGCCCGATCCGTAACGCGAATGCTCTTCTGATGCGAAAGCGTACTAAGAATTTCCTCGGAAAAATGAAACGAATTGTACTCCCCCTGATCAAAGCTCAGGTATGGATAGGGTTCCAGCTGTTCGATCGTGACTATCGACTGCTTGGCAAGCGGATTTTTAACACTGATAAAAATATGCGGCTTCGCTGTAAACAAGTTGTTGAACTGCAAATTGGCTTCTTTCAGCATCTTGTGAATGACTTTCTCATTAAATTCATTTACATATAAAATGCCGATTTCACTGCGCAGCATTTTGACATCTTCAATAATTTCATACGTCTTCGTTTCGCGCATCGCCAATTCATATTCATCCTGCCCGTGCTCCTGTACCAATTTCACAAAGGCATTCACCGCAAACGCATAATGCTGCGCAGAAACCGAGAAATGCTGCGGCGAAGGCTTGGCGTTCCGGTAGCGGTTCTCCAGCAATTCCGCCTGCTCGACAACTTGGCGCGCGTAGCTGAGGAACTCTACCCCTTCCTTCGATAGGGAGATTCCTTTATTGGATCTGTCGAAGATCGAGATCTGCATCTCTTCTTCCAAATCGCGGATCGCATTGGATAGACTGGGCTGCGTAATGAACAATCGTTTGGCCGCCTCATTAATCGAACCTCGGTTCGCGACCTCAATGACGTATTTGAGCTGCTGTAATGTCATGAAACCTCTACCCTTCCATGATGTCCGCATGCAATGCGCTGGCAACCTCCATCATTCTTGGAAGCACCGCCGGATTCGTGCCGGATACGTAAAGATCTCCTTGATAATAACGGAAAGGAATTTGCGCCTCGCCATAGCTCCACATGAAAAAATCGCCTTCAATGGACATTGTTGTCGCCCCTGTCACCGTAAACACCGATGTATATGTAAAATCGGGCTGAGAGGCGAAATACGCTTGACATTCCTCCAAAGATATCGTTTTCATCGGATAGTGTTCTTGTAACTCTCTTGTCAGTCTATAGCGTTGACTCATTGTTATCTCCTCCATATTCGTTCCAACATCGCTACCACACCTCATTATTACTCATCTCAATAAAATGAGCAAATGGAACACAGGCGGACGATGATTCACCGCCTTCCGCCTGCCTCCTGCCCAGCCCCCGACTCCGGCCTCAGGCGCGTAGTCCGATTTAGCCCAACTGCACGGGTCGTTTAGCGCTCTGGAGGTGCTGGAGCCCGGTTGTCCCCCGCTTACCGCACATATTTCGGCACTTGTGTGCCGAAAACTCGGCTATAGTCCGACAATTACGGACTGCAATGAGCCCCCCACCGGACTACAGAGCGCAAAGCAATACAGGCTCCAACCTGTACCAACGGTTGGAGCCTGTGTTGTGCCGCACGATCGCTTTAGTCCCAGCGGAACGTAAAACTTGCGACAATGAAAGCGACGATCGCCCACCCGCCGAGCACAGCGGCCTGCATCCACAAGTCGCCGAAGCCGGCGCCGACATTCATCACTTGGCGAAGCGCTGTCGACAAGTGTGAGATCGGCAGCACGTTGACCACGGCCTGGAACGCACCAGGCATCGAGTTCGTCGGAAAAAACACCCCGCCCAGAAACATAAGCGGGAATGAAATCACCCCGGCAATCGGCCCCGCCGATTCCGGCGTTTTCGCCAAGCCGGCGATGATGAACCCCACCGCCATGAAAGCCAGCGTGCCAAGCACGATGAAGAACACAAGCAGCCACCACGAGCCATTCACTTGCGTGTGAAAGAACAGGCTGCCGATCAGCACGACGAACAGCGCTTGAATGCTGTTCAGCAGCAAACGCGCCGTAATTTGGGCACCGATAAAAGTCGGCGCCGTCAGCGTCGTGCTCTGCATCCGCCGAAGCACGCCCCGCTCGCGCCACGAAGAGATTTGTCCAGCGACACCGTTCAGGTTGTTGGACATAATCATCATCGCAACAATGCCCGGCACAAGGAAGTCGATATATTTTAAATTCAGCGATCGCACACCTTTGCCTTCCACCATCACCGCCGGCTTATACTGCGTGATCTTCTTGCTGACGCCGTCAACAAGCTGCCCAATCACAGCAAGTCCGACATTCGCTCTGGATGCATCGGTCTCGTCGTAGTAGACTTGAAGATTCGTAGGATTGACCGCACTCGCACTCGATGCCGCTTCGACAGCCGCGATCTGTGCGCCGTAGCCGCTAGGAATGACGATAACAAACTGCTTGTCCCCTTTTTTGAGCAATGCTTGCGAGCCCGCTTCATCCGGACTGACAATCGCTTTCAACGGCGATACGGAAGAGTCTTCCAACATGGCAATTAATGACTGCGACTGCGGCGTCGCATCCTGATCGACGATCACGGTATTGAGCGACACGCTGCCCCCTTTACCGATGAACGACCCCAGCATGACCATGAGCAGAAGCGGAAACAGCAAGGTAAAGAACAGCATTTGGCGATTACGGGCAAAAATACGGAGCTGAGCAAGCGTCAGCTGGATGTATGCAGCAACATTCATTCCTCTCTCAAGCTCCTTCCTGTCATGTGGATGAACACGTCCTCAAGCGTCGCCGTCCTCGTCTGCAGCTCATCATAAGCGATTCCCACCTCGCCGGCTTTTTCGATAAAATGTATAAGTGATGCTTGCAAATTGTCGGTATACAGAACGAACGCATCTTGGCGCAAATCAACTTGCTTCACTTCTGCGATCGATTGCATGAGCTGCAGGACCGATGTTCGTTCCGCTTCCGGCAAGCTCTCGTAACCGGATAGCCTGAACTCAATTGCGTTGCCGGAATGAAGGCTGCGCACGAGGCGCTGCGGGGTATCGAGGGCAATCACCTTCCCCTGGTCCATCAAACAGATGCGATCGCAAAGCACGTGCGCTTCATCCATATAATGTGTGCTTAAGACAACCGTTTTGCCTTGCTCCTTAAGCTTCAGAATGATGTCCCACAGCGTCCGCCTTGCTTGGGGATCGAGCCCCGTTGTCGGTTCATCCAGGAACACAACCTGCGGGTCATTCACGAGTGCGAGCGCAATCGCCAGCCGCTGCTTCTGGCCGCCGGACAAGTGCTTAACACGATCGTTCATCTTTTCCTTCAAGATCATGGCTTCAAGGAGCGGTTCAATCGGCAGTGACTTGGGATAAAAGCTGGCGTACATACGAACGATTTCCTTTACTTTCAGCAAATCGAACATCGACGTCGATTGCAGCTGAACGCCGATCACTTCCTTCACCTTGCGCAAATCCTTCTGCGTATCATAGCCGGCGACCCTCGCCGAACCGCCATCGGGGCGGCGGAGCCCCTCGATCATTTCCATCGTCGTCGTTTTCCCCGCACCATTAGGACCAAGAAGTCCTAAAACTTCACCGCGCATAACGGTAAAATGGACACCATTCACAGCCGTATGCGTACCGTACTTTTTGACTAAACCATCCGCTATGATGATCGGTTCGCCGGTATCGCCTGCGGCTTGTATAGCTTCAGCAGCGCTTTTCATGTTCACACTCCTTTTTATATATGAATCCTGTAGCTTACCACATTATAACACTTTACTAGGAAGTTCTGCTCCGCTTCCCTGAACTCATCACCAACAAACCTTTGACAAAACAAACCATGCTGATCGCCCCTAACAGACCAATCGCAGCAATCGGGAGTGAATGATACAGTGAGCTGGTAAACACCCGAAGTTCAAGCATGCGGATTCAGGCAAGCGCGCCGAGGTAGAATAAGATCAAATCGGTTAAAAACCAACCAAAACCCTGTCTCTTAAACTTGATCAACCGGAAGCTTACGAAAGAAGTAATAGGAATTATGACGGTTAACAATCCTATTTTTAGGTATAACGTAACCTCTTCTTCCATTAACAAAAAACGCCACCTCTTCTGAGACGAACCCCATTTATTTACTTAAATTGCAGATAATTCATCGAACATCTATTTGTTCCGATAACTAGAGTTATTCCTGCATTTAAAGTCACTAACACTACTTAAAGAGCTAGATTTAGCAAAAATAGCAGACATACTGGAAATATACAGGAGGTTGTTTATGTCGACTGGTGAGTCGCGGGAGTTAGCGAAGTTTTTCTACGTTAAGACGAGGTGCGAGGTGAAAAGGGGGCAGTTACGCCTGTGAAACAGGCTTAACCTTCGGGTGTGAGCGCACTAGGCAGGCTAGACGCGCGGTTAGCTTTGTTTGTCAACGCTAAGTTAGGCGGCGCGAGCTTAACATGACATGCCGCTAAGCTCACGCACGTGCGCAAGGCTTTTCTTTTTCCTGCTTACCGTCATTCGCCGCCCGAATTTACAACCGCCAAACCGTTACTAATCAGATTCGTTAACGATTCATCTTTACTCAGTTCCTGTAGCTCCTCTGTGAGGGAAACTAGCATATCCCCCAAATCTATATTCGCCGCTGCCAGCTCCAGCAACTCCATACGCAGCAGCCAATCATGCGGATACGAACGGTGTAACTCTGCATGAATCTCACGAAGCTCCACGGCATTTTCCACCACCCAATTGCGCTCTCTTATGTGCGCCACGCTCTGATACAACACTTCCAAGTCCGTCAGCGCAACAGGAGCAGAAGCCGGCGGCGGAGCATCCTCCTTATCCTTCAGGACTGGCGCTTCAAAGTAAGAGGCAGGATCAGCGGCTCCGGGATAAGCCGACACAATCCGTGAACCGACCGCCATATCATAGGTGCCCCATTCTTCTTGAAAAAGCACCTCATCCTTCCATGTCACCGTGCATGCCTCGAAGGAAATAAGAATGACGCAAGTCGTCCGCCTGGTTATTCCCGCAACTTTGCCTTCTACACATACCCCGCTCTCGAACACAATCCGGGCGATCTGGCCTTCCACAATGCCCAATTCCGCCAGAGCCTGATCATCGCAATGCTCCAAAGCATTTCCACCCTGCAGCAAGCCAATTGGCGTACCAAAACCTTTGGCATGGTAATCCTTCCCATGGCCGGTCAATTGCTTACGATCAACGCTGAGCGCCGTCTCACCAGCCGTGTGCACATAGACGGCTTCGCCGTGCTCATCCTTTTTCAACCGATCGACGATTCCTGTGACACTAATCCCGGAATTGAATTCGATCGTGGCGACATTTCGCGAACGCAGCGCTTTCTCCAGACTTTCCGTGCCGCCAACCCGGAAGGCCATCGTGCTCGCCAAAGATGCTACGCCTTCCATCAATTGCTCAAAGCTTTTACAAACAAAAAGCTGACTCTGCATCTCTGTCACAGGCTTGGGGCTGGCGATACACGCTTCTACCGAATAAGGTATTTTCTCAACCGCATCTGTAAAGCAGTGCTTGCTTTCACCGACAGAAGATAACAAGCCTGCACCGTATATTTTCGGATCGTTCACATCGCCAATCAGCCCATATTCGACCGTCGCCCAAAATAAACGCGATACCTTCTCCGCCTCTGACAATCCGACGATCGCCTTTTGCTTCTCCTCAGCAAGCTTCTGGGCCGCTGCTTTTTCTTCGGCTGTGGACCGCGGATTCTCCATCACAATGGTCAACTGCCGAAGCGCCTCGAACGCCTCGCGCCGCTCTTTCATGGAAAACGCATTGGCGCCAACCGTACCGATCGCCTGCACATAAGCCCGATATTCCGGATCAAATAAAATAGGCGCGTGCCCCGCCGCTTCATGGATAATATCCGGTGCCGGCGTATATTCAATGTTCGTTAATTTCCTGATTTCAGTGGCGATCGGCAAGATGCCATTAGCCAGCAATTCATAAAATACAGAGCCAGGCACAAGGCCATTGACAATAACGGCGCCCCAGCCAATTGTCCCCAAACAAGCATTCATCTCGGAAACACGGGGGATTTTCTCCGTTCCAATGCCTGACTGTAAGAGTCCGTCTACAAAAGCGGCATGCGCTTTATCATGTAAAGCGTGGTGGTTTTGCCGCATCACATAGCGCCATACAGCGTGATCAATGGGGGTGTAACGGTCATAGTGCTGCTCGGTTTCATACGGTTGCAAATGAGTCGGAATCCTTTTCATTTCCTTCATCAACTCCTTATCAGACTGCACACTACTAAGTTGTAAGCCCTTACAAAATCTTGTTCATCCGATCCTTGAACGCCTCCCAGTGCCTCCTTACGCCATTTGGCATTTCTTAATTTCATTATATTTCCATTCCTCCCAATCAGCAAAAACATGCGGCATTGTGCACCCGTATTGCCGCATGTGTGCTTTAATTCAGTGAAGCTCAGCGTCTCTTTTCACACAATCCCCTCAAACGGTAATGACGACATTCCCGCGCTTGTGCCCTTGCTCCACATAAGTATGCGCTTCGGCCATCTGTTCCAGCGGGTAGCACCGGTCTATGGCCGGTTTCAGCACGCCCTCCTCCATAAGCGCCTTCAACAGCTCCAAATCTTCCCTTCGCACCTTCGCGATCCCTTGTCCGTCAACCGTCACGTAGACCCCATTTGGAGCTAGTGCTTTTTTACGATTAGATTTCGGGATTTTCCCTACAGCATCAAAAATAAGATCATAATTCCCGCCAGTCTCTGTCCAATCATCCTTCGTATAATCAACAACTCGGTCCGCCCCCAGCGATCGGACCAAATCCACATTCGCTGTGCTGCATACCCCGGTCACTACTGCGCCGAAATATGTCGCCAGCTGCACCGCGGAACTCCCGACCGAACCGGAAGCTCCATAGATGAGAACTTGCTGTCCCTTCCGAATCTGCCCTTTTCTAAGAAAATACAGCGCCGTCGTGCCCCCGGAAAGAATCGCTGCAGCTTCCTCGTAGGTCGAATGCTCCGGTTTCATAGCCACCAAGCCGTCCTCCGGCAAGCATATGTACTCGGCGTGAGCGCCAAAACGCATACCGGGGAAGGCGAATATCGGATCCCCTTTTTGAAATCGCTTCACATCTTTCCCCACCGCCACGACGACACCGGACAGCTCCACGCCTAGTATGGGTTGTCTAGGTTTCGTAAGTCCCAAGAACAAGCGCATCGGTAGCCAGTACGCGAAGGGACTGTTAAAACTGCGTACTCTGCAATCCCCTGCCGTGACCGTTGTGGCATGGATCCGCACTTGGATTTCATCGTTTTTCGGTGTTGTTGTTCTTACTTCCACCAGCTTTAAAACATCAGGTGACCCATACTTCGTGCACACAATCGCTCTCATAATCAGCCTCCAGACTACATGTTGCATGCAGGATTCCGACAGATGACGATAAACCTGCACGATGTCAAATATATTCCAGATGCGGCTTTTGATGTCTTAAACAAAAAAGACACCGCTAAGGTGTCTTCACTTGCTCTTGCCTCCGTTACCGCACGTAGATGCCTCTTGCATATTGCACCGGCGGCTCGACTGTTCCCGTAACGGCTCTTATCGCATGTAAGCTCCAGTAAGGATCATCCAGCATGCCGCGGGCAACCCCGACGAGGTCGGCATCGCCATTGGCCAACGTAGCCTCGGCAAGCTGCGGATCTTCCAGTTTGCCGACGGCAATGACTGGAACGTCCAGCGCTTGCTTATAGGCGCGGGCAAACGGAACCTGATAGCCAGGGTGATTGCCAGGTTTCAATGCTCCTGGAGGCGCCTCGCCGCCGGAGGAAACGTGAAACATATCAGCGCCGGCCGCTTGATACTTCTTCGCGATTTCGAGCGAATGCGCGAGGCCGTAACCGCCATCCATATACTCGATGGCCGAGATTCTCAGGATCAGCGGCATATCCGCAGGCATCACGCTGCGCACCGCTTGAATCACCTCGACGCCGAAGCGCGATAAATCTTGTCCATATTCATCCGCCCGCTGATTAATGCCAGGCGAATGGAACTGATGGATCAAATAACCGTGAGCGCCATGCAGCTCGATCGTGTCGAAGCCCGCAGCAACCGCCCTTCTTGCCGCTTCTTTGAATTTCACGACCATGTCCTTCACTTCTTCCGTGGAAAGCGCTCTTGGCGGGGTTAAGTTCTCCCCATGTACAGGAACGGCCGACGAGCTCACAGGCTGCACGGCATCTTGTGCTTTGCGTCCGGCGTGTGCCAGCTGAATCCCGATTTGGGAGCCGTATTTGTGAACCTCATTGACAATCCGTGCATACGCCGGAATCTGTTCATCCGACCATAAGCCCAAATCGCGGTTCGTAATCCGGCCGTCCGGCTCGACATCGGTCATTTCCACAAGAATTAGCCCTGTACCACCAACGGCGCGGGATACATAATGAACAAAATGCCAGTCATTCGGTACACCGTCTTCGGCGTCCACGGAATACTGACACATCGGCGCCATCACGATGCTGTTTTTGAGCGTCAAATTTTTAAAAGAAAAAGAAGAATCTATAAAAGACATGAAATCACTCCTCAGTATGAATAGGCATGTATGTGATGCATTCCTTATTTTAATTGTTATCGAACTATAAAACAAGCGAATAAAGAAAAAGGGAGCCCGGACCATTTACATGGCTGCCAGGCTCCCTCTTGGCACAAAACTAAACTTTCGCAAACTTATAGCCGATTCCCCAAACCGTCTTGATCATCTTCGGATTTTTGGGATCTTTCTCAATCTTGTTTCTTAGCTTTGTGACAAATACATCAATTGACCTTTCGCTCACCAGCGTGTCACTCCCGCGTAAATACGTGATCAACTCTTCTCTGCTGAACACCCTGCCCGGATTGTTATTCAATAAATACATGATCTCGAATTCGGAGAATGTCATCTCCACATCTTCACCGTCAACACGGATCGTACGCAATGCTTTGTCGATACTTATAATGTCTTCGACCTTCCGCGGGCTCAACGGCTGGGCCATTTCATAGGTGTGGTTCGATCTCCGCATTTGCGCCGCCATTCTGGCCTCCAGCTCTTTCAAGCTGAATGGCTTGCATAAATAGTCATCTGCCCCGGCGAGCAGGGCGTTAACACGATTCGTAATATCCGTATTCATAGAAATCATAATAATAGGGACCGAGGAGATTTCACGTATTTCTTTACATAAATCAATCCCGTCAATGTCCGGCAAGATACAATCCGTAATAATAATTTCCGGCTTAAGCTCCTGGATCACATGCAATCCTTGAAGGCCGTTCTCAACTCTTTCCACAACATGCTCTTCATCTGTCAAATACATAGCGATCATATCTCCGATTACCGTCTCATCTTCAATTAATAAAACTCTCATGAATTAGATCCTCTCCATTCGTTGGATATGGACTGCAGGGAAGCAAAAACCGTTCGCAATTCCCGCTCCAGTCGATCAGCAGCGGCTGCATAATCTTCGCTTTGGACAATGGACTTCTCCAGTGCATCCGTGGCGTCAAACAGTTCGGCAGCCGAAATGTTCCCGGCCACCCCTTTGAGCGTATGGAGCCTACGAAGGGCCCCAGTCCGGTCATTCTGGGCTAAAGTCAACCGCAATTCCTCGATAAAAGAGCTATACTGCTGTTGAAACTTGCTAAGCATGTGCCAGACGATGTTTTCTTTGCCGCCAACTCGATGCTTGATCGCTTCGATATCAATACCTTCCACTTGACGATAAGGGTTGATCTTGTGAGAAACCTTTTGCGTCACATGCTTTTCAATAGCGCCTAGAAGCTTCTCAATTTCAAGCGGTTTCGTTAGCACATCATTCATTCCAATTTGCGCATACATCTCATAGTCTTCCTTCACAACGCCCGCGGTTAGCGCGATAATCGGCAGCGTATCATAACGGCGATCAGCTCGGATGAGTCTGGTTGCTTCCATTCCATCCATCTCCGGCATATGAATATCCATAAGCACGATATCCCATTGCCCGGATTGAAGCTGTTCCAGCACCTCCATGCCATTGTCGGCAATGGTGACAGAGTAGCCATTCATGGTCAAATATTCAGTCACGACCAGCTGATTGATATCATTGTCTTCCGCCAGCAGGATCCGATTCCCTTGAACGACATCCGAGGTAGGGAGCTGCATCACGCGGGCGGAATCGCTGCTCACCTCGCTGGTAAGCAGTCGCTTCAGCGTTCGAAATAAGCTGCCGCGGCAGACCGGCATCAACAGAATCGCATCCGGCTGGGCATAATCCGGCCATGCTTGCTGAACACGGTCGCGAATAATTGGCGTGGCCATCATCATGTGCTTGCCACCGCTCGTCAACGTCTGATTCAGGAAAGCTGACCAATCATTGAAATCGATGCTTTCTTCCGCACACAAATCGGTGAGAATGACATCGTAACGCGCCTGCCCAAGATCACACAT
>Ga0209566_100155_pt1 | contig 77547 bp, 60 predicted proteins | sample Araplavi_mTSA_r2_2_FD_184287 | JGI IMG/M metagenome (GOLD analysis project Ga0209566, IMG submission 184287) | Arabidopsis root microbial communities from North Carolina, USA - plate scrape CL_Cvi_mTSA_r2 (SPAdes) (version 2) | ecosystem: Host-associated > Plants > Roots > Endosphere | place... | reverse complement strand
TGCAATAGCTCTATTGTCTGCTTCGCGGCTTGTACGCTGAATTGTTCGCGGTCCTTATTGGACACCTTCATCTTCCGTCTGGCTTCATGAATCGCGAGCGGCCGAGGGGCATCCACAATAGCCTCGAATAAGCTTCGTTGCTCCCGAGACAAGTGTTTAAGGAGATGCGTATGCTTCCGCTCGGAAATTTGATTAAACCTACAGTCAGTCTCGCTCATCTGATACACGACTTTTCCATGAACATGAGCAGCCTCAACTTTCCTCTTTACAATCAACAATTGCAGTAAAGGCTGCAGCCGATCGTCGGGGACATTCAAAGCGCTCGCCAGTCCCGCATGGGTGAAGGGGTAAATCAATTGCTCAGTCAGTTCGTCCTTATGCACCGGGAGTGTTCCCCGTTTGCGAATGGAAGACTCCAAGTTTGAAAGATGTTCCATCATCCGTTCAAGCAGCATCGTTTTCTGCTTGTCCAGCTTTCCTCCTACTTTCCCGGACACAAGTCGCCGATAAGCCGATGCGTTCCATTTCTCCCGCATCATATCATCGTAAGGAATCGTCGTCACGCTCTCGGCAATGGCAGATGCATTTCCCTGTACCATCTGAATATGGTTCTGCCAGCTGAACAGCATTTTTCGCCATTCCGACTCCTCGTTACTGGCCACATCGTTGATGAAAATGTTCGGCGCTTGTCCTTGATCGGGCACCAAATTTTGCAGCACGATCAGACAAGACGCCGAGCTCTCGTGTTCATGCAATAAAGCAGGTGCCAACGTAATGACGGCATGAAGCGAATATCTGGAGAACAGCCAACTCCGATAGCTTTCATACTCTTCGCTGTCTAGCGTCATCACATGCTCCGGTATGAGCGCAAACAGGAAGCCTTCTCCCCGCAGTTGCATGCAGGCATGAGTCAATATTAAAAGCTCGGTGCGATCCGTACGAAACTCCAAATATTCGATCACGACGCCTGACAATTGCTCGGTCCCGCTAAAGGGACCATGCAGTACCGCGAAATCGAACCGTTTGCTCGCGAGGGAGGCGATGTTATTTTTACCCAGTGCATTGCAAGCTTGAAATTGAAAATCAAAGCCGTCCCTTTCCCGGTTCCCCAACAAAAAACGCATCAAGCTTATTCGGAGCATCGCTGGCGATAAATCGCGTCCCGTAACCGTTAATGGAATTCGGGCGGCCTCACGTAATTTGGCCGCCGCTTCCCATAAAAGAGCGCCCGTCCCGCAGCAAGGATCGTATAGCGTCATCGCATTGGCATACTCATGAATAAAACTGCTGGATACTTCCGCCACCATATCCGAAATCGCAGACACGACCGCCTTCGGTGTCGGCAGCATCGCTGGATACGCATCTTGACTTAATTGCTGCAGCAAATGCTCGAGGCAGTCCAACTCCAGCTTCGATTTATCGTACCGCGTTTTTCGGGCCATTGTTTCCAGTTCAAATTGAAAGAAATTAAACTGAAGCAACACATCCTGGCACTGAAAATGATCCAGCGTAATGCCCTGAATGGCTTGCCTCATTATGTACTCATGGCTGTCCTTCTTACGGCCGGGAAAGCTCCCGACCTCAACCATAATCATGTTCAGCGCTTTTTCTTTCAACTCGATAAGGGTGCGCCATGATAATTGCGAGGCTGGTAAATTATTGTCTCTCCGGTCGCTACGCCAGTGCAAGTACCAGAAATAGATGAGTTGATCCACCGCGTTTAACGTGTTTTTCGCGCCGCTCTTCAGTATCGTTTTAAAAATGTCGTCTATTCTGCAGTATAACTGTTCCAATCCATCGCCTCCGTAAAATTACGCTATTCATACTAGTTCTAGGTCTTTATAACCATTCCCTCCTGAACAGAGACAGCAACGGGTGTCTTTCCTGACTTATTCGCTGCGATTAGGCCTTCGCTATTGCAAAAGGTGAAATTTCTCCGACTAAGGACTAAGCAAAAGGATGTTAAGATGCGCTATCGTTCAACCTTCACGATCACGACTTTGTATTAACCAAGACGAAAGAAGCTAATTCGAGCTACCCTGAGTATCCCAGCAAGTCCATAACCGCAAGTCACAACTCCTGAATCAGTCTAGACTGAACTCGATGCTGAGCCCTCAATCTATTCTCCCCATACACACACTTCGTTGCTAGCTGAAGCGGGGGTTAGCTTGTAAACGATTTATGGCATGCCTCAGACATAGGGACGATGACACGACCAAAACGTGTATCTGCATATCACCAAACCAATGAAAAAAGAGGCGTTTCATAAGTTCGGTGAACTCATGAAACGCCTCTAATTTTCCGCCGATGTTACCCTCAGGATACCCCGGCATCTTATACCCCTTATAAATCAAGGGTTCAAGGCATTTATCACATCATGGCGCCCATAAGGTTGTAGGTTGCAACATTGTTAACGACAGTTCACGAGAGTGCAGAAAATCAGCATTTTCGTGAATTGTTTGGTTAACATTGTTAACGGGAGATAACGATTTATCACGTGTTTGCGTTACTTTTTTGTTACCCTCACATCAAACGTGCTCCTTTCTTTCATATCCACTTACAATCCTGTTCTCTAATTCATTTACAATCGATTCTGTGATTCTTATGGACTCTGCAATTTTTTCCCATGCCAATTCAGCAGCTTGCCCTAATTCTTCGCGATCCACTCGACTAAGCATCGGTAACAACACATCTCCAACAGCCGATAAGTTTGAAAATCTTTTCTCTTTTGATGCCAAGCAAGCAGACAAAAAGACGTTGGGGTAATCCTCCCAACGTCTTTTTCTTTTCTTTTATATTCCTTTTTTTTGCCTTGTCATGTAGTTTTACGGCAACTCTTCAAAAACACCTCTGTTATACCAATTCCACAAAAACTGTATCAATCTATAAGCCCTTATATATTAACGGATTCTATGCACCTGTATCACTTCTTACAATCAACGCAACAATTTCTATGTGTGTTGTATGCGGGAACATATCCACCGGCGTCACCTCCACGACCCCGTAACCCCCGTCAACCAGCACGCGTAAGTCTCTCGCGAGCGTAGATGCGCTGCACGACACATAGACGACGCGGCGCGGCTGCAACTCCAAGATCGTCGCGAGCAATGCTGCGTCGCAGCCCTTGCGTGGCGGGTCCACCACGATCACGTCAGGGCGAATGCCCAGGCTTGCCCACTCTGGTAAGACCACTTCCGCAGGGCCCGCTTCGAAATGTACGTTGGTCATGCAGTTCAACTCGGCATTCTTCCGTGCATCCGCAATGGCTTCCTCGACGATCTCGACGCCATAGACCTGTCCCGCGCGCTGCGCTAGGAACAGGGAGATGGTGCCGATTCCGCAATAGGCATCGACAACGACTTCATCGCCGGTCAAACTAGCATACTCCAAAGCCTTCCCGTATAGCACTTCCGTTTGGATGGGGTTCACTTGAAAGAACGAACGCGCGGAAATTGCAAATTTCACATCACCGATATAGTCATAGATGACTTCTCTGCCCCACAGGACGCGAGTCTCATCACCAAAAATAACATTGGTCTGTTTCACATTAATATTATGGCAAATGCTTTTCACCGCAGGCAGAGTGTCGCGAATGCCGGCCACCCACTCCTCAACGCGTGGAATCACGCTGCCATTGGTCACCAAGACAACCATGATTTCGCCCGTACGGAAGCCGACTTTGACGATTACGTGGCGCAGTAGACCGGCACTGCGCTCTTCATCATAAGCGCGAATACCTAGGCGCGCACCGATTTCTTTTACCCGAGTAACGACTTCGTCATTAGCCTCATGTTGAATGAGGCACTCATCCATATCAATGATACGATGGCTCCCTTGCGCATAAAATCCACCTATAAGGCCGCCGTGCTCTTCCCCAAAAGGAACTTGAGCCTTGTTCCGGTAGCGCCATGGATCGGACATTCCAAGCGTGGGATGAACAACAATTCCTTCATCACTTACAAACGTCTCTTCCGTTCGCCCCATCATACGCTCACCAGCCACCTGCAGCTTTCCAATCCGCTGCAAATTATCTATAACCTGCTGTCGCTTCACGCGGAGTTGGGCCTCATAGTTCAAATGCTGCAACTGACAGCCACCGCACTCTTCATAAATCCCGCAATCCGGGGCAACACGCTCAGAGCTCATCTCCACCAAACGAAGCAGCCGCGCATACCCATACTGCTTCTTCACATGTTCAACTCGCACAAGCACACGCTCACCAGGCAGCGCGCCGCCAATAAAAAGGGTAAAACCGTTCACACGACCTACCCCTTCCCCATCATGGCTGATCCCAATGATCACAGCCTCGTATTGGTGTCCGATTTGCACGGGCAGATCCGCCATCCATGCCTGCGCCGCCTTAGGCGTAGGTTTCCCTGTTCTTTGATCCGCGAACTTCCCCGCTTTTGTATCTTTTGAAGTTCTTCTATCTTTACCTGACAAAGTACCAAATTTTCCTTTTACTCTCATAAGTCCCTCACTTAATTTACAACTATATTTAAAAACATCTTCACTTTCAAACATTCGGTGCTCACTAGACCTTACCATACTTGCTCTTTACTAAAGCTTGTTCCCCATCAAAGGAAAAGTCATCATCAACGTCACAATAGATCGACTGATCCACATTCATCCACTCATCTATTTTGCTAGCATACAGACAAATTTATCAATACAGATAAAAGTATATCAGTTATTTGATGAATTACAAAAATAGCAATATTTTTTTGATTACAACCATTTTCTTTTTTTGAAAAAGCGGTAGATATTGAAGTCAGATTACTCAAAAATAGCATCTATCATTTCGTGTAAAAGTTTTTTTATCTTTTTCTTTTTCTCAACAGATAAAATACTTAGTATATCTTTATCTGATTTATACTCTTTATCAGTTTGTATATTTGTTCCAAGCCATTCTAACAACGAATCTTTAGGGATAAGAATTCTATTACGTACTCGAACAAAAGGAAAGCCCTCTTGTCTTATTCGAACCATACTATAAACAGTATCACGACTAACACCAATTAATTTGGCTGCTTCGGCTACATCCAACATTCTTTTGGGTGTATTGACTTCCATTTTAAACCTCCCTTAATGTATCAAGTACTACATTTTAAAATTTCAACTATTACCGCTTTATTTAGTTATTTACATTTTAATACTTCACTAGACAATATTTAATAATTTTTTCTCTTCTGCTAGCTATGATAATTTACTTTCGGTCAGCCTTTGGTGTACGTTGTAACCAAGGATGAATTGATTTTCGGATTCATTTTGTGGCTTTTGAGACAGCTTCTTTTTCGTCACTGTCAGGTTGTATATTGGCATCATCAAGCCGTGTAACGCTTAAGAATTCATCCCCCTCAACGTTTAGTATCTGTAACCTCCTTTCAAATGAAATCACCGCAGATTCCCATTCAATATAATAGGAACCTGCGGTGATTAATTGGATCTCATTGAGTTATAGTATCTGAAAAATAAATCAATCAAATTCTTTTTCCTTACTCTTGCGACCTTCATAATAGGCAATATGAATTAATAGTAAAAAAGCACAATAGTGCCATGCTATCTAACATAAACATAGCTGATTCGTGACCATTTATATATTGTTTCAGTCCCAATTTCAGTGTAATTGAAACAAGCATAAATAGAATCCAATACTTCCAGTTTAACAAATATCTCATTAATTCACTTCCAACTCCTGTTAAGCACTTACACAATATTTCAGATTAAACATTACTTCACCTAGATCATGGTTTCTTTTCAACAAAATTTGCTTAGTTCTTCGATTGCACATCCGAAATCATGTTTTGTTTTAATGAATCCATATCGATAATTGGTCTTCATAACGTAAAAATAAATTACCCAGTGAGTTCCCTGTATACTCAAAATAATTCGCATTATCCTTATTACAAAAATAATTATGACTCTGGATGAAGTTTCCACCCGCGATACTTCTATGTAGCAAGGGCAAAATATTTGTAGATTTGATATCAAACATTTTCACTCTCTCACTGAATTCATATCCTAACGCTTTTGCACCCCAATGACCATACTTATTATAAGGCGATTCCTGCATCGATCGTCTCGCAAATTCAAATGCAAAAGCACCGAAACATAATATTATTATGGGTTTATTCTTTTCGATAAGATATTTAAATGCACTTTTCTCATTGTTTATTACATCTCCCCAATTATTTTCGTTTCTTAAAGGTTTATCATTCGCATTACGTACCGCATTGCGTATGTAGAATTGCGAAGAATCTACTCTTAAACGTTTTTCTCTAAATACCTTGTCTTGAATCACATCCAAAACTGAAGTAATAATGTTATGACGAATCGGATGTCTGGAGTCAAATGGAATATTTAAAACTTCATTCCAATTTTCTGGTTCTGAATCACCTAAAATCCATAATGGAAATTTAATGTTTCCATGTTCTCTTAACATAAATCACCTTTCTCTCAATCTAGGATCAAATACTTTAATTTACTTATATACTATTGACGACCCAGTTAATATTTATGGTTTGTTGTACCCGTTTATTTGGATTCAAATTGATATAAGGGTCGACAATTACTTTAAAAACCGGTGTATGATTTATGTCCTTTACAACGACAAGCACGTACTGACACCTTAACTTTCTTGCTGTTTCCCATTCCTTATCAGTAAAACTTATAGCTCCCCTTTCAACAGCTAGCCCTTTAATTTCATAGACCATCTTGGGAGAAGAGTCTAACTCGAAATCATAACCACAACCTTCATCGCGCCTATCAATTAACTCTCCACGGTTTAATCCCTCAATATCATTATTCTGAAAATACTCAATAAATAGTTGCTCCGCTCTTTTTCCTGTAATTGCTCGATGGTTAAATTCAGTACCTTCCTCCACTCTTGAAAGACCATTTAAGTAAATGTCTAAATTAAAATTATTTGATTCTAATATATCTTTGACTACTTCTGTTAATGCATCTTCACTAAAATCCCTAAAAATATCTACAATACGCTGACTTATCGGCATTAAATCCCGTTGGTACCATCCTGAACGGTTATTATGAAGAGGATCAAAATCATCTCTTCTGTTTTTAATTGTATTTGGTTTTACATTCAAAATCGTTCCAATTGTTTCAAAGGCTCCTTTATAAGTGGTAAAATTAAATTTGTTAAGCGCAACCTTATCATATTTTGATAAATAATAAGCTACAACCAGAGCTAATTTCATGTTATTCTCCATAATAAGCCCCTTTCGTTTAAAAGGATAATTTCAATTACTTGCAGGCAGTAAACCGGCTTTTATAAAAAAGACTGCCGCGCGGCAGCCTTTTTACAGTTATGTGACTCAGTTGCATTTTAAGCTGTAATAAACGGGTGATAAAATGGAATTGTACATTCCAAAGAAATCTGAAGTAAAAATTATGAGCGCAATAAAGGCTAACAATTCCAATTTGGAGAGTATAACGAAAAGTATTTTATAAAAATGGAATTCCTTTCCAACACCAAAGACTTAAAGGGTAATCCGGATATAGCAATAAAAAAATTTAAGCTAGTAATTTTTGTTGATTGTTGATTGTTGCTTTTGGCAGGGTTGAGTTCTTCATTGAAAAAAATAAAGCTCGTGAACAAGAAGTTACCGGATTTTACATTAACCTTTTGGGGCATTTTTTGAAATGATCGATTCTACGTTGTTTACTTTGTTCAAAGTAACAATATCAGGTTCATCCTTAGTCCACCAAGCAGGTTTGTGCTTGGTTGATCTTCCCCCGTTAGATGAGAAACGAAATACAATCCCAATAGAAGTAAGTTGTTCAAATATTTTGGAGTATTCAATCCCTCCGATAGCCCATAGTGCGCCACCACTTTTTCTGTTATCAACGATTTTTAGACCTTTACTAATCAAATAATTAGTTAAATCAAGCTTTTTATCTAACTTATTTTCTTCTTCCACAATTGCTTCTTCTAATTTAATTTTCGAGCTTTGATTATTAGATTTTTCAGAAAAACCTTCGTCTTCATTCTTATTTTTTTGCATGAGGAAATTTGTATTTGTTTTCTGTCGCTCCAAAATCTCATCCTGATTAAAAAATTGAGTTTTAACCTCAGTTCGTTTTGGGGGTACATCAGGGACATTAAAACCTTTGATTTCAATTGTTGTTGCATTACCAGCTGCTTTCACTTTTTTGCGTAGTAAAACAATCTGCTGTTTAATCTGCTTTATTTGCTCCTCGGTGTATTTCATTGCAATCAAAGCATCTTGTATACTATCTTTCTCGCTTTTGTAAACTACAGTATTAATTTTAAGATTTCTTACTATTACTGCAGTAATGAAACCTCCATATTCTGTAATTTCTAATGCATATTCTTCACTTATTTTTATTTCAACGTAAACCATTGAACTTTTAAGTGTTTTCCTAATTTCGCTTTTCAGCAACACCACATTAAATATTTCTTCATTATGTTGAGACATTTCATTATTTTCATTCGCATCTTCATCAGCTTCGGGTTCTGTCTCGACTGACTTGTTCATTTTTGGTTCATCTTTTTCCTCAAAAATATAAATTTCTAGTTCGTTTTTTCTTGCTGCTATTTTTAGTTTTGATAAAGCTTTTTTTTCAATTTGACGTATTCTTTCTCTTGTAACTCCAAGGACTTTACCAACCTCCTCCAAGGTACGTTCTCTGCCATCATCAAGACCATATCTTAGCCTTATGACAACTTCTTCACCTTCGCTTACATTGTCCATTAAATCATCTAATTTAGTTTTCAAGTCATTCATGAAGATCTGCTGTTCCATTGAATTATCCCAAAATACCTCTGTATCCTGCTCAAGAATGTATGTCAGATACTCCAATTCTGTAACTAACTCATGGTCATTTTTCGAGTAAACAATATTATTGTTTTTATCATCGATAAATTGGGCAATTGTCCATGGACGTATTATGGATACTACTTCTTCAGATGTATCCCTCTCTATTATACTTTTCTGGTATGTCCAAACTTGTTCAAAGGAGATAAAGTCAATATTGTGTAATTTAGAATAGAGTTGAACAGTGTTAATATGATTATTTGTTATGCCTGCTTCAAGGAGTTCATTCTCATTAGGCATCCTCCCTTTTAATAAAAGAACCTCAGAAACAAGTTTTTCATATTTATTAATTAACTCAACCATGTGTACCGGAATTCTTATTAAATTTTTGAAATCAGCTATATATCTCGAAATTTTACTCAGGACCCATCTTCTCACATGATGCGCAAATGATTTACCCAAAGATGGATCATATGTATCAATGGCTTTTAACAAACCAAAGAAACCTTCTTGAACTAAATCCATATGATCAATTGAATAAAAGTTTCTGGATTTTGCCATTCTAACAAGCAATTTAGAATATGCAGCGGTTAATAATTCAATTAGTTCTTTTTTATTTGCAGACTTTTCCTCGGCCGTTTGAAACCATAAACTTTGCTGTTTGGAAGCCCATGTGGAAAACATTTCCCACAATGGATCGAGTTCAAATTCTTTATTCCAATCATAAGGATCTTCGTGCGATTTTTTGTTTTCAACTTTATTTACTTCTTTAACTTCATTTATTTGTTCTTTATGTTCATCTTCATCAAAAACTTCATTATCTTCCTGTCTTATTTTTAGTAACTCTTCTTCAATTGTGTAAGTATAATTCTCTTCAACTTGTTGATCTGCTTCGTCAACATAATAGCGAGAAAGTTTACTAATATTTAATCTCCAATAACCTTTTTTATCATTAACGGGTTCAAAACAATCATTCTTCCTGAGTAAATTATAAACGGTATTTTTTGTTGTTGAGCGCACTTCACTTACTTTATCTAACAATAATGTCCAGTGCATTCCTGAAGGGTAAGTCGCTAACACCTCACACATTATTGTATATATTGATTTATTTATTGACCGGCTTTCTTCAACTAACCTGCCTATATCTAAATATCTATTCTGTTCTGAAGCGTAACGTTCGTCTAACTCCAATAAATCAATATTAACGCTATTTTCATTTAACCAGAGTAACTTTAATTTTTGCCCCACCTCTAGTAGGTAGTCTGAAAAGAAATCTATTACTCCATCACCATAAAAATAGTAATATTCATCTTGAACTCTCCATAGCCATTCATATTTAAAGCCTTCCAGCTCAGCACTTATTAACCCAATATTTTGATTTTTGTTTAATAAACGAGGGATCAATTCCTTGGGTACATTAAAATATCCTTTTATTCTTTCATAATAAGAAAGGGTGTGATAACCAACTTCTTTTTGTTCATTTTCTTTCTTATTCCCTTTCACCTCATAAGATGAATCTGATGCGGTTTTTATTGCTTGCTGTTGTTCAAGTTGTTTCAATTCATTTATGTTTTTTATTAATGGTACCGACCCATATACTGCATATTTCCAACCAGGCGTTTTAGTTTCAAGTTCAATAGCGGCGGCAGATTGATTAATTATCCACCTCCCCGTAGTTAAACAACTTAACTCTGGCAAGGAAGATAAAAACTCTTCAATAGCCTTAAAATAAACCGCAAATTTAGAATCATTTGCTTTTGTATTGAATATCTGAGGAATTAGATCACTTGTTTTAATTTCGCCACTGTTTGAGTGGAAAAGGCGTAAAATCTCTACACTTTTTCTTGCTACCTCTTCTATTATTTCTTCTGGAACACTCACAATAGAAGTCATATCACTTTCCTGTACTTCTAAAGTGATATTTATGTACTTCCCTTTCGTACTAAACCTCTTGTCTATTTGTGGAGCAAACAATGTTATTGATTCATCAAGACCATATTCATCAACAACTATTGTTATAACTTCTTCTTGCTTTATAAACTCAACTTTATTTTTCTGAAGATATTCGTAAACCAGGTCATTCATCAATTCCCATTCCGATAACATCCAATAAGGAGTATCTTGGATTTGAGTAAATCGAATATCACTTAATAAATCTTGTTCGAACATTTTTATATCATCATTTACTTCATTGAACTTTTTGAAAACTTCTTTTGATTGAAAAGGACGATGGAGCTTTCTAATATAATCGATAATCAAGTCTAAATTTTTATCAATATGCTTCTTAATTTTCCATAATCCGTTTTCATCTTCTTGAAAAAACGATTTTGGTGCGTATAATGCCATTTGGACTAGCTTTTCTGAACTTAAGCCATTATTAGATTGATGATTCCAATTAAGTTGAATATAAAAAACAATGTCTGGTAAAGGTAACGTACCATTTTTACTTTGATACAGTACCTTTTTTATCAAACTCACGTTACTATAGCACGGACCTGATTTTTTATTATGATTCATTTTCTTCATCCCTTGCTGCAATTAACTATATTTAAGTATTCAACGTTAAAGGAATAATCCCCTAGCATATATTCACAAAAAGCCCTTAACTATTTTAGTTAAAGGCATTTTTTAATAAAGATCCTATTCAAAAAATCCAACTTCATTATCTTCTGTTTTGAAGAGAGAAAGTCGATCCAGTAAGCGATTCGACCATTCACAAGATGTTTCTGCAATCAGGGAACATGCGTGACATGCGGAAAGATTTAGACGATTTTCAACAATTTCATTGGTCTCACTGCAGAGAGGATCAGATGAACAGATTGTCGCTCTTAATACCGCTTGCTTGATAAGCTTGTAAAATTGATCCTTCCTGCCCTGCTGAATTATCCCCCCTAAAGAACCATCCGAATCAGGGGATGCCGTATAGAGCAAAATTCCACACATAGATGGACCGGAATATATTTTTTCTCTGATTGAATTTGAAGAATATCCGCAGGATAGCGATAGCTCCCGGATTAAAGCATGAGATAAAGAATGCAGTAACATAAAGCGGAAGGAAAAAAATCCATCTTCTTCCCAACCTTTTTCCAAGCGCCAATCTTGGTACTTTTCAAGTAGTTTTTTATAACGCTTAACCACAGGTTTTGATCTTTCCCAATCTTTTAAGGTTTCGGAATCTAACTGGATAAATATTCCTTCCCCTAACACTTCAACAGCAGGCAGCCAATCTATAGGCTTGTCTGATAAAAAAGAAAAGGATACGTTGGAGTTGTCATGCGGATCAGGATAATCTATTCTGGTAAAACCTCTCAATGCCCTGACTTCCCGCAATCGATGTACTAAAACAACTCTGGAAATGAATTTCGAAATAGACGAATGCACCGGCTCCTCAGATATGTGAAAATTTTTCGTTTTTTTGTACTTTTCTTGGAAAGCCTTCCACTCTTCTATCCTTATATCTTCTTTTTTGCTTTCCATTTCGTATTGATCTTTAATCGCGACGAACAATTGTTCATAGTCTTCTTTTGTTTTCCCGGGAAAAATATATCTTAAACCGCCACGTAAATCATCAAGACCATATTCATCAATTGTTTCTTTTATATCTGTCCATTTATTCGCAATCAATAGTTGAGTTTCATCTGACCAAGGAGGTATTGAAAGAGCACTAATTGTAGAAGAAAAATAAACGTTCGAAGCACCGCGCTGCAACCCTCTCGGAATATTTCTACAATTGCGCTGTGTTTTTTTTATCCATGGACTATTTCCATTACATCTGCCAATGATATTTTTTAATGCATCACGTTTTAATGCACCGCCCAGACTTTCTTTGGCTTTACATGCTTTACATTCGACAATGATGTCATCTAAAGAAGCACTTTGTCCACGAGTATATAATCTTAGATCGGGCGCGTTACAACCATTTCTTTTTTTATGGCACCACCCCGCCCATGGAAAATCATCAATATGTCCGTCTTCACATGCTGTAATTAATCTGGCAGGGTATGTAGGATTACTCCCCTTACAGTCACAATAAAATACACCTCGTTTATCACGAGGGAAGTCTTTTCTCAATGAATCACAAACTGTACACACCCTGTATTTTGGAAAAGAAATACAAGGAACTCCTCCCCGACCTTTAATAGTTTTAGGTTGTCTAAATGAGGAAACATTAAGCCGCCCCGAAAGCCTTGGTTCCAGTATTTTGTTAAAGTAAACGGGATCATCCTTCCAGTCTTGTAATCCCATTATCATCACAGTATCATCCCGATAATCCACGATCGATCCAGGACCAAATGTAGTGATTAATTGGCTAGGTCTTATTCCTCCGGGGCTTTTCAATTTGTTTCCTCCTCAAAATCCAAATAATAAACTTTCACTTCTGCCTCTACATCTCGTAACGAATCCGGGATTAATCTTGCGCCTGATATTTCTTGGTTTATACTGCGAAGTAAAACCGGAGTGTCTTTTTTGGAAAATTTGTATTGAGCATAGTCAAGCAAATCTGAATGTTCTTCTGATTTCTTCACCCACCAAGCCAATATATCATCAATTTCTTCTTCAATGTTCTCATTATCTATCAGCTCAATCTGCTTGCAACGATCAATGATTATAGATTTGACAAATTGAATATATTGATTCTGATTTGTAAAGTTTTTAGCGTAAGAGTTTCTAAATAATGATTCATCTATTTGTCTAAGCATACCAATGATAACAGCCGCCAAAGCTTTGTCCCTTGCTCTGTATGAATAAGGTGTAACACTGGTAGCTTCTACATATGAATATAGTTTTGAGTGATAAGATATGAATTGCTCATAATGTGAAATGTCTCGCGGCCTAGACCAGTTATACAATACAAAAACAAGCCCTGGATATTTCCGTCCAACACGTGAAGTCGCCTGAATATATTCAGATGTCCCCTTTGGTTGACCCGTTACTGTCATTAAACCTAATCGGTCGATATCGACTCCGACAGAAATCATGTTGGTCGCCAGCAGTACATCAACTGGATTTTTTCCTGAAGAACTAGTTTGTTCCAATTTTGATAAAATTTTCGGAATATCTGTTGCAGGTATTCGGCTTGTCAGTTCCTCTGTGTATTTTATATATCTACGTTCAATATTTTTATCTTTTAAATAACGGATTCGATCATCAATGTCGTCCTCAATTAATCTTACGGTGCCCCCAAGTTCCCTTAAACTATTAAAATAACCCACAAGTGTCCAGTAAGGATCAATATACTCTTCGGAGAATTTCGACCTTAATTCAATAGCGCTTTGTAAAAGAGCTGCATATATCCTTACTATGGAAGTCTTACCTGATGCGCCTGGGAAAAATAAACCAACGTATTTGCGCCCCGGCTTTTCTTGTTTTGAAACAGCAAACGAAAAAAATGAATCCTCAGAATCAATGCCTGATGGCGGAAATTGCTTGACCGTTCTGTTAAACACTCCTTTTATTTGCTCTTCAGATCTTCTGATTGTTGCCGTTGAAGCAACCACTTTTGGTTTTATCCCACTTGGAGAGGTACTTAAATAATCTATAGCCGTTTCATATAGCCCCACCATTGAACCAAGAGGTCCTGATATTAAATGTAATTCGTCTTGAATTATTAACTCCGGTGGAAGTAGTTGCTGTATCTCAAATGTTTTTGATTTTGGAAACCCATTCGCCGCAAGGTGTGAATCCTCATGGTCATCACCTTTTCTAATAAAACCATGACGTTGACAATATCGGTCTACATGACCAAATATACTTGCAATATCACCATTCCAAGGTAATCTTGCAAATTTATCAACAGTTCCAATTAAAATAGACGGACATTGATAATAAATTGCTTCATCTACCGTATAGGCAGGGATACCGTTGCTATTAAAATAACAACTCGTATTCGGACATATAATCCTAAAAATTTGTTTATCCGCAAAATAATTTTGTGCACTTAATTCTTCTCCACACCAAGGACAATGATGTAGTTGAACCGGATTACCATCAAACACACGTTTTTTTTGTTTTAGGTCGGCTAAAACATCATTTGCTTCCATAAATGTGTTCGGTGTTGTTCCGCCGCCTACCCATAACCCTATGCTGAACTTCTCCTTACCCCATTTGATGGGATTTTTACTTCTTAAATATTCCGCAGCGCAAATTAATGAGCTTGCTCGTTGAAATTGTTGAATTGTTAAGAGCCTCAAAGTATATCGCATCAAAACGGTCGTACCAGCATAACCATGAATACCTTGTTCATTCCCTCTTATTCTACGCAATGCCATTACAAAAGCGGCCAGACCTAAATAAGCCTCGGTCTTACCCCCACCGGTAGGGAACCAAAGTAATTCAGCCCAGTTTCTTTCTTTGGTTGCAGGTTTATAAAAGCTTTTAATATTTAGCAATATAAATGCCAGCTGAAATGGACGCCATTTGCCCCTGAGTGTTGGTTCTTTTTCTCTGACTTTGGTAGTCCTATACTTTGCTGCCCATTGTGTATAAGATCTTTGGTAGAGCATTATTTCATTAGCGAACTTGAATGCTTCGAATACTTCTGCATCGCGAGAAAGTATTTCAATACCTTCCATTATCCGATCTGATGCTTCTTGGCATATATCCAGATGTTTTTGTTGCTGCTTATGATACTTTTCAAGTTTTATAGATTTTTTCTTTTTTATCCAAGTGTTATAATGCTTAACTAATGGAGTAAGTACCTCTTTTATCTTTTCTTGTTGATCGATGTAGGCTAATACTTTCATATCCAGCCCAATAAGGTCTGCTAATTCTAAATGCTGAACAGCAGGGACTTCGTATGACGGAGTCAACGTTGTACTTATTCGGCACGCTCTTTCATGGTCATACTCCCCATCTCTCCAATCAACACCACACCCATGACCAACTGCAAATTCAGCAACGTTCCTGTACAGTAAATTAAATGAGTCAACATCAGAGTCATCGAGTATATTTTGAAGCTCTAAATTTCTTTTAACAAAAGGAAACTTAATTTGAACGTTATTTGATTCCACAGTAATTTCAGGCTGAAAAAAAATGTTCTCAATCGGTACATCTTGAGAGGCGGGGAATCGATTAACGAAAAAAATCGTTAATGTTCTCCCATAAATACTATTCCGAACAAACCATTTGCACTGAGCATTAGTTTCAACAAATTCACCCTTTTGGTTTGAAAGCACAATCGACTTGCGCATTACTTTAGGTTCACGTAAAAATGCTTTCTTTCCATTGTTATCTTTCACTTCAAGATAAATACCGTAGCTGCAATTAATCGTTAAAGTATTAACTTCTGAATTAAGATTGCATGTAAGACCAATAGATGAGGGGTAATATCTATTAACTTGGGTTTCTTCCTCAAACCCCACTTCCTCATCACTTCTTTGATCCTCTTTAGTATCACTTTCCAGCTCGAAATTATCGTCAATTATTTGTAATTCGGAATTCGCAGGATATAACATACCACCTAAATAATAAATATTTGGTCTTTCATATAACAGCTCATTTTCCTCTGCCGGTCCGACCAAATTAAGGATCACTTTTTTTTCTAATTCATTACGAACTATTTCGTATTCATGAGACGAAATTTCACTAATATTCCTATCCGAACTTTTTTCTTTATTATTCGAATCTAGTGTATTATTTACTTCCTCAGAATTTAGTTCACTCTCAACAATCGACTTAATTCTCCATAAAGATCCGGTTTTTATATATATTTGAGAATAAGTCCCTAAGGTTTTTTCAATTTGTTCTTTTTTAATATGAGAACTTACTACTTGCATACGTTGCGTTAAGTCTTCAATGTTTAATCCATTTTGAAATTCAATTAGAATTTCTTGAATTTTCTTTGCGATGGGAGTAAGTTTCATGGTCGCTCTTACCTTTCTAAACTAATTTTTTCTTCTATAATTCCAATTAATACAAATTCAAGGCGTTTACGTCCTGTAGTTTTCATAGGCAAGGCTAAACACTTGTTTTAATATACTTTCATAGTTCTTAAAATCAGGCTCGGTTTACTTAATTTTATAACGACCTGACCTTCTATTGTATTCCAGTACATCTGCCCCGGATTCTTCGATTAACTTATCAATATCATCACTTTTATTAAGTCGTATTTCAGCGTTGATGCTTCCTTTTCGTGGTTTGAAAAGAATAAAGTTATTAGTAATTCCGCTTTTCACAAGACCGATATACATTTTTGTGTATCCGCTCAATGTCCCAATATTCAATCGTTCGAATTATATGACTTTCATCTGTTTTACCAAGTTGCAATTCAACTTCATATCTACGTGTTGTTTCAATATCTTGGAACAGAAAATCTAATCTGCCTGCACGCGGCTGAATTCGCTCTTTATCTTTTTAAATTTATATCACCGATTCCCAAGATTGTCGGATCTTCGGCAATTCTATCTTGTACCCATTTTTCATTTACTCTAGGATCATCTTTTAAGAAAATTTTATTTAATTTAGCAGTTCATAAGTCCAACCCTTCTCTATTTTAAATACAGATTTTTTAAGCCATTGATATTTCGCGGGTAGCAAAAGATGCTAACATAATAAAATTAGTCCTAAAAACCCACACCCTATTCGCCAAGCGGGATTATTATACTATATCGAAATTGCGAAGTTTGTCGCTTTGTGTTGTTTTTTTGATGTTACTTTGGAGATAAAAAGCTACTACTGGGATTGGAGCACTCTTCGTATAAAAGTTTATGCATTTACTCAACCATTTCTTGCAATGTAGCAAGTGTAACAAATTCAGGGTACATTCATTTTTTCAACTTTAATTCTCTTTTTAAATATGTAACTTTCTTTTTAAAGAGTACAACAGCGGAAATTTAACAAACAGGGGGGATGGCAAATTGGTTTTGAACTACAGAAAGCCAGCAAACTCAAGGGTTTGCTGGCTTTTTCATAAAAAAACAATGACAAATAAAGTTTTGAACTAGTTTTAATGACCAAATTGACTGATTTACAAATTAGTTTTGAAGTGCTTCTGACAAATTATTTAAGCTCATTGAATTCCCTAGTACTTGTTGTTCTCCCAGGTAATACGCAAGGTTCAGCCAGTAATGGCCGGTGGGTTCCATGCCAACTATGGTCCTTGAACCCATGCTCCGTCGCAATCTTTGGAACCATCTAACAAACAATTCAAGTCTTCTTCGTAATTGGCCTCCCGAGCTCGACTCCGCGGTAGTCTTGCGCCCTTGCCCAATTTGTTTTTTACGATGTCGACTCCTATACTTCCAAATCCCTAAACGCTTATTTTCAAAAATGTCCCATTCAGAGAAAGTTCCTTGCATTTAATGTAAGCAGCTAGGGGCATTCTTCCTGGATGGCGCGGTCGTTTCTTTACAGTAAGGACATTATTTCGATGATGCGGTGCTGCTGATTTAATGACATACGCCTGATCCAGTTTGCTATGTTTATTCATGGCTCGGTATACTTCTGCCACTTCCAAGTTATGGGTGTCCGCAGCCATACCCGCCGGAACATTCCCCCATCCCAAAACAATATAATCCGATTCTATAATTGCGTCCTCTACCTTAGCTCGGTTAGCCCGCAGCAAACTCATGTATTGAGCTTTATTTTGAATTTGATTCAATGATTTTTGAAGAGATTTACTTTGGGGTTCATAAATACCAAATAAATTGACGATATTTACTTTACCAACTTTCATAACCTTCTGATGATCATGAGCAAAAGCAATTACTTTGTTCACTGTCTCGTCTGAAATATTTTTCTGCAATGTTAATTCTTCTGCAGCACTTGGATTCATCATGACATAGGTAAGGGTCTTTTCGAATTCTGATTGGGCTGGAGTATGAAGTTCGACTTGAAGTAGATACCGCGCGTCTAAGTTCCCTGTAATCGGGGTCACTGTGCAGATGGCCCTTTTTACAATCGATGTGTCATATTTTTTTGCCATTCTTCCTACCATCTTTCAGACATAGTCATTGTGGTTAGATGAACAATCTTCCCCAAATTGCACCTAAGAAACTTCGCTCTTGTCCCGCTTAGGCTATTCCTATAACGGCACGGATACAATTTCATCTCATTATACGATGAATATCATATGTATTACTAGATTACTGGTAAATCACTTAAGAAACTCCCACAGTGGCTGGGGCTCCTTATTTAGTAAGTATGGTCGCTTTAGAAAGTCCCAATAAACATTATGATAATCACGACAAGAAAATTTATTTGATGTGAGCTGCTAAGAATTAAGATTTAAAGTCAGAACACAGGTTCCATCCTGCTTCCTCTAAGATTCCCTGTAAATCCTCCTGTGTATCTTTCCAATGGTTAATCCGAATTGTACGCATACGAATTCTCTTCCCGGAGTCAGCTGCTAAGGTCCAGTTCCTACTAGAATCAGGTAAATCCGTTGCGGGATACAAGAGCAAAGCACTTTTAGCATTCGGATATCCTGTCACATAGGCATACATTTGATAGATGTCATCTTGTTGATACTTTGTGGCAGCCTTCCATTTCGTGTCCATTATTACGTTCCAAACCTCTGCCCCATTCTCCTGCCGCTCCCCCAGAACAATATCGGGAATAAGTTGAATGTTATCCCGGCCCGAGTCCTCATTTTTCAACAGTTTGACTTCTTCGTGCTGCAGCCAAACCACTGCATCACTCCCAAGTGGCATCTGCTGCAGAACACGGCCCACATACATCTCGTAGAGGGAGTGTACTTCAAACAAGAAAGAGAAGCATTCCTCTTTCGTTCCTCTGTGTAAAACCGACAATTTGGATAGAATCAATTTCGCCAACCGGAACGCCGGTTCGAACCTAGATGTCTGCCGGTCGAATTGCACCTGGTTCAGCAAATCTTTAATGTCCTCCTGCTCATCCAGATCCTCTAGATAACCACTTAGTTGCAGTAACTTCTTTCGAATTGCTGGATCGAACATCTTCCGCTTCAAAACAGCAAGAGTTTTGCAGAACACAAGGTTTAAAGGGATTGCCGTGGACCTTTCATCAAATCTGCAATATACCCGCGTCTTATCTGCCGCATTAAGTTGCAGATGCTTCGAAATCATTAGCCTGCCCTTGAGACGTTGTGAATTTTCTTCCACCTCTACGTAGTCAACCGCGACTCCTCGTTTCAGCTGCTTCTCCAATTGCATACAGAAGCCGGCAGCAATCCAGCCCAACAAATCGACATCTACCACTTGAACTGAAGCAGATGCCTGCCCCATGGTGTAGGGAACATAGCCGCATATCCCCAGCATGTTTAGAAGGGCCGACCTGCCTTCTTCTTCCCCTAGCAGTAGCTTTGGTATAATGTCAATTTGTACGCGGGATAAACGGATAGTACCTACAATGTTGATAAATTTAACCCGATTGAAGCCCAATTCCAACCATTCAAGCTTGGGATAAACCCTGGACATGTAGGCAATAAGCTCCTTCATATCCTCCTCTGTAAAAGAGCTGTCCGGCTGGACCTCCAACCAATCGAACGCTTCTCGAACTATCACGACATTACTCATAGATCGCTCGAAGCTCCTCCAACGAGAGCGACTTCTTGATTTGGAACTCTATATCTTGGAAATGGCTTAAAGAAGAAGACGTTTTAAATAACGAGCTTATGGAGCTTGTATTTTTATAGACGATATAAGAATCCTGCTTATTTTGACCTATTCCCCCGAGAACCAGCCCAATCTTTTCCCAATCCTCATAGAAATACTCTTGTAACAGCGGTATCACCTTGTTTTGAAAAACACCGATCAAGTCCTCAACACTCTCAACTCCTATGAAGAAGGCATGTCCGATAGTGTGCTCTCTATCATATAGAACCTCAATTCGCCGATTCATAGTATCCAGCATTACATCCAGTTGCAATTCATCTAAGATATTAACCAAAAGTCCGGAGTCGGGCATCATTTCTCGGAAGGCAAATCGCCGTCGAAGGGCTGTATCCAGCAGTGCTATGGACCGGTCAGCAGTATTCATTGTCCCGACAATATACAGATTAGGAGGCAAAATAAACCGATCTCGAGAATACGGCAGCGTAACCCTGATTTCATTGTCTTCGTTCAGTCTTTTATCAGGTTCGAGCAATGTGATGAGCTCTCCGAATATCTTTGAGATGTTACCGCGGTTAATTTCGTCAATGACGATCACCATTCTCTCTGCATATCTAAAATCAAATGGTGATCCGTTCTGCAGCGCCTGCATAACACGATCCTTCTTACTTTCATAGGACATTTCCTTCTTGTTTGGTGTTTCAACCGTCAGCCCGAGGAATAACGCCTCAATAGCTGCACGCTTGAACACCCCATCTGCTGGCACGAAGCCTCCATGACCATCCGATTTCAGCCCCTCAATGAAATCCTCATAGGCGTATGATGGGTGGAAAGTCGTAAAGATCAGTTGACCTTTGTTTATGTATTGGCGGAAAGCATCTCTTATCAAATTTCTAATGCCCAGCTCTTTCAATTCCTCATATCTCTCGGGGTCAAGGATTTGTAGAGCCGTGTCTACTACATGATAAGTTTTTCCGGTTCCTGGAGGACCGTACAGAATTTGATTTCGTTCACCGAAAGGTTTCGCTAATGCAATAGTTAATTTACTATGATCTTCTTGGCTGCCATTACTGTATTGCCCCTGCTTCTCCATGAATTTACCGAAAATTTTCTTAATGTGCTCCTCTTTCTTTACCGCCACAACAGTATCGCGCATCCATCCAAGACCTTCGTGCTCCACGACATCTGTATTCAGCCAGTCAACTTGCAGTGTATGACCTAGCTCTGAGTCGTACTCATATCCCGTTTCTGGATCCTCTGATATGATCCCTATTCCGCTTATTTTAAGAAAAGAGGACTTATTCTTCGGGTAAGCTGCTTTCAGTGCAATATAATCCCCCTTTCTCATACGGAGAAAGGACCGCAGGGCTTTCCTTTCCTTGGGTTCCGTCGCTTTGCTTTCAATAATCTTATCCAGATCCCGATGGTCCAGCCCCAAGCTGTCAGAGAAATCATAGTCCAAATAATTCGTCCCGACGACTCCCTTCTCTAGAAAGCGCTGCAACTGTGAATTATCGCCTCCATATGTGTATCCATTCACCCAATAGGAACGTTTCCTCTCCAGATTACTTTGATTCCATAGGTAAGTCGAAATGGCCACGTTATCCCAGAACAAGAAAGCTTCCTGATCCCGAAGCAATTTAAGGACTTCGGCATTCATGAGAATAACAGAGGTATCCCGTAAATTTAACCTGCTGTCTAAGTTAAGATCCTCCGCCAATGGAACAAGTACAGCTCTCGAGTATATATTAAAGAAATGCTCGGGTACATAAATATTTAAAATTTTTAGCAACACCATATCCCACAGAAGGCCATTCGTTGGGATCTCTTCATTCCGCCCATCTTTAGCGGCATTAATAGCCATCAGAATTTGATCCTTCAGTTTTTGAAACTCCTCCTGTAAGGCACCACCTTCTAACAACGTTTTTTTGTTACCGTAGCCCTTGTAATACATACCGTCCTTTGCGCAATATATGCCAAACTTAGAAGAGTTACCCCCGCCGATTCCCGCTAGGATATTCTTACGTTCCAGCCAATAGATGAAGGTATCTTTGGAATGAATACTCGCATACTCTTCTAGGGTCATATCCCCTAAAAGTTCCATAGGAAACCTGTTAACAAATTCTTCTCGGCCTTGAATACGAGCCCGCGTATTTTCCTTACTAGGCATTGAACTGTGACTATTCTCTAAAATCTTCGACAATGACATATTTGGTTATCTCCTTCTTAAGACGTCTATATATGTTCTATTTGTTGCTCTCCGAAACAAGGATCCGATAAGCACAGATGCGAGGATCGAATAGGATTGCATACAAATTGATGGCCCAATTAGATCTTGCAACGCTCCTGGTCCGGAAACCGGCATACGATTCCAAGCCTTTTCTATTTGCGTTTTGGAAATAAGATAATTTGTGGTACTTGGAACCAAAACTTTATTACCGGATAATTTATAAGTAAAGGTCTTCCCCCGTACTTGTCGAAACTCACTTCCGACGTTCTCGATAATGCGCTGCCATATCATTTCAATAGTATCCATAGTAGTAACTAACCTTTCATCCATTTAGAAGCCCCAACGACTCAGAATTGAATGATTTCCATATTCTTCATACTACAAGAAAAAGCCTTCATTTTTAAGACCAACAGCACAAAATGTTAAAGTAGTGAACACGAACCACTGTAAATAGTGATGCGCACATGTAAGACCATGGGTTCCATCGCCGGTTATACAGTCCATCAGGTTTGCGCCTAAATCCTCAATAATCGAAAGTAATAAATCTACATCAGTTAAGACCATCTCATTGATGCTACTCTGTTTGAAAGCTCTGAAAAATCCGTTTCCGTTGTAACCACTCCTAAACAAAAGAGCCTTTAATGTATATCCGTCCCTCAAAGATAACGAACCGAATGCCTCCAGCAACTTTAAAGGATCATAATCACAAACACTCCATCCTTGTTGTGTATTTTCTTCGATATTTGAAATTCTTCGAGCAACTTTCCGTATTTATTTTTCTTTGTAATTGATAATGGTTTACCCCATCGGTTCGGGCGGCGTGGAGAATGTGTGCAGTATATGGAATAATATGGGGTTTCAACCTATTTCCTCATGCCTTCATGTTGTCTCGGTCTTCAACAGTAGTCTTGGAACTATCTTTCCGTATTTCTGTCAAAGGTGAAATCCTGCGAATAAGCGAGATTTCGTGAAAAAACTAAATCGTACCGAGGGAGTTTAATCATTTGGAAAATACTCTCCCTGTCCTTACGTCGGGAATGAGATAAAGTTCTTTTCACAATCGGGAATGGGATAATGGTCTTGTCAACCGACAGTAAAATTTCATGTAATGCTTTATGAGCGCTTTTTGAGCTAATGGCACAATTAAAATTAGTCTTCTTTTTTGTTTCGTTTTTCCAGAGTATTAAGGGATTTAAAAAAGATGGTCCCTGTTCAATACAGAGATCATCTTCTTCAATCTGCCTAGACTTTTTTAGAATGTCCTTTAAGGGGATAGTCTAGAGATATTGGGGTCTTATTCTAAAAGCCACAAGCGGCTTTAATGTATTGCCTGATCATGTACGAGTATTCCTTATCGTTGTCTGCTTCCGTCAATAACTCGTTGCTTAGTATATCTTTGATAAGAGGATCTTTTTCATGTGCCCATAAATCCACAAGTGAAATGATGCTTTTTAATCGTTCTGATCTTCTCTCAATCAACTCAGTCCTATTAAGCTTTAACACTTTATGACTAATAAGCCCTTTTCTATCGCCTGGCTTTTGAAATAGCATCGGCCCAGCGGCTATTAAGTGATCGCTCGGATCGTCAATATAAGGATTTATTAAGGGATCCGTTGGGTTATAATAGGTCTTCTTGCCACTCCTATTACACTCTTCACATGCATACGTTAAGTTATCCCAATCGAAGATTAGTTCAGGTCTTTGACCTTTTGGTAGTATATGCTCAACATCACCCGGACAAACGTGATGAACATAACTCTCACAATATGCACATTTGCCATGGGTTTCTTTTTCGATCTCTTCTTTAATTTCCTTTAATCTATATTTTGCTTTTAATGAATCAGGAATAGTGCCACCTGTTCTTACTAAATCTAAATAAGTTTGAGTCCAAGAATGAGAATTATCTTTAAGAACTTGTGGGCGCTCTCTCTTTACTAACTTTATCATCTAATCACTTCCTTTCGCCCAGTATTTTACCTAATGTCTCAGGAAGTAATTTATCCATCCCAATTTCTCTCATTTCATCTCGTAGATTAGAGATCGTTTCAGAATTCATTACGATTTCGGAGTACTTATCCACTATTTTGTTTATTCTATCTTCAACCCAATATGGAAGTGTAACCGACACACCTAGAACTTCTCTTAGGATATCATTTGAACTTCCTGCTTTATTGACAAGATCGAGGTATGTACATTCCACACGATTAGTATAATTATAATTCAATACGTAAACGTTTGATTCGGGTGATGAACTAATAATAAAAGGGTTGTGAGTCGCAATAATAAATTGAGCATTTGGAAATGCTTTAATTAGACTTGGAAGTAGCATTTTTTGCATTTCAGGATGAAGGTGGTTTTCAGGTTCATCTAAAGTAACTACAAATCTTTGATTATTATTTGGATACATATAAATTTGCCAAGCTAGATCGATAAGCGATGCTACTCCTCCAGATACCGCATCTAAAGAGAATTCCCCGGATTTTGTTACTAAATTAACTTCAGGCATCTCAATAGATATTCTTTGAAACCCTAATTTTGGTGGCAATATTTGCTTTAATATTTCTTGAAACTCTTCAAAAGTTTGACGTGCAAGATTATTGGGAGTAATAACTTGATTGCCGTACCCGAACATTGCTAAAGATATTAGATTTTCTTTTATTATATAATTTGTTTTTTGATGAGAAGAAGAAAAATAAGTGTTGTATAATATAGATTTGTGACTATTATATATATCATCTTTCGTGCGCGGTTGAGTAGGAATATTTGATACTTGTTGATAAGAGTAAATCGGTCTATGTGACGGGATGTACAACCCATTGACAGGTTGTTGGTTCATCACACTAATATTGTAGATATTCCCAACTTCGCTAGGGACTGTTAACTCTGAAGAGATATTGTTACTGTAAGTCAATGTTCCAATTTTTAATAATTGGTTACTATATTCTGATTGTCGATTCTCAAGGAGGCGAAAGATACCCGAAAAGAACTTAAGAAGGCCTTGCTGATCTTTTTTTGGCGTGCTGAGGAATGTTGTGCTCCATCCAAAATGGTTATTTAGTAAATTCAAAATTGTGGTTTTTCCTGATCCGTTTGCACCAGTCAAAATAGTAAGTCTATCATGAAAAGTAATATCTACACTTTCATACTGTCTCCAGTCTTTTATATGTAATTCTCTAAACATAGCATCATCTCCTAAAAAGACTAATTTTGAGTAACATACAATCCGTATGAGCTATTAGTTGTACAAACATTGTTATTATTTGACAACGATTATCAAGCTCCTCTAATCTACAATTTGAAGCGGTCAAATTACTGCCATTATTCAAGTAAAAGTAGTGCGGAAGACCTCCCCCTTCCTTCACTGCACCCTACATTCAGCGTTAGCCCGTCAAGGCAAAGGGAATGCCTTGACGGGCTTTCTTTTAATCTTCGTGCCTGCTTCTAGAACACGGAGTGTTCCCGAATCGGCGCGACCTGTTCAAAGGATCATTCTTATTTCAGCCAAACAAAATCCCCGAAAACAATCATTTGCTGACGATCACATCATTAGTTTCAATTTTCACTACTACACGGGTAACTAGCTTAGTTGTATCAAGATCTTAATTACCTTAAACTTCCGATCAGTAGCAAGCCTTATTTTGCAAATGTAGTCTTTAATGTTAAAAGCAAATTAAAGATCAAATTCTACTTTGTTTTCGTAAATTCTCAACTGCCTTTAACAAGTCGATCTCCTGCCCGCTCTTCTCCCATCGAGTCCAAAAATCTATAGTTGAGCTTTTAGGAGGATGCTTAGGTTTATTCAGAATAATCCTAGTAGGCAATAATGTTGAGTCGCCAACCACGACAGCTTCCCCAACCTCAAGTCCTGGGAGTACATCTAACAATCCACCAAGAGTATCGGGCAATAAATTTTTAACAACAGATTTATCTCGCTCATTAGTTAATCGCAACGAAATAATATTATTACATTGGCTCAGTATGGTTGTACTAACATCTGAAGGTCGCTGGCTCACGATGAACAAGCCAACACCATATTTGCGTCCCTCTTTTGCAATGCGTTCAAAGTTTTCGAGTGATTTTCGTTCTGAAATGTTTTCAGGAGCATTTGGCAGATAGAGATGAGCTTCATCACATACTAATAGAATTGGATGACGTCCTTCATTGCTCTCCCCAGGCTCTAGCCAAAACTGAATCTGATACACTAATCGAGCAACCAAGCTTACAATAACAGGCAGTATATCGGAGGGGACCTCTGAGAAATCAATAACTTTAATACCTGGTTTGTTATAACTGCTTATTCCTGAATGACCCATTAATGTTTGGGCCAGCTCATTTAAGAATTCATAGCGATAGGTTTCATCTGGCGCACTGAACAGAAATCCATAGCGTCTATCTTCAATTTTATTCGTTAACCGTATAAGCATTCTAGTTAATTTATCAAATAATGGGCCTTGTTTTGTTTTAGCTTGTCCTGCATTTACTCCTGTTTTATATACTTCGCCAGTATCTAGCTCTTCCGAATTCTTCTTACTCAAAATATCAATTATGGTTTCCATTTCAAATGGGATCGGACTATTAACTGTAAAACTATCTAGGACATCTTTTTTATCGAGTGCTTGTAGAGTTTCTTTCTTTGCCTCAATAATTGTTTCAAGAACAGCCATAGACTGGTTGGGTGCAGATTGTTCCGAATAATCAATAATTAAAGATTGTATTTCATCATAATTCATTAACCAAAAGGGTAAAAACAGCACATCTTTTTCGGGATTTACTAAATCACCAGGTCCTGCAATTCTAAGTTGTTGTGTATAAGGAAGTTCAGTGTATTCTCCATGTAAATCAAATAAAATAATATTTGAATTTTTGCGTTGTATTGCTTGTTCTAGAATTGTTGCAACTGACCATGATTTCCCCGATCCTGTGCTTCCAAGCAATGCGGCATGTCGCTGGAAAAGTTTGTCAGCATCAAGAAAAGTTTTGGCTTTTCGATCCAATGTATATACGCCTATTTCTAAGGGGCTCACTGTATCCCCATTCTCAGCGTTACCGATTATGCTCATAAATAATTCAAGGGATCTACCTTCTAGAGGGAACACCAACCTATTAATATCTGGTAAACTTAGAATTGCTCTAGTGAAATGGTTGAATTTTGTTCCATAGCGCGCAAGATAGGTACCGACTAATGTTACCTGAATTGTATTCATTTCGGAAGATATTTGCTCGATGGACACTTCCTCAACTTGTTCATTAAGTTTAGATTCAATTGGATCTCTCCATACTCTATTTACCAGTCCAACAACCCATTCATTAGCATCTTGACCTTGGATCGCAACAAGCCGCCCGACACGTGCATGAGATAGTTTCTCTGCTGTTGTAACACGGATGAAAATTTGCGATGTATCTACTCCGCGGACTTCTCCCAGTGCCATATGTTCATCGTATTGAAAAATAGTCATTTTTTAAAGAAACTCCTTCATAGTATTCTCTTTACAAATTGTCTTAGGTCCCATATTGGGTCATCCCATATACCTTCTTGTTGATTAAAGTACCATTTAGTCCTTTGATGAGAAGTGGGATCTTCCTCTATGGCAAGTATCTGTTTATGTGATGTAATGAGTTCCTTTGCAGTAGCAGACAGACCTTTGGTCATGAACAAGCAATCAACCCCGGACCTTAATCTATCTTGTAAGACAGTTTGTAAATGAACATCGTTAAAGCCATAGCCAATAATAAGTATTGAGTTAGCTCTTTGAATAACATCATTTGCCAATTCTCGATGTGAGTTCATAATTGAGTCTGTTAAGCTGCTTTTAAACTTGGTACTTCCTGGAGTAATAATAACTCTTTTTGAACCTTTAATTTTTTGAAATGACTCATAAGTGTTTCCTTCAACCTTTTGCCAATTTAACGATCCATGAGGTTTTAAAACTCTAACTCGAGGGATTTTCTGAAATCTCGGCTTTCCAGTATGATCAACAAAAGGATGGATCCTATATGTCTCATTTTTTAAATGAGTGTAATCAAATTTTAGGAGGTGAGTTCCCTTAAAACCTGAGCAACTCTCAACACCTATTAAATCGCAGGCATATTCCACTAGATGATCATAATTAGGCGTAATAACATTGAGTGTTTGATTATCAGGAGGTAGGCTATGTATTAGATGTTTGAGAATTTTTGCAAATGGGTAATCACTTAGTTGCATCTGGGGGATTTTATAAAAAGCTTCAATATCTTTTTCATGGACTAAGTTTGCAGTCTCGTTAATGATATGGTCCAAAAGTTCTTCACAAATAGTAAGTTTATTAAGACCATCCTCAAACCCGTGCTTATCAATAAGTTCGATGCATCGCTCCCATTCAGTACTAATTGTGGACGTAGTGCAAAGTCGGGGTATACTTACCTTCAGGTGCTCAAGCAACTGCCACATTCCAGGTAGCCCCATAGATAATGAGAGACCAGTTCCAACTATTATTATGGGCTTCTTCCTCATGAATTCTTGGATATGTATAAGACCATCTTCAAAGTTCATATAACCTCGTCAAAGCGTGACATTTTTTTAACAATTTCTACAAAGAATACGTTGATTCCTCCTAGATTTATAAGGAAATTCGTATGAATATACGGTCCGATGTGGAATAATTGTTTACTATTTGTATTCAAAGCTTCCTGTAAACGCGCAATTGTGAAGTCATAAGCCAGTCGGAAAAATTGAATCTACGTAAATATATTTTGTCACCTATAAGAGTGCTCATTAAGCCATTATCTCCTTCACAAAGAGAGTTGAGGTTGATTACCTTTCATTCAATAAAAGCCTCTAATAATCAACCATTATTATAACGAAATAAGGGAGCAGCTGCCGCGTAACGAGCTACTCCCTGGGTGTACGCTACGTGTCCCGTTAGCGGAACATTAAAGCTATCTCTATTCAGTTCTAGGGTTTGTAAATAGACCGATAATTTCTATAATCTTGGCTTCAGCAACACGTCTTGGTCCTTCCATGAAATATCCTTTAAGTCCTACTTTAATATCATGAATATGTCTTTCCTCTCTTGCTTTAGGAAACATTATCCACATTCTAGCGGTGCCTGATTCTAATACTGAACATGTCTCATTAATAATTATTTCTCCGTTCTCATCTTCGAACTTAGGGTGGATGACTCTCAACTCAATGCCTGTCTCTAAAAAATCCCCTTCTAAAGCAAAATCACTTCTATATCCTTGTCTAGGAAGTATTTTCCTACCTCCTTCTTCTTGGATAAAAAATCTATACTTTACTTTAAAATCAGGTGGAAACCCACGATTTACTTCATTTGATATCCACATGCGAGTACCCCCAAAAATGTTATTATGAAGTTATTCTCTGCAATAGAAATTTTCCCTTTATTTGTAACTTTCCTGTCCGTTACTTCAACGAAAAAAGGAGCAGCTGCCGGCCGCGGCGATCTGCTCCCTTTTTGTTAAACTATAGTGTCCCGTTTGCTTAATCACAAACATATTATATTCACTTTGAAAGAAGTTTCAAAAACTGACTCTTTGTCATATGTACCTTTGACCGTTAATCAAGAACGCTAAAATCCATTTTTGAAAATAATGTTTCGAAAGGTATTCGTTGTTTTTCTAAAAATTCGACTAGGCTGGGGACTAAAGGCCAATCCGCACCTTTGCTGGTCACATAGTAATAGTCTCGATTGTCTTCGTTGTCGTGGTAAACAAAACCAGCTTGTTCTAAGACAGTATATTCGTCAAATAACGCTTGACTGCTCATTCGAAGGTAAGACTCTACCTCTTTGACGAGGGCGACCCTATCTTCATTAAATGGCTTCCCTGATGGCCTAGAACGTTCCAGTATGCCCGTAAGAATTTCCCTTGAATTCTGCGTTAATTTGTTTAATTCTAAAAGGTATTGGATGATACTCGCTTTAGTATCCTGCAATTCATGGCTATTTAAGTTCCACTGCAAAACGGTATTCATCCGAGCTGCGGTTTGAGGTTCCGTGTAGCTGTACTCTTTTCTTCTCGCCAGGAAGCCTTCAGCGGTCTCATAGTCTTTCTTGTTTAACGTTTCGCTTAACATTCGCTTTAATTCTTCAATGTTATCGCGCTCATATGCATACCTCTGAAATTCAAGGTTAAATTGTGCTTCATCCAGCGTATTAAGGTTTGTAAAGAGCGCGGCGGTATGATCGGGTCCAAATACGCAATGATACTTGGTTTTCAAGCTGCTTAATTCGTTGATTAAGTGGCTGATTTTCATCGAGTAATTATTGGTTCCGTCCTGTAGTGGACTACAGATTAAGATATAGTATTTATCTAGCGCATGGTAAAACGATTCCGCAAGCTGCCGCTTTACTTTGGATTGAAATTCTTGTTCTGAAACGTCATGATGGCTTTTAACCTGAAATCCAATTTTGCAAAAGCCTTCTATTGTTAAAAGAAGGTCCACACCGTGATCATTCAAGGCTTGGGTGATTTCGAGATGGATGTTCCCTCCCAAGTATTTTTTGTTACTATCCAGGTAATCTCTTAATTCTTTAACCAAATCATCGTGTTTTTGACCGTTAAATATTGCGGTTTGCCTGCTGTCTATTCCTCGGTTAAGTAGGATTGCGAGGCTTGTGATAACCTGCTGCTTATCCATGCTTTTCCTCCATATGAACATCGTATTTCAATTCAGTATACACAATTTCCTTATTATTCTTAAACATGATTGTTTCCTAGTTTGAAATAGGAGTACTTCGTAACAATGACTTTTACTGCTATAATAAATCGTTTTGTTCGTTTAGCAAATTATAAAAAAAATTCTCTTATTCAAGTATTCTGCCCGTTTACTTCAATGAAACAAGGGGCAGTTGCCTGCAGCGCGATATCTGTCCCTTGTTTTTGCACTATCGTGTCCCGTTAGTTATAAAAAAACCAACAGGATAATTCTCATCTTCTTCAGCCTCTACATCAGGATAGCGATTGAATACTTTTTGAAAATTATCTTGTTTGATCAAGTGGTCGACAAGTTCTTCGATTCTTTCCCTTCTTATTGCGTCAATTAGCAGCATGTCACTGGACCAAAAATATGAACCGTTCATGCATTCACCAGTTTTTATATTCTTTTGTCTCAACGTCTCGATATTTTTGTAAGTGAAACAGCTTGCGATCCATTTGGAACGGTCCGGAAATACAACAATAACATCGGTACTTTCATCGTTACAATCCCATGAGCCTATAGGCCATGTTTCAGCTTCTATCCATATATGACGCTTCGAATAGTTCATGCATGTCTCCTCTAATTAGAAAGAACTTGAGCTAACGTTCCCCGATAGTTTAATCCTAATGACAATCAATTCATCTTGGCAATGATATATTATTTAAAACCAAAACTCTTATTGTTAATAGCCCAATTACATCGAATGAATATTGCTTTTGTAATGTTTTTGATCTCTTGATAATTAAACTGAGTTGTTTCAATAAAGTTAGCTGGATGTATATCTCTATTAGTTAACTGATTTTTTATATCACTGTTTAAATCTTTCAGTACCATTTGAATCACTATATGATTAGAATTACAAATTGCAACAATATCGTATTCTTGTTCAGGTATAATTATATATTTTGATGAAGAGAATTCTTCAGCTATGAAATTTAAACTAGATAGAAAAGAATTTTCCATAAAAATATATATTTTTCTACCCTTTATGCTAGTTAAAATATCATTTTTAAGCGCTCTATATAATTTCCATTGAGCAAAAACTATAGGGTTAGTTACCGACTTAATAATTGGAATAATGTCTACTAGACTATATGGACTAGTTATGTCTTCGTATTTAGTTAGGGGAATGTATTGTAATAAAGTAACCCCCTCTAGCCCCCCTAATAAATGGACAAAATACAAAAATGAATCTTTATTTAGTTCTAGCTCTTTGAGTACTTGAGGCAGACTCCTAGTTTCAGTTTTATATTCTTCCTTCAAATCACTAAATGATGGAAACGCACTCAACCGAGCAAACATATCATTGTCTTCATTTAAAAGCTCTGTAACTTGAAAACCTGAAATTCTTTTCATTATTACACCAATTACTGCAGAATCAGAATATAATTTCTTAATTACAGATTTGCAAACTTCTAATATATTATTTTCATTTAAACCTGCTAAAACGATCGCTAGTTTTTCAACATTTTTATGATTATCACTAAACACAGATTTAATTAAGATTTCAAACCGTAAATTGGGATTATATTTTAAGTTATTCTCTGAACTAGAAAAAAAACGTTGCATATCTTTTTTATTCTTCCAAGTATTAAAAGGGAGCTCATCTATCTTTATATTTAAGCTAATTATTCCAATTGCCTTGATCTTCCCAATGATATCTTCTACATAATCTTCAGTAATATCTTCTTTCTTTACGTACTGATAAATAAAGTTAAAGTAGTTATGGTATTTTTTATTAAACAACTTTAAATCTTTTATTTTATTATTAAATACCTCTTTTCCATAATTTTTTAAAATCCAAAAATATTCAATAAAAGTAGCGGTTTGCTCTTGCATTTTTGAGGATATATCTAGTAATTCATCAAACAGCCATTTTCTTTGATCGTCAATTAGACTAGTTTTTTCCATCATTATTAGTAGAACTCCAAATGTAGAAGCTCCTGATAGATATCTATGAATGAATTCATGATGCACTACATGTTGCATTTCATCATTTTTATTTTGAACACTAATATGTGTATCATTTAAAAATCTATATTGTCCTAATTTCAAAAATGCTCCCTCTATTCTAAAAACTATTAATATTTCCACAAAATACAATAAAAGTGACACGATATACCAGAATAAATTATACCACATATTGGAACAATTCTGCCCGTTCGTATTATGAGGTCACCAGATCTTTCTGGTCGACAAAGATTAGAATCGCCTGTGGTATTCACCAGCTTGTCAAATGATCAAAAGTGTTTTCGCACAACCGAACAAAACAAAATTGTTTTACTACTTAAAGATCAAGGGATTTTTTTTCATACATTTTTGGAATCTTCTCGAAGTTTCTTTTACCTACTACAAAATTATCCCATCTATCCAGTAACTTGGGAAATATTTTCTTTATTACTTTCCTAGAAAAACTTTGTTTTGAATTTGATGACATGCTTAAATATTGTACATTTGGCATTAATAATACAAGAGTAGTCATTAAACTCAATCCTAGTATTACTAAACTGAAAATCCAAAAATCTTTCGGGAATAACTTCTGACCTAACAATTCAAAACAGCCGGAGAAATAAAACATTAGAAAACAAATTATATTAATTCCTTTTGCTGTATCAAACAAAAACTTCATTGACTCAAAATAAAATTTCATCCAATAAGGTTTAGATTGAATGTATTGCTGCCATCTGAAATCTCTATAGAGTAGGTTAGTCGAGTTCTTGTATCCATCTTCTATTTTATAAAAAAATTTATTTTCTAGTTCCCACCAAATTTCTTTCCATAGTTCTTCATCACGCAATAACTTAAATTGAACATACTTATCATTTAACTCATAAAATGTGTCTAATAACTCTAAATTTCCTAATTTATAAATATTTGTATTTTTTGTATTATAATTTTCAAAAAAATTGTCAATCATCATTTCTCTATTTTTAGAGCTTTCCGAATATGTAATTATATGTTTCAACTCATGATACATTGGGCTAAATACATCTTTGAGATTTTCTTGAGTAAATTGAATCAATCTATCATTTTTTTTATTTCTGATGCCAAGCATATATCCAAGTGTAGCTGAGAGAATAGCTGGAGCTATTGGAAGATATTTTGCAAAATCTATGTCCATTATTTCTTATCACCTTATTCATATTAATTTGGTTGTTATTATTGAAATCCTTTCACTTAAATAATACCATTTTTTGAGAAGTTCATATACGTTAGTGCTGTAATGCCTATTGATACGCCCTGATTTAAATCTAATACTTATTCCTGCAGTTGGTGTTTTCCTGCTAAAGTACTATTTGCTTTAAACGAGTACATGGAGTTGTACCATTCAACGATTGATATTATTTTTACGGATTGTAAAGCCTAAAATTCCATTCATGCTTTCCCTCAAGACATCGTAAGCAGCAGAATGACTGCCTACACCACGACCACGCTCTCTTGTGTTCCGGTCCCCCTTCCATATCATGACGTATATTTCATCAACCTTACTGCCTTCCCTCTGGATTCATGCTCGAACCGTTATATCCTTCGATAAACGTTCCTTTCATAGGTCTTAACACTTTAATGGACACTCGCATCTATATTCAGCCCCTTTCTGTGGTGGGTATAATTTCCATTATACGTAGTTGCTTCGTCCCTTAGTATGTTTCTTTGAAGGATGCTACCGCTAAGTAAGTTTTTTTATCTCGCACAATAATGTATAGGAACTTCTTAATGATAATTAGGCTTTGAGTTGACAAGAATTACCAAGGTAACATAATATCAGATTGGCGGTATCAGCGATGTTGCTGCATAACAGGCATTCTATTGCCATGTTAATAGTCGTGAGAGGAGTTAAATACATACATGTGGCATGAGTATACACTGAGCAGTTGGGCTGAATATGAAGATTGTATTGATAGATTACCTAGGGGGAAATGGATTTTTAGAGGTCAAGCGAATGCCAGTTGGCAATTGGAATCTTCTCTTTATAGGGAGTTTAGCAAGGTGAAGCAACTTTACAAAGAAATTGGTTTGGACGTTGAAATAAATTACAATAGATATGAATTGAAGTTGCTAAGAGAGTTTACTTCATCCTACAACCTATACTCCAACCATAAATTATACGAACCCGAATCTAGCGAATACAAGGAGATTGCGAGATATCGGCAAGAGGCATGGTCTCTTATGCAACATCATGGGGCACCTACGAGACTAATTGATTGGACATATTCCCCGTATGTTGCTGCTTTTTTTGCGTTGGATGGTGCGAGTGAGGATTACTGCATTTATGCATTGGATCCTATTGCTTTGAAACGTGTTGATGATCAGCGCATTAACCCTGCACAGTACGATCGATCGTTAGCTTCATCATTGGAAACAAAAACTCCTTCCTTCATAAAAACATTTGAGCCATACTCGAAAAACGAAAGAATTCGAAGACAGCAAGGATTGTTTTTAGTCCCAAATCAAAATAATGAATCGTTAAGCAGTGTGCTTAACAGTTATAACTTAATTGATGGAAAGATTGCTGGTGAAGGTATGTATGTTGCCCATAAGTTTGTCTTCCCAAAACAACTAATTCTTGACTCCTGGAATAAATTACAACAAATGAACATTAATCATGAAACTTTATATGCTGGGTTGGATGGATTTAGTAAGTCCCTTAGATTAAAGCTATTGGATCATGATTTTTTAACAATCTCAACTTCTGAGCAGTTAAAGTACAAAGAAGTATAAATATTAGAACGGGCTCCATGCTCAAACGCAGGAGTCTTTTTTGTACCCCGTGTTCAAAAATAATTCGAAAAGAAGCAACCAGGCCTGTCGCGATTGCTTCTGTTTCAGGTAACGTTTCAGATTTAGCGATTAATATTCGTTTTGAATTGCCTAACAAAGGCCTTCCGCTTTTGCCGCCTCTATTTTTTCGTAAAATTGGTATTATACGCGAAAATAAGAGATATAAAAATAAGAGGAAAAGATGATCTCTTCCTCCCAAACGGACATTCAAAAGTGTGACGCCGACCGAGCGGCCAATGAAATTTCCGTTCTGATTCGCTGATCGGCATATCGTTGATCGACGCATACCTACGATACATCAAGCCATCAACAGCAAAGTCCCAATTCTCGTTCCCATATGATCGAAACCACAGTCCGCTATCGTTCATGCCACTCGTATGCAAAGCGCACCGCGTTACACTCTTCTGTGAACGACCAAAGTTCCTTTAATAGCCGATAGTCCAGCTCCTTAGCCCATTTTCTTGTGAGAAACGCCACGATTTCCGCTCGACCGATCGGGAATTCAACGCGGTTCCGCCAGCGGCATCCTCCGTATAGACAAGTGACACCCGGTGCGGGTCACGACTATTCCAACCATCTTCAGCCATCCGAACTATGCAATTTCCCATATAGGATCATTCTTATCCATTATGGACTCTTTCCATGAATAACTCGATGAGTAATGGAATCACCATAGCAATTCCAACGATCAATGCTGTTAAATAGATTGAACCTGACATTATTTCGTTCGACTCAATGAGTGCCGCAGCAAGTAATCCAATGCTTAATCCGGTAATTCTGGATTTCGAAAAGTTCATTGTATTTCGCCCCTATAGTTAGTTCAAACTATAGGATTCCCAACAAATACCTTCCAAATCCTTCCTCATCAATCTCGAACTCGGTTGCCATCTCACTTATATATGCCTTTTAATTTTCGATATATACTTTAAGCACAGACTGGTGCCGTTGTCGTTTCCGTAGCTATTGCAAATCCATTATTGGGTTTAGGTGTTTGTATACTAGTTGGTGGCGCTGTTGTGGGCTATGCAATTTATAAAGGAGCAAAGGTAAAAGCCTCATGGAAAGATAGCGGAAAAGAAGGTAACATTGAGTTTGGTTAAAACCTACTCCGTTACGATAAATCGTAAATCCCTTCACTGAACTGTAACCCTAGCATTGGACACTTAATAAAAAGGTGCAAGCTATAAGAAGGTGGCTTCTGAATTCGTCAGGAGTCATTTGCGTTGTTCTTCATTTATTGTAGGTGCATACCCTACCCTCACCAAACAATAATGGCGATGGTTTTCATGATCTCACACTAACGAAACCTATCGAATTTGAAGAAATGATTTTATTGCTGGTATCGGATCATCTAGAATCGTTTCTTCCGATAGCTGCATTATTTTATAGCATTGTTTTTCTAACCATTTATCACGCCGAGAATCTTTTCGAAGTTGTTCTTGAGTGCGATGCCAGTACAATCCATCAGCTTCGATAATTTTCTTTTGATCTGGAACATAGAAATCAGCGATCGCTCGGCAGATCGCTTTTTGAGCAACATATTCTAAACCTAGATTTGAAAGAGCAATACGAACGATTTTTTCAAGCTCAGCATCTTCAAAACGTATCTTCGCTTTGTTAGCAATTTTTAATTTAGATTCTTCTCTATGCGGTGTCCCAGGCCTGGAAGGTCTGCCTCTTCTGATAGTAACTTGATGTTCCCTATACCCGGGATTTTGCCAGCTTCGTATCTGGGATTTAGCAATTTTTCGCTTTGTTACATCATCATCAGTCATACGTTGACGTTGTGCTTCTTTTCGATTTCGTAAGATAACGCCTTCTGAGTGAAGTAAACGACGTATGGCCTCGGATCCGTATCCCATTTGCACTCCAACCTGTCCTGTACTTAGTCCACAACATTTCGAACCCACGTATCTGCACTCATTCTTGCCCTCTCCTTCCAAATTTGAATACTAGCTCTAACCTTTCATGCTGTTGAGGAAAGAATGTCGACTTCAGACATTCAAATCCTTCTGTAAAGTTGGCCGTATGCTCACTCAAATTAACTCTCATTAGTCATGGAAGGAACAGGGTGAATGTATGGCGAACTGATTTTTCGTATTATTTTTTAGTCGTCATTTGTGATAAGGATCTCCGCGCTATCAATAACGGCAAGTTTTCTTTTAAACAGAACAGGGCGCTCTATTGAGCGCCCTCAGTCTATTGAAAAATTCCAACATGCTTTTTTATTATGAATGATGCCAAACCCCTTATTGGAAACATTAGGCAACTTCCTTAGCATGCGCAATTGCCTTTTCTTTAATGGCTGGAGCTATTACCACCCTTCCAAATACCACTTAATTTCTCAACTCGCCACTCAAGTACTTTTATATACTCGATCATCTGGGTAAGTGTTTTCTGCGTTACAAACCCTGGCTCCACATTTCTTTCGAATTTAAGAGTCTCAACAAATTTATCACTTTTGTATTCCAAATCAATACATCTTTTACTTTTTAAGTTATCAAGTAGCATCGAGAATTCTTCCCAACATTCTAGCTGCTTTTGAAGTAAAATTAGCTTATAATAATGATCACAATTCTTAGTAAAAGGATAGTCAAAGTGCTTTTTATTTCTTTCAATGTTTGCTCTACAAATGCCTCGTTTCCGATTGATTACTTTAATAAGTTCTTCCATACCTATCCTCCAATTAACATACTTCAAAATCCCCTCTAAGCGCCTTTTTTAAGCTCTCTTAACTCTTGAAGAATTCTAGAGTGAATTTCCCCGTCCTTCCGTATCCTGGAAGAAAGTCTTCTCATAATGTTTTGTACAGACTCGTTATTAGCTAAATGGTTTGCATGAAAATGCCATTTTACTAACCTAACTTGATATTCCTTACGATTTTCAAGTAACCTATCCAAAAGTTTTGCTGTTTTCGGGAGTTTATTGAGATTAATTTGAATCCCCTTATACCCTACCTCCTCGCAGATTCTATTTAGAGTAATCCTAATTGGCTTAGATGGTTTTTGACATAATCTTTCGTGTGCCTGTTTAACCAAATAACACAATTGTTCGTCTCGAGTGCTCCAATCGAGTTTTTGCCTTGCAATATTTCTGTATGTTTCTTTTCCTTTTTGCTCCCTTTTTCTTGTTAAGCAAACAACTTTTTCTCCTGTATCGTTTAACTTGTACTTACTTAGTTCATCTAAGGATCCAAATAAAAATTTGATCAAGAGAATATGCTTTAAAGGATGTATTGCATGATCTGACTTGATACACGCTTTAAGCCAATTCGAAAAATCTAACGAACACATAAGTAAAGCCAAGAACTCCTTGCTATAGTAGCGTTCAAAGAAACTCTGCAACTTCGCATGCCGGACTTGATTGTTATGTGTACAGAAATTTAATTCCTTCAACCTTTTAAGGTAGATGATTTTCCAATTTGAAAAGGACCACTTAGTCCATTGGTCATGACTTCTGATAAGATGATTTATTTCTATACTGATCTTCATTAATTCTGCCTTGTTCGATGCAATCAAACTATTCCAGCCTTGATTTTGGAAAGATAAATCTGACTCACAATTTGGACAATATTGTCCTAAAATAATTAGTCTCTTATTCTTAGGTATAAATGAGAACCCACAATCCTCACAACCTGTAGATAGAACCTTATCGTGATGCACACAATAAAAGTTACCAGGTGCTTGATGTATAGTGTGCCAAAATGGCTCGCCATATTTTTGTATATTTTCAAAAATACAATCAGAACAATATTTAAGACTATGACTCCTTTGAAGAGACTTTGACAAATGACCAACTTTTGTATGAATGACCCCTTTCTTATTCGAAGTCATTAATTCAACAATCTGTGCCCTATTTGCATCGGGTAAAAAAGGAAAATAGTATGGGAGAACTGTATGGTTGTTCAATAAGGATTCCATATCATATTTAGAATAGAATGGTATTTGCTCTATCAAGTTGCTAATATGTCTAGGGAAATCAACAATTGGAACGTAACAGCTATTACTTCCACATAGTTCTCGCATTGTATGATCTACTCTACCACCAGCATTTAAATGATGATACCTAGCAATGACACTGTACAGCAATTCTCCGGGGTATGGATCTGGGAAAAAGTTTTTCACATATTTTCCCCCTTCAATTTTTCCTGCTTGTCCTTCAGCATCTTTAGTTCTAATTTCATATAGTTTAATTGATGAAAATAATGGTTAATTGTTCTCTTCGAAGCTTGATTTTTACCTTTTAGGTAAGTAGCTTCATGCAGAGTACCATTGTAATAAATTCTAATATGTTCCGTTCTTTCCGTATCATAAATTACTGGTACCAACCAAGGGCCAAAAACTCTCGCGTGAAGAAACCACTGTCTTTGGATAGCAATTGAACAGGTATAAAACTTTTGATTGATATAAATTCCTCTTGATGTGACTAATCCGAAACTAAATACTTTGAACATACACTCACCTCTTTAGAATTATTAATATCTATGAATCTAGTATTAGTAATTGCCAATCAAATTAAATTTATACTTATAAATAGTATTTTTTGATTTAATGTTTATACACTCGTGTTTCCTAAGCTTATCATTGTCTACACTTTAACTTGAGGTGTATAAATGACAGGTGACATTCTAAAAATTGTTGGTGCTAGAGTACGGGACATTCGTAAAGAACGTAATTTAACTCAAGAACAATTAGCTGAAATATCGGGTTTCCATTTTACATATATCGGAGCTGTTGAACGCGGCGAAAAAAATATCACATTACTAAATTTAGAGAAAATGGCTGAAGCATTAGACACTGAGGTGCAAGAGCTATTTAGGTACGCTGATATTGACATTGGCCAAACTAGCAAGCAAAGAGATCTTCAAGAGATTCTAGATTTGTTGCTAAAACAGTCAAAGGAAGATATTAAAAGAGCTAAAGTAATTCTTTCTGAAGTTTATAAAAAGGGAAAAAAATAAAGAAATGGCAGACCTGTTTTTTCACAGAGCTGCCATTTCCTTATATCACATCTTCTCTTAGGTCAATCTCATCCGAAGGTTTTTCCAATTTTGGTTCAGTTTTCTTCGCTTGTGTCCTCAATTTCCGCTCTATTCTCTTCACCATAGATATAAAAGCTTCAAATGCTTTACTCTTCAAAACAGGTAAGGGTAGGTCAGGTGACTTCTCAAGCAGAGCCTTCACTATACTTTCAGCCTGATCAAGCGATGCGCCTGCTTCCGTAAGCCACTTTGCTACTTCCAAGTTTTTTTCATCATTGGTCTGTTTTTTTGATTCAATAGCAGCCTTCGATAAACCTTCTTTACGTCTTATGTCAACAACTACATCATTAAGAAGAGTTTCTAAATCTAGTTCCTTTTGGAATAAATCCAAGTATTCCTCAAACTTACTATCATTTTTTAATCGAATAGCCTCCATTACCGGTTTGAAAGCTTTCAATTCGTTTTTGGCGGCTGATACAATAATTTCAGGTGTTATTTTTTCTATTCCTTCCGCAATCGCCTTCCATTGACTAATCATAAATAATTTTACTGCCACGTCTGTAATTCCCTGTGAATAGTCGTATATTAATTTTGAAAATTCTTCACTATATGGTACTGTTTCTCTAGTCCATTGATATCTCCATAATGGTTTCAAGAAAAGTTCCCATTTTAAGTCTATATCCGCTTCTGCATCCTTGAAGTTCATTCGTTTCCAGTCTACTACTCCGAAATGCTCGGCAGTTCTTCTAATTTGTCTAAATTCTTTACTTAGAAGATCCCAAGCTTTATATGTTCCAATCAAGACAATCGGTATTCCGATCATATTTTTCAGTGTAACGAAAAAGTTTAGCATTTGATCTTGCCCACCAGTGTTAGCTTCAAGTAAATGCTGTATCTCGTCTATGATAAGTACACCGATTCGATAAGTTGCAGCTAACTGGGCCATCACTGGAATAAGTTGATCTGCAGTTGAACCGTCTTTAATATGTGTTTGATAATAATTTGTATTACCTAATATCCTATCTAGTGCTTGTAAGAAATTTAAACATAAACCCTTTGTTGAGCCCCCGGGTGGACATTCTAACTTAAGCCAAACAATCTGAGTAAAATTTAAGTTCCTTCCTTTATATTGCCCATGCACAATAACCTGAGCAGGATATAATTTTAAAAGAATATTATTGACAGCAGTTGTTTTCCCCATACCCGAAACCCCAATGATTGTTAGACCACTTCCAGATGTTTTATACGAAATAGGAATTTTAATATTCTGGGAATTCATTGCTTTACGAACATTATCAGCACCTTCACGCAAAATCCTTACTCCATTTACAGTCAAGGGATTCCTATCAACATATCCATCTCTTATTAAAATAGACATCGCTTGTTCAATTTGTAAATGCTCGTCCATTGGTTCAATAAACCTCGTCACTTGAAAAATACATTGTGCACGAAGTTCTTCACTTTTTCCTTTGTCACTTTCACGATATGGGATTAGATTAGATAGCCTTTTTATGACCTTGTCCTGCCTCATGATTGGTTGTAAAGCCTCAATTAGAGGATTGTTAGCATAATGCTTTAACTGGGCACGTCTATAGCCAGCTTCAACCTTTGCACCTACTAAGATTGGAAAGCCTTTATTCAATTGACTCATTTCTTACACTCCTTTTTATTATAAATGTGCTATTGATTCGGCTAATACATTTTCCCATTAATATCCCATCAGCTGGTGATTATTTCCGATTACCTTGTGCTTTTTGTAACGCTAAGAGACGTGGACTTATCGAAGGCTTAGACTTCTCATCATTTGAGTTAGGAATGTTTTTTTCTTCATTTTGTAAGTTCTCAATTAATACACTTACTTCACGTGCGACTATCTCTTCTTCATCGCCAACTTCTATACTCTGATAAATCTCATCTTCCTTAGCAAAAAAGTGTTCATGCTCACGGTTTCTTTCTTTTTCTTGCAGTCTGTTATCACGTCTATTCATTAATCGCTGCCGATCACTAAGACCTACATCACTCTGCTCTGCTAGCAGTTTGGATAATTCCACTTGCTTTTCAAATTTATAATCATGTATGATTTGTTCTTGAAGCTCCCTATCTTTATACACTTCACGCTCGATATCTAATACCTCAGTAATATGTAAATAATCATCCCATGCTCTGTTTTCGTCTTCATTATTTGCAAGATGCTCTTCATCAATTAGGGAGCATTCTTCGAACACCTTGCCATTATCCAGAATAATATAGATCTTTGATGTAAATCTTGGATCATAAGCTACCGGAACTACTTTCTTTTGATAAAACTTCCGTTTTGACTTTAGGAACCATCCTTTTTTTTCTGCACGTTCACATGTATAAGGCACTCCCTGAAAAATTATACCTCTATCTGTTATTACTGCCGTTTTATCTCTCGGCAGAAGGTTTCTTTTTAAAACATCTTCTTCGAAATAACGAAGAGACCCATGCTTTTTAATTCCATAATTCCATAACTCTATAGGTATGGGTTTTACACCCATACGTACCATATCTTCATCAAGCTGATAGTTTTCAAGATACTTCGAAGTATTATGTAAAATGATTTTGTTTATCATTATTGCTGTGAATTCGGGTAGTGTTAAAACCGAGTTCAAACTCTTATCTTTCTCTCCTCTTACTTTTAACTTTAATGAATCAGCTCCTGGGCACCGATGAATAACATCTTTATTTAGGACATTAAAATAACTCTCAACTAGGGGTTTCCAGTCAGCACGGAACGGAGCTGCATACTCAATATCAATATTCAAACTGTTATTCATATTGCGATTGTTTTTGGATAACAGTTCTCCTCTATCCGCTGTAAATTGTGAAGGGAAATGGTGGCAAGGCCATTGTTCTTCCGTAATATGTATACCATACTTTGCGCAATATGGGACTTTAGGCATTCCCATATTAAGAATCGCCATTATTGCTCCTATATATGAGGGACCTTCGAAACCAATGTAAAGCCCTACAAACTTTTGAGAATAAACATCTAATACCGTATATACAACGGGTTTTCCAATAATTAAAGATCTTCGGTAACTACTTCTGAGATTAACATCAGCTATTGTGGCATCAATTTGAAATCGAGCTCCTGGCCCAAACGCAAGCTTGGTTGCATTCCCCGTCTTAGGTCTTAAATTTAAATTAAAAAATCTTTCTCCAAACTTATTCTCTAATGTTTCAAACGGATTTCTTTGTAGTTCTTTGCGAACGTGGTAGTAAAATGTATCCTCGAGAGGTAACTCCGATCGATCCGGAGTTACAGGAACTTCCTCTCCATTCACTTCAATGTATTCTTTAACAAAAAATGTTCTAATCATTTTATTGTAGCTCGCAGACAAAGATAATCTCTCTTCCTCATGAAACTTTTCTTTTGCAAGCATGAAGATTTTATGAATCTCCTCTGTAGTGTTGATACCAATTTTTTCAGGTTCTAACTTTGTAATCTTTCTGGGGGCGCCACGTTTTTCTGTTGAGGCTGTTGCAAATTTTTTTTGTCCCTTATTTCCACATTTATCGTATCGATTAATTAAGCCATTGATATTTTTCCCAGCCTTCCAATAATCCTTTAGATAGTTATCTACTGTGGGCCTACTTAGTTCATATTTCTTCATCACTTCTTTAACTAAAATCCCTCGGTATCTAGGAATATAAATATCTGGTTCGTCTATAACAATATTTTTAATAGCTTCCCACTTATTGTCGCGTTCCATTTTACGTTGCTCATCCAAGAATTCCCCGACCATTAATTCCTCTTCGGTAGTGTAATTAAGAATTCTGGCACTGTGTTGTTTAAGTGCTGCTTCAACGTCGGAGTAATGACGTAGAAATGGAAAACCATTTTGTTTCAATGCAATAATATAAAGAAATTCTTTATCGTTTGAGATCCAAAGAATTCTTTCGAAATTATTTTCTTGTTGGTCATCTTCTGAAATCCAGTGAATAACCCTATTGACTATGATTTCATTTCCCATAAGATACTCCCTTAGACCAAAATCAATGGTAATGGTTTAGATGTATTTATTTTCTTAGTAGCCATATCAACACGAATTTTTTTCCTGGCAATCTGATGTTTTATCAACGTCATACTTGTGCCCAAAGGTAACTCTAAGAGCTTATCCGTGTAATTTGTGATCGAAATTAATGAAGTCCTTAAATTTTGGACCAATTCCACAAGCAAAACTTCCAATCGAATCAGCTTATCATGAGCTATTCCAACGAAATGTCCTTGTAATGAATAATCCTTATATAACCATTCCACATTCCATGCGAGCACATGATTAATGGAATTTTCAGTCGCTATCTTCCACTCAACCCCTCGCCTCTGCCAATATATCTTCTCAATTAAAAGCTTTTCCTTAGTACGATGAACTTCTAAAGCATCGTCATATTTTATCGATACTGCTTTTATTGTAGTTGTAAGCTCTGATTTGTGTGTTTCAACGAAATCCGTAGTAAGAACTGTATCTGTTTGTGTACTTCTATCTCTAGGATGTTCAACACCCAATTCTTTGGCAATTTCCTGTGTTTCACTACGTGGTAGTAGCGGGAACTGTTCACGCACATCGCAAACCGAATCCTGCCATTCAAGTGTATAAAAGTACTTAGATTCAAGGGTGGATAATAAATGATGGTCCCTCCCTGTTTTCCAGCCCTGCTTTATGCTCGATTTTCCTATAGAAGGAACCTCATGAACGTAAATCCACGGCTTATAATGATTTAAAAACCCACTCCCTCTGCCTTCCTTCAATCTTTTCTTTAGTGTATTCTCATCGAATGCGTATTTCTTTTTAGCCAAATTGCCCCCTCCTTAAATAAAGATCTTTAATACAATAATCGCCTGAATTTTCCAGGTTTATTCTTCAGATTTGTAGCCCACATGAGCAATAATTTATGGGGATCCTTTTTTCTGCACTGATATATAATTGCTTTGTTCCTTTGCGGGAAATGAAAAAAGCCTTACTACACAATTGTGAGTGCAGTAGGGCTTTTCATTATTTAAACTCCTAATATTGAAGCCAGAAGCAATTGCAATGCAAGTTTTGCTCGTTTGCCACCTAACCCCAGTGCTACTTCCAACATGACTTTTTCCTCTTGTACTTTTACCTTTTTTTGTGCAATCGCCTCTTCAACTGCATATCCTTTCCATTTATGGAGTCCCTCTTCATTCATACTTTCAATTTCAACATTTACCCACTCAGCTACCTTGTCAAACGGTAGAATAATCTACAATTTCACCTTTACATCAACTCAATTCGAAACAAATCCTCCAAATCTTCCCCCAGTATATCACTCAATTTTTTGGCAGTCGCAGGGCCTACTGACTTCAATGAACGTTCCAGCAAGCTAATATATGAGTGACTTAAACCCGAATGCTTCGCCAAATCTCTCTGGGAGTAACCTTTAACAATTCGTGCTTTGATGAAGACATCGGTCTTAGCCATTATTCTCATATTCCAACGACTCCTTCTTGTTTAATTGTTTGCAACTGCAAATTTCATTAAACAACTCTATTTCAATTAAAAAACTTCTTTTCAGATTAAAAATCCTTAATTCATCTCGCCATCTCTACGATCAAGCTTCATGGGATGAACCAGATCAATCGGCTTCGTCGAGCCGAGAACATAATCGCCAGTCCCAATAATTGGATTCGGGCTCGTCGATAATCAATACCTTGGGATTTTTAACGAGCGCTCTGGCAATGAGCATCATTTGTAGCTGCCCTCCGCTAATCTGGTTACATGGCCAACGCAGGAAACATATACCTGTACGCAGCGCAAAAAAGCATGCCCGTCCTTCCTGTGAGAAGGACGGGCATGCTTGGCTGAGCGGAGGGCGGCAGCGCTGCAAGGTGGCTATGATGCTTTGCAGCAGCGGCTGCTTAGCTGCGAAGCACTGCTGGCAGGCGGCTTTTTCGCGCTAGAGCACGCACGCGCCTCGCGCTGCCCCTGCAGTTACGTCGTCGGCGCGCACACCCGGCTCCGATAATCCTGAGGAGAGACCCCGACATATTTCTTGAACGCTTTGCTGAAATAATTGCTGTCGTTGTACCCTACTTTTTCGCAGACGAGTTGAATCTTCAGCTGGGAATCCGCCAACAGTTCCTTCGCCCGCTCCATCCTCACTTTGAGAATGTACTCGTACAGCCCGTAGCCGTATTTTTGCTTGAACAGACGGGTGAGATGTTCTTTACTCAAATAATACTTCTCCGTAAAGAAAGCAATAGACAAATCCTCGAAATAGTTCGTATCGATATACGATTTCATATGCTCGATATTCACTTTGTCCTTCGGCCTGCGATGGCCCCACTCTGCCTGGAACAGCTCCATGAGCCATGCCGTGGCCAGCTTCACAAACGCCTCAAATGTCATCACCGGATACGCAAATAAACGGTCGAACTTGTCCCCATGCACGCTAAAATCAAAGAACCGGCCCGGATGGTCCGACACGATCTGTTCGCCCATCAGCCGCAGCTCGGATTCGGTCTTGAGCAGATCGTCAACCGTAAAGCTGCCGGACGCTTTCAGCGCGGCGAACATCTCTTGGACCACATTTTCAGCATAAATAGCACTGCCCGTTTCCAGAGCATGGATGAGCAACTCTTTTTGCTTCCATACCGACGGCCGATCCGCATGGATGTCCGCTGGCGCTGCCTTCACCTGGACATCTTCATGCCTAAGCAGGTCAGCCTGCAGCATGAGTGTTTTGGCATGCTGGTAAGCTGCATCCAAACTGGAGAGCGCAATCGGTTCGCTGCCCATCGCCGCCATCGCCTCGACACCGAAAGTTTCCCGCAATCGGCGGATCACCAGCTGCAGCTCAGGTCGGGCCTTGTGAACGTCCAAAGGCAGATTCGCCGTCAAGACGATGACCATCTCCTGGTCATCTCTGCCGCTCTTGAAACTGAAAGCCTTGCCCAGCGGCTCCAGCAGCTCATTGATCGCGTTGGACAGCGCAAAGTAGCAGGCCGGCAAATCTCCGGCGAACTTCGTGCCGCAAATATCGGACATGTTCAGCACCATCATCACGATCGTGTAATAGAAATGTCCCCCGACAGCAGGCTCAATCAAGCCCGCAAGTTCTTTCATCTGATGGAAGCGTCCATTTTGCTCAATAATCGAGGTAAAAATCTTTTCCTTCAACAACGGCGAAGAAATATTGTGATAAATCATTTCCTCCCGCATCCGGTTATAGCGCTCCCGCTCATGCGCAAGCTTGTCCGCGACTTTTTGCAGGGCGTTATTCAATTCCTGCTTCTTGATCGGCTTGAGCAGGTAATCGAGCGCCCCGGCCTGAATCGCGCTATGCGTATATTGAAAATCATCGTAGCCGCTGATTACGATGTACTTGGCTTCCGGCACGAGCTCCCGCGCCTTCTCCAGAAATTCGACACCGCTGAGCATCGGCATCCGCATATCGACGAAGACCAGCTCCGGCCGGTGCTCAGCCAGCAAATCCAAGCCCATTTGCCCGTTCCAGGCTTCGATAAACGTGCTAAAGCCCCACTGCTCCCATGCGCCCAACGCGCGGATCGCCCGTCTGGCCGGGTCTTCATCGTCGATGATCAGAACTTTATACATGTCCTCGCTCCCTTCTTACGGGCAGGTCGATACGAATATCCGTCCCCTTGCCATGCGCACTTAGAATGGTAAGTCCAGCGGCTTCACCGAATAGCAGCTTGATGCGGGAATATAAATTTTTCAATCCAATTTCTTCCTTATAGTCCAAATAGTTATCATTAAAACTACTCTCAACATAAGCCAGCCGTTCAGGCGTAAATCCTGGTCCATCATCCGCGACCGTCAGCTCTAATCGCTCCTGTATGATCCCAGCAGACACGCGGATATGAATTGCCTCCGTCATTTGCTCGAGTGCGTGCTCAATAGCGTTTTCCAGCAAAATTTGTACGGACATTTTAGGAATCATGCAAGAGCGGGCTTCGTCTGCAATAACCATGTCCACATGTAATCTTGCGCCAAACCGCGCATGCTGCAAAATCAAGTAATTGTCGATATGTGCCAGCTCATCGGATAGCGGAACCGTTTCACTGTCTTTGATGCAATACCTGAGCGAGGAAGCCAGCGCATCGACCATCAGATGGATTGAATCCATCTCGTGAATGATCGCCTCCGTCGAAATCGCCTGCAGCGAATTGTACAAGAAATGCGGATTAATTTGTGCTTCCAGCGCCCGCAGCCGGGCGTTCCGCTCATTAATTTTAATCTCATAGCGTTCAGCGATCAGTTCATTGATATTCACGACCATTTGATTGAACTTTTTGGACAGCTGGGCAATTTCGTCCGTCCCTTGTACCCTGTAATCCAATTCAAAGTGGCCTTCCCCAAACTGTTCGATCCGCCGCGAAAATGTTTTGAGCCTGCTCGTGATTGCGTTCGACAAGATGATAACGATGATGATAAAAAACAGCAGCAGCCCGCCGCCGACGAGTAAACTCAACGTCCGTATTTGCGATGCCGCTTGGTTAAGAACTTGCAAAGGGATCAGCTTAACCAATTTCCAGTGGTAGCGCTGCGAAATATGCCCGAGCAGCACATAGCTGGTTTTCCCGGCGCTCCAGGCTGCATGTTCCGCTTCACCGCCATTTTCCTTCACGAGCGGCAAGAAATCGTAGCGCCCGAAGGCCGCATCTCGGCCCTGCTTGTACATCAATTGATCCTTCTCGTCAAAAATGCCGATAAACGCATCCGGCTTGTCCGCAGCATCAAGCAAAATTTTATTGAATTCATGATAGTTGAGTGTGATCGAGATCGCGGCCAGCGGCGCTTTGTTCGTGATATTGATCAGCACGCGGTGGAACGTCATCCACTCAGACGCAGAATCCTCACCGTACATCGCCGATTCAATACTGCTGAAAGTAGGCCCCTGCACCGCCTCTTGGTACCAGGAGGTTTGCTCCGTCACATAATCAGGACGCTGCGTTAAGCTAACCGTTTTCCGGGAAATCGTGTAGCCTTGCTTGGTGATTGGCGTATAAACGGATATTTTTTCGATATCGTCACGCGAATAAAACATATTTTTAATCTGATTCTGAATATAGATCTGATCCAAATAATCGCCGGACAATAACGAATCCATAAATTTCGTATCGTTGCGCGGCGACAGCGTCAAATCGTCGATCTGTCCGACATATCGATCCAAATTTTGATTCACCAGCTTCATCAGCTTCTGATTGTTTACAATATAATTTTGTTGATTCATCAGCACCGTTTGCCGGTACGATAAATAGGTCAGCAGGATCACAATCAACACGACGATCATGGAAAAAGTAAAAATCAGCTTATTGCGCAGCCGTCCCGTGATGATTCGCGATACTCTTTCCAGCGATTTCGCGCACATAACGCCTCCAAATGGGAATTCCTCTATAAAATGATATAATTCCCCCTCGGCTCCTTTTCAGCAGAAGCAAGGGGGAATTCTCACAATTTGCTTGTTATAAATGAATCTCTAACGTTGCAGCGCCTGCATCCGGGCGAATTCGGACACCTTGCGCATCAAGCTCAGCCGTACCGCCGGAAACCGCAGCTACGCGCTCAATTCCGCGCAGGAGCAAGATCCAAGGCTTGTTCTCACTCGAAATGCAGCTGGCGACCAATTGGCTGCCATTGTTGGTGATCGTCATCCGGGCGACAGGTTCACCTTGGCGGTTCACGATTTTCGTCACGGCCGTCCGGCCTTCCTCAAGCTGGAACAGATGGAACTCGGCACCGTCTGCATAATCGTAGTCCGGATGCTGATGATTTTGTCCGAAGGCCACGATGGAATTCGGGCGCGCCATAAGCGGGATGCTCAGGTACGAATGCTGCTCATGCCGCCACACGCCGCCTTCCACAACTTCGCCGGTCAGCACGTTCGTCCAACTGCCTCTCGGCAAATAGTACGAGGCCGTGCCCTGATCGTTGAAGATCGGCGCGACGAGCAGGGAATCGCCCAGCATGTACTGGCGGTCCAGGTAATCCGTGTTCGGATCGTCGGCGAATTCGAGCATCATCGCCCGCATCAGCGGCACACCGTGATGGGACGCATCCGATGCTTGCGCATATAAGTAAGGCATCAAGGAGCATTTCAGCTTCGTGAAAAAACGCAGCACATCCACGGCTTCTTCATCATACAACCAAGGTACCCGGTAAGATTGGTTGCCGTGCAGGCGGCTGTGGCTGGACAGCAAGCCGAAGCCAAGCCAGCGCTTGTACAGATCGGCTGTCGAGTTGCTCTCGAAGCCGCCGATATCATGGCTCCAGAAGCCGAAGCCGGACATGCCGAGCGATAATCCGCCGCGCAGGCTCTCCGCCATCGATTCATATGTCGCTGTGCAGTCGCCGCCCCAATGAACCGGGAACTGCTGGCCGCCAACCGTCGCGGAGCGGGCGAATACAGCGGCTTCACCTTTGCCCAGTTTTTGTTCCAGCACTTCAAACACGGTTTTATTATACAATTGTGTATAATAGTTGTGCATCTTTTCCGGATCAGAACCGTCAAAGTAAACGACATCCGTCGGGATACGCTCGCCGAAGTCTGTTTTGAAGCTGTCGACGCCCATGTCGACGAGCCTTCGCAAATGGCCCGCGAACCACTCGCAAGCAGCCGGATTCGTGAAATCAACAATCCCCATGCCTGGCTGCCACAGATCCCACTGCCATACACTTCCATCTGCTCTTTTCAGCAAATAACCGTTCTCCATCCCTTCATCGAACAACCTGGAGCGCTGCGCAATGTACGGATTGATCCAGACGCAGATCTTCAGTCCGCGGTCTTTCAGGCGCTGCAGCATTTGCTCCGGTTCCGGGAATACCCGCTTGTCCCATTCGAAGTTCGTCCACTCAAACTCTTTCATCCAGAAGCAGTCAAAATGGAACACATGCAGCGGCAAATCCCGCTCCGCCATGCCATTGATAAACCCAGTTACCGTTGCCTCGTCGTAATTCGTCGTGAAGGAGGTCGTCAGCCACAAGCCGAACGTCCAATCCGGCGGCAGCGCCGGTTTGCCGGTCAGCGTCGTATAGTTGTCCAGCACCTGCTTGCGGGAATCCCCGCCGATGATGTAGTACTCCAGGTACTCGCCTTTTACACTAAACTGCACCTTGGATACTTTCTCCGAACCGACTTCGAATGAAACGAGCTCCGGATGATTTACGAAGACGCCATATCCTTTATTCGTCAAATAAAAAGGGATATTTTTATAGGCTTGCTCGGAATTCGTGCCGCCGTCGCGATTCCAGATATCGATGCTCTGACCGTTTTTCACCAGTGGCGCGAACCGCTCACCTAAGCCGTAGACGTATTCGCCGACGGAAAGGTTCAATTGTTCTCTCATATACGATTGATTGTTGTCCGCCACGATATATCCCATGCTTTTGAAGCCGCTTGACGTCAGATGACGTCCTTTATATTCGAAGCGAACGTTCCATGGCTGATCCTTCAACACGCTAACGCTCAAATCCCCGCTGGTCAGTCCCGCCGCCTGCTCGTCATCGCGTATTTGAACGGGATGATCATTGGATGTATGAAGTTGAAAGTGCGGCCCTTTGCGCACTTGGCCTTTATGATGAAACATCTGCACCTTAATAACATCCGGCATCGGCGAAGACAATTTCACCTCGATCAACGACGTATCCAACTCGCCCATCCGGCTTGTGATCGGCTTCGGCGGCGCAAATACGGTGACCGAATCTGGCCTTGCCTCCACGTCATGCACTTCTACCGGGCTAATCACGTTAAACCCTTTGCGGGTTAACCATTGTCCATCACTAAATTTCATTGGAAAACATCCTTTCTATCCGAATCCGTTAATTATCCTTTGACCGCACCGGAAACCATGCCTTCAATAATATAGCGCTGCATAAAGAGGAAGAACAGGATCGGCGGCAGCGTAACGAGCACGACGGCCGTCAGCGCGAGATTCCATTCGCTTTTATATTGACCAAAAAACTTGTAAGCCGCCAGCTGCAGCGTCGCTTCTTGTCCATTCAGCATGATCAGCGGCAGCAGGAAGTCGTTCCAGATCCACATGACATTCAAAATAATAACGGTACTAATGACCGGCATCATCACCGGCAAAATAATGCTGAAAAACAGTCTGTACGGCGAGCAGCCATCCAGGTAAGCGCACTCCTCGAGTTCCATTGGAATTGATTTGACAAATCCATGGATCAAAAACACCGCCATCGGACAGCCCAAACCCCAATAAATCATCGTCAACCCTGACAAATGATTGATTAAATGCAAATCTTTCGCCAGCTTCGTCAATGTCACCATGAACGATTGGAAGGGCAGCATCATCGGTGCAATCGCGAGGAAGAACAGGAAGGCGCTCGTCTTCGTTTTCGTCCGGCTAAGCTTGTACCCTGCCATGGAACCGAACAGCACAATCCCGACCACACTGGCCAGCGTGAGCACGAACGTATTGGCGAACAGTTTCGGATAGTTCATCGAATTCCATACCTGCGTGTAATTGCTGAACACCAGCTGCTTCGGAAAGCTGACCACATCTGTCACAATTTCAGCATATGCTTTGAACGTATTGATGATGACGAGGAAGAACGGATACAAGAAGGCCAGCGCGAACAGCACAAGAACCACCTGGATGAGGAGTCTGTTGCGTTTGTCTGCGAGTGTCATGCTTCCACCTCCTTGCTTTTGAAGAACTTCACTTGAATAAACGTAATGATCAAAATGATAATAACGAACACTAATGATTTAGCTGTCGCATAACCAAATCGGTTGTTGACGAACGCTTCATTATAGATGTCCATCGTCGTACTTGTCGTCGATTTCCCCGGACCGCCGAATGTCAATGTAAAGATGATGTCAAAAATCTTTAATGAATTGGAGATCGACATGAACAACGCAACCGTCACCGAGGGGATCAAGAGCGGGAGTGTAATTTTGAAAAAGCGCTGGAAGGCATTCGCTCCATCGATGCCCGCCGCTTCGTTAAGATCGTTCGGAATAGCTTGTAGTCCGGTAATGTAGATCATCATATAGAAGCCGACAGACTGCCAAATACTGACAAGAATGACGGATACAAAAGCAAGATTCGGTGTTCCAAGCCAGCTCCAGTTAAAAAAATCCCAGTGGGTCGCATTGAACATAGAGGTGAACGCGCTGGAGAAAATGAACTTCCAAATAAATCCAATAATAACCAAACTGACGATATACGGCACAAAAAATGCGGCGCGCAGCATGTTGTTCAGTTTGAACTTTTTGGTCAGGAACACAGCCAGAATCAGAGCCAGTACATTCGTCCCAATGATGTTCACGATGCTGAACTGGATGGTGAACAAGAATGACTTCAGCGCATCTTTATCTTGCGTAAACAACTCGATGAAATTTTCAAAACCGATAAATGTGATGTTTTTGGAAATTCCGTTCCATTTCGTGAAGGAATAATACAACGACATGAGAAAAGGAATTTCCGCCGTAATCAAGATGAGAATGATCACAGGGGCAACAAAGGAAAGAAATACCGCCCTATCCTTCCACTTGTTTTTCACTACATTCATACTTACACCTCATAACCTGGATACCTACCTTGCAACTATCCAGTAAATTTGAATTCAGCCAGAAGCTTGTACGCATTCTGGCTGAACGGAAAATGCTTATCTTATTTGGCCGCGGCAGCGAGCTTCGACCATGTGCTGTTCAACTGCTCGATCGTTTGCGCTTTGTTCAGCACTTGTCCAGCATATTGTTGAAGAATTTGACCGGCTTGCTGCTCATATCCATCCGGGAAGTAACCTTTCACCCATGGATACGTTTTGCCGTTTTTCAAATATTCGTTCGTTTCTTTCGCCAATTGTGCATCCGGGAACGGTGCGTCTTTGATTGTGGAAATTTGTTTCACCACATCCGGAACGAACTTTTTGCCGTAATCCGAAGTTGTCAGCCATTCGAAAAATCTCAAAATTTCTTTCAGATTCTTGGAATCTTTGTTAATGCGGTATACCACGTTGGAATCAACCATCAGGCCGGCTTTGGAAGCATCGTCACCAACCGGATGCGGCAAGTAGCCGATGTCGATTTTGGAATCGATCTTACGGATGGAATCTTCCGCCCAGGAACCGTTGTGCAGAATGGCCGCTTTGCCTTGTGCGAACAGCGCGACGGAAGAGTTGAAGTCCGTTTCCAGCGGCTTCGGATTCGAATATTTCAACGTCAGATCCAGCAGTGGGAACACGTTGCTTAATTCAGGCAGATCGCTGAGCTTCTTCTTGCCGCTGTTGACATCTGCGAACGTTTGCTGATAGTTGCCGCCCATGGATGCCAGTTCCGGTGTTAACGTCTGCTCCATCACCCACCACTCTTTATAAGCGTTGGCGAACGGCGTAATGCCTTTGTCCTGCAGCTTTTTCGCTGCTGCGTCGAGCTCTGCAAACGTTTTCGGTAATTCCGTGATGCCGGCGTCAGCGAACAATTTCTTGTTATAAATAAAGGAGTACGATTGCAAAATAAATGGATATCCGAGAATTTTACCGTCGAGTGTGACACCTGTTTTGGCTGTATCCACGATGTTTTTCATGAAAGGCTCGTTCGTCAGGTCGTACGAATAATCCTGATAAGTCGCGTTATCGTTGTAAGCCCCGGTCATGAAAATATCCGGTGTGTTGCCAGAATTGATTTTCGTTTTCAACAATGGGAAATAGTTGTCTTGGTTGATCGTTACGTTAATCGTGACATTCGGATTTTCTTTATGATATTGATCTGCGAGCTGATGCATCGCATCGGCCATCTCCGGGGAATATTGGAACAATTCCAAGGTGACCGGTTTGGACGCGTCGCCAGCTGCGGCTCCGCCTTTCGTATCTGTAGCCGCATTGCTTCCGCACCCGGCTGCCAGTGCTGCAATCAATGTAAGTGATAAAGTTGTGCCTAACACGCGATGTTTTTTCATATATCGGACCATCCCTTCAACCTCGTGATGAACTGTGACTCTTCTATTATTAAACATTTATTTCGCACTTCCATCCATGGAATATCGTGCAGAGATAAGGGTAAAAAAGTGTCACGTTCATTTATTGACCATTCGCGGAGGTCGTATTCTTGCTTTTTTACCCGAGCGGCGGGGCTCTCTAGTCCGATTGTGCCTGCTTGCAGCGGCGTTTTCGCGCCTTAGCGCAGAAAAACGCCCTCCATGTCCGGAAAATCGAACTACGGCACATCCGGCCCCCTCGGCACCCGCTCCCCGCTCCAAGCGGGTTTTTCGGACTACAGCAAGTCGCTGCCTTGGCTACCGGCAGCGACCATCACGCTCAAGAAAAAAAATCGGCCATCTGAAACGTTCAGTTCCAGACAACCGATTTTAGATTCATTCGTTTAGGAGAGGCCGTACAATATCAATCAATTCCGCCAAATCGTCGATCACCGCATCCGCCTCGGCGACTGTTTCACGCCGGTCATTTCGCTTCCAGATCGCCGTCATCCCCACAGTTCGGCTCGCCCTTACATCATGTTCAGGATGATCCCCCACGAAGAGAGCCCTGTCAGCAGTAACTCCAAGTTGAGCGAGAGCCCGGTTAAAAATAGCCGGATCAGGCTTCCGTAATCCTTCCCATTCAGAAATAAATACTTCATGAAAGAATGGAGCAATCTGCAGCGCTTTAAAATTATCATATTGAAACTGTCCAAAACCATTTGAAACAAGCGCAATTTTTATATGATTTCCCTTCAACCAAGTAAGCATCTGCACTAAATTAGGATAACCAATGCAATATTTATGAAAGTTACTTATGTAATCATGCAACAACTGCGGCCATTCGACGTTGCGGATAGCATATTCAGCGATAAGCTGCTGATACACCTTATCTTTCCACACAGAACCATGATTGTCGAGCTCGATAAATCGCTCCACGAATGTTGCTTTTTCAACAACTTGCAAAGCTGCACAATACTCATATTGGTCCTGCACAAATGCAGCTAGCGATGCGTCACGATCTAATAAAGTACCGTCCAGATCAAAGAAAACCGACTCAACCGTCAAGTGCCCCGCCCCACTCTCATCCGCTTTACTCCGTCAACCCATACCCTTCATAAATAGCCGGCCAGCTCATAGGCCGAGCCATACGGTTCTCCACTTGCGCCAAAGGCTTGAATCCATATTGCGCATACAACGAATGCGCGTCCCTAGTGCCTAAGTTGAAGCTGGTTCCCTTCAATTTCGGATGATTCACGATAATGCTCATCAACCATTTGCTTAATCCGCGCCCCCGATACTGCGGAAGCACAAAAACATCGCCCAGCCAGGCGAAACGGACAAGGTCCGAAACCACTCGGGCGAAACCGACCTGCTGAGCCGCCCCCTTGGACGGATCGCCATCATAGATGCCAAAGATGAGCGTTGAATGTTCCACCGCCGCTTGCACCATTTCCTTTTTGATCTCCTTCGCCCAATACGATTCCTGCGTAAGAAATTGGTAGATGGCCTCAAGATCCAAAAACCTTTTATCCATATGGATCGTAAATCCATCTTCCCTAGTCCAACACGCCCCCGCCACAGGCGCATGCCCCTGCGCCACTTCACTCCGATATCTGCCCATCAAAACAGTACTGTAATAGTTGCCGTCAGCGTGGATTCTATCATATTTTAATCGGCCTTCCACTTCAAAACCGAGTTTCTTGTACAGCAGAATCGCATTTTCATTCGTTTCTACCACTTTTAAACTCATTTTCTTGATGCCGCTAGCGTCCGCCCAAGCCATGGAAGCCTTCATTAAATTCGTCCCGATCCCAAAGCCCCAACACGCTTTTAACACACCAACACCGAACTCAACTTGATGCGCTAATCGCTTTAATTCACTTCCATGACATCTGCAATAGCCGACGATCCGCTGCTCCATGACCGCTACCAGCATTAAACGGTTCGCACCTATGGAATCCGCTTGAATCAATTGCGCAAATCCTTGCGCATCAAGGAGTGCTTCCCCTGGCTCTCGGTCAAAATGCTCGGTCTCCCCGTCCAGCTGCAGCCGCAAATGGGACAAAGCCTCCGCATCTTCGATCTCCGCCGAGCGAATCGAATAGCTAACACCTTTGACACCATACTCTTGTTCGCTAATATGCATGACTATACCTCCCCTTTCACTTCATTACTCTAATATTTATGTACTATTCGATAGCTACAGAGCTTACCCTGCATTTGGCAATCCACTCCATCATATCCACAATCACTTTGCCGCCAAAGATCAATCGCACCACGCAAAAAAGACCGCCCCCAGGTCGTCAAACCCAGGTAGCAGTCTCTTCCATTGCTTAATGGCCGCCGAGATAAGCCTGCTTCACCTGGTCACTGGCCTGCAGTTCTGCAGCCGTTCCCGAGATGACGACTTTTCCGGTCTCAATGACGTAAGCGCGATGAGCGATAGATAGCGCCATATTCGCATTTTGCTCAACCAGCAATACCGTTGTGCCGGTACGGTTGATTTCTACAATAATTTCAAAAATCGTTTTCACCAACAATGGAGCCAGGCCCATGGAAGGTTCATCCAGCAAAAGCAGCTTCGGGCGTGCCATCAAAGCCCGGCCCATGGCCAGCATCTGCTGTTCACCGCCGGACAGTGTGCCCGACAGCTGCTTGCGCCGCTCCAACAGTCGCGGAAACAACCGGTAGACATTGTCGATATCAGCACGAATCTCACGTTTATCCGTCCGCAAATACGCGCCAAGCTCCAGATTCTCCTCAACCGACATGTTCGCGAAGACACGGCGTCCTTCCGGCACGTGGGAAATGCCTGCTTTCACAATCTCTTGCGCCGGTTTGCCGGCAATCGATCCGCCCAAATACTGGATATCGCCTTGCTTCGGCTTCAGGAGACCGGACAACGACTTCAGCAGCGTGCTTTTGCCTGCACCGTTGGCGCCGATCAAGGTCACAATCTCACCCTGATGAACTTCGAGCGAGACGCCTTTCAGAGCTTGAATGTTTCCGTAATACACATTAATTTCATCTACTTTAAGCATCGCCGCTCTTCACCTCCTCGCCCAGGTAGGCCTCAATGACCTTCGGATGGTTACGGATTTCATCAGGCGTTCCATGCGCAATGAGCTGACCGTGATCGAGCACATAAATCCGTTCGCAGATCCCCATCACCAATTTCATATCGTGTTCAATCAGCAGAACGGTTAGCTGGAACTCTTTGCGGATGAAGGCAATCAGCTCCATCAACTGGTGCGTCTCTTGCGGGTTCATCCCCGCTGCCGGCTCATCCAGCAGCAGCAGCTTCGGACCTGCGGCGAGGGCACGGGCGATTTCCAACCGTCTCTGCTGGCCGTAAGGCAGATTTTTTGCAATCTCATCTTTATACCCATCCAACTGGAAAATGCGAAGAAATTGCAATGCTTTCTCTTCAATCTCCTGCTCTCCATGAAAATGCGAGGAAAGACGCAGGATCGAACTCAGCATCGAATGTTTAGACAAAGAATGATACGCAACCTTCACGTTATCAAGCACGGACAGCTCATTAAAGAGGCGAATGTTCTGGAACGTCCGGCTGATCCCGCTGCGTGTAATCTGATAAGGCGCGAGGCCGTTCAAGCGCTTGCCGTCAAACAAAATATCGCCTTCTGTCGGCACATATACACCGGTCAACAAGTTAAAACTGGTCGTTTTCCCTGCACCGTTAGGACCGATCAGTCCTATTAGCTCTCCTTGGCGAATTTCCATATTAAAGCCGGAGACCGCTTTTAAACCGCCGAATTGAATGCCCGCATCTTTGACCTGCAGCAAAGGATTATTTGCCATGCAAACGCCCCCCTTTGCCCAGCGGCCATTTTCCGAAATAAGAAGTGATCTCTTTGGTACCCATTAAGCCTGTCGGACGATACAGCATGACCACGATCAATATGACACTGTAAATGACCATACGGGTTTCCGGGTAGCTCTGCAGGAAGGTGGAGACGATGGTCATCAGAATCGCAGCCAGCACAGCGCCGGACATGCTGCCCAAACCGCCAAGCACAACGAAAATCAGAATATCAAACGACTTCAAGAAGCCGAAGTTCGTCGGCTGAATAATGTAGAAATTGTGCGAATATAACCCGCCGGCAATACCGGCAAAAAAGGCGCCGATCGCAAAAGCGGCCACTTTGTAGTACGTCGTATTGATGCCCATCGCATCCGCAGCGATTTCATTTTCCCGGATGGCGATACAAGCCCGGCCATGCGTGGAATTCGTAAAGTTCATAATGACCAGCAGCGTTATGATCAAACAGACGAATGCGTACGTCCAATTGGTTAAGTGGGAAACCTGCATGCCTGCAGCGCCGCCGACATATTCGATGTTGACGAACACAATGCGGATGATCTCGCCAAAACCGAGCGTAGCGATCGCCAGATAGTCACCTTTTAAGCGTAAGCTGGGAATACCGACGACAAGGCCCATAAGCGCAGCCACGACACCGCCAACCACTAAAGCCAGCGGAAAAGGAACCTGCAGCTTCGTACAAATGGCCGCCATATAAGCCCCCACAGCGAGAAATCCGGCGTGACCGATTGAGAATTGACCCGTAATTCCGATGACCAGATGCAAGCTCACGGCCAGGATAATATTAATGACGATATAAATTAACGTATTGGAGTAAAAAGGATTCAACACGCCTGTGCTGATCAACAGCTGCACGAGGCCATACACCACAATAGATACAACGAGAAACAACCAGAATCCTTTAGATTTTTTCATTCTCGTCCGTCACCTACACTTTCTCGCGGGTATTTTTACCCAAAATGCCTGACGGCTTGAAGATAAGAATCAAAATCAAAATGATGAACGCAGCCGCATCCCGCCAGTTGGAGTAGCCCAGTGCACTGACCAAAGTTTCCACCAGGCCAAGCACAAAACCGCCGATTGCAGCGCCCGGGATAATGCCGATACCGCCGAGCACGGCAGCAACGAATGCTTTTAACCCAGGAATAACGCCCATAAGCGGCTCGATCTTCGTATAATAGATTCCGAAAATCACGCCCGCTGCGCCCGCCAGCGCAGAACCGATAGCAAACGTTGCCGAGATGGTGCGGTCTACATTAATGCCCATCAAGCGCGCAGCTTCCGCATCGTGAGATACGGCTCTCATCGCTTTACCGATTTTGGTACGGCGAACGATGAATTGCAGGATGATCATCAATATCACCGATACGCCAAGAATGAAGATAGACGTGCTGCTGATGGTTGCGCCAAGGAAATGAAAGCTTTCGCTAGGCAGCACTTGCGGGAACGCTTCCGGCTGAGCACCGCGAAGATAGATCGTTCCATATTCAATCAGAAGGGATACCCCGATTGCTGTAATCAGCGCCGCAATCCGGCTGGCATTGCGCAGCCGCTTGTAGGCGATTCTCTCGATCACAACACCGAGGAGCGCGCAGATCACCATCGCAATAATTAGCGCCGGGAAGAAGCCCAGGCCTGCGTACTTGATCGCGTAGAAGCCAATAAACGCACCGATCATGAACACATCGCCATGCGCAAAATTAATAAGACGAATAATGCCGTAGACCATCGTATAGCCTAGTGCGATGAGCGCGTAGATACTGCCCAGTGAGATTCCGTTAATAATCTGCTGTATCCAATCCATAGTTTTCAATCCCTTCTAAAAATAAAACGGGCGGGGGAGATTCCCCCACCCAGGCTTAACGTGATTATGGATTCACTTTCGTTTCGAACTGCTGTTTACCGTCTTTGTACTTCAATACAGTTGCAGTTTTGATCGGATTGTGTTGAGCGTCAAATGTAATTTTACCGGATACGAGAGCCAAATCTTTCGTTTGCGCCATTGCATCTTTAATTTTCGCGCCATCCGTCGATCCTGCACGTTTGATACCATCAGCGATCAGGTAAATGGAGTCGTAGCCAAGTGCGTTGAAGGCGTCTGGAGACTTGTTCTCATATTTCGCTTTGAACGCAGTTACGAAGTTTTGAATCGTTTTGTCTGGATCCTCGGAAGAATAGTGGTTGGTAATAAATGTGTTGTTCAGCGCTGCAGCGCCAGCCAGTTCAACCAGTTTCGGAGAATCCCAACCGTCTCCGCCCATGAATGGAACGGTGATGCCCATTTCGCGCGCTTGCTTGATGATCAAGCCTACTTCTTCATAGTAACCAGGAATAAAGACGAACTCCGGATTTGCCGCTTTGATACGTGTCAGGGTTGCGCGGAAATCAGTATCTTTCGCTACATAGGACTCTTGAGCAACGACACTGCCGCCATCTTTGGAGAATGTATCTTTGAACGATGCGGCAAGACCTTTCGCATAATCGCTGGCGCTATCGGCGAAGATAGCTGCCTTCTTCACGTTCAGGTTTTTAGCTGCGAAGTTAGCTGCAACGTTTCCTTGGAAAGGATCGATAAAGCAAGTGCGGAAAATGAAATCATTCACTTTGCCGCTTGTGCCAACCGTGACGTTCGGGCTTGTGCCTGAAGGTGTCAGCAACACCGTTTTGTTATCTGTCGCGATTTGCACTTGCGCAACAGTGTCACCACTCGTCGCTGCACCAATGATCGCTGCCACTTTATCTTGGCTTGTCAATTTAATAGCTGCATTCGTCGCTTCCGCTGCGTCGGACTTGTTGTCAGCTTTAATAATTTCGATTTTCTTCCCGTTGATGCCGCCATTCTTGTTTATCTCTTCGGCGCCGAGCTCGATCCCTTGAGCAATGGATTGTCCGTATGAAGCAACAGCTCCTGAAAGCTCCAAGTTAGCTCCAATTTTGATGACATCGCCTGAGCTGCCGGACCCGCTTCCTGCCGCACCGCAACCTGTCAGCAAGCCTGCGAACAACGATGCGCCCATGACCGAATATGAAACTTTCCCCAAGATACTCTTCTTCATGTTTTTCCCCCATTTTAATTTAGTAGTTTAATATTATGTAAAAAGGATACATAAACAGAGTTCAACTTACCCGGCATGCCTTCTGAAAGGATGACATGTTTGAATGACGGTGAATTATTAATCCAGTATTAAAATAATATTAACCAAATGTTAAATCAATTAACCGATTGTCAATAATACTATAACAAAGTTCACAAGTTGTCTATAATTTCGTTTAAATTTTAGACATAATGTCTAGTGCACCCTCCATTTACTCATAGGCATAACAAAAAAACGCCTTACAAGGCGTTCAATTGTAGACATAATAAGGGTTCACTAGTCGCCCGGTTCCAGTAATATGAATTGGCCTGCCAGCGCTCTGCCCGGACCAAGATCGGCGTTTGGCGGGCTGCGGTTTCCCGGATGAACCTGCCGCAGGCTTCGGCAAATTCAGACAGCGGCAGCATGTTATTTACAAATAGGAATTCGTTTGTTGGTAGAGTTGGTGTTTCCTAGAGTGGAATCACTTGTGATAGAAGCGCTCACGAATTACTGGCAGCTTTAGAGTGGCCACTGCGGGGCGTTTCGCCACCTCTAGAGCGAAAAAGCTGCTTTAAGCCTTGACGAGTATATGCAATGGGCACTGGACTGCGCGAGGAACGCTTTAAAGCGGAAAAGTTGTTCTAGAGCTCCCAACAAGCCGCGTACACCTCACTCTAAAGCGAAAAAGTTGCTTTAGAGCCCCCAACAAGCCGCGTCTACTTCACTCTAGAGCGAAAAAGTTGCTTTAGAGCGACCACCGCTCACGTCTGCAAGCTCGTGCGCCCAAGACATCAAGCCCGCGCCTCGCGCCAACACTAAAGCACCCCATCCTTCCCCCATCTGGAGTGGATTGTGGGGCAAGTTGGGGCTCCAATTAGGCTTCGGCTTGGCTCGAATTGGGCCTCAGATTGGGCTTTTGCCTGGCTCAGATTAGGCTCGATTTGAGCCTCGATTTGGCTCAATTAAGCTCGGTTCCGGCTCCTATTGCCTCGAATCGTGCCTACGATCGAGGCTCATCGCGTATCCTTGCCGCGCAATTCGTCAAGCGGCGCGGCAAGGTGCCGCCACTTGGCGGGCACCGCCTTCTCATCATCCACATAAATTGCCCGCAAATGTGCCGATACATCGTCAATGCGGTGTTCAACGAGCACCTCTTTGATCTCAGAGGCTTTGACAGGGACGATGCTGCTTTTCACCTGCATGAAATCGTCAATCGGCAAAAACAAGTCAGGACTCTTCCGATAAGAACAATGCTTCGGAAACCTTGGCGCGCTCCCTGAGTCATATTTGGCCAACTTCACAGCTGCATAATGACTCGCTATTAATGAATAAGCCTCGAATTCCAATACCGCAAACGCCGCATCCGGTTCCCTTCGCGAGTACATCTCCAGCATCTTCTGACAATCCCTCTTCGTCGGCCACAAAAACACATGCCGGTTCAGTGCCTCACGAAACTGCTCCTGTGTCGTGGACGGGTCGATCATACTGTCCGGAATCCGCAAATGAGCGTTCAAGGTGACGGTAAAATTCCCATATACCACCTGCTTCGCCGTCGCCCTGCGTCTGATTGCATCCAGCGGATCCAGCGCATAACTGGACATTAAGGCATCATAATGGGCCATCGCCTCCAGATTCACCGTTCTCGCAAAGTGATACAAGGATTTCCTCCCAGCAGATTTTGTAATCGCAGCGAGAATGTCAGATTTCAAGTAAAGACCATATTTTTGCCATAAAAAATTTCATCCATCTCCCACTTTACACTCTTCTCAATCTCCTGCTGCTCTTCCTTGCTGAGGGTATCCTTCGTATAGCCAAATAAATAATTGTTCAGATCGAATTCGCGAAGCTTGCATTTGGTGTGAAAAATATGTTCCTGATAAACGTTCACATCTATCATCTGGTACATATCCTTGATCTCGTTCGGGATGTAGTTCTGAATGGAACTGATTTCATGGTCGATAAATAGCTTGTGCCCCGTAATATCACGCGTGAAGCCGCGCACCCTGTAATCCATCGTCATAATATCGGTGTCAAACGAGCGGATCAAATAATTCAATGCCTTCAGCGGTGAAATCTCCCCGCAAGTGGAGACGTCGATGTCAGCCCTGAACGTGCTGATGCCTTCGTCCGGGTGATATTCCGGATAGGTATGGACGGTAATATGACTCGTGTTCAGGTGGGCAACCACGGCATGCGGCAGCGGGCCCGGCGACTCTTCGAACGATTCACTCGGCGCTTGCTCGATCGGTCCTTCCGATACCAGCATCGTCACGCTTGATCCTTGCGGTTCATAATCTTGCTTGGAAATATTCAGCACATGAGCGCCGATAATGTCAGCCACCGTATTCAGAAGCGCGGTCAAGCGGTCTGCATTGTACTGCTTGTCTATGTAAGCGATGTAAGCTTCCCGCTCTTCTTTGGTTTTGGTAAAGCAAATGTCATACATGTTGAAACTGAGCGATTTGGTCAAATTGTTAAAACCGTGAAGTGTAATATGCTGTTCCGATGATAGTTTCAAACAGGTTCCCCCTTTGATTTCAAGTATGCATAATTCACTGGTATTTACTAACATTTAGCATGCGAAGCATTATCATCTTTTATTCTTCAACTCAAGTTCTGAGCGATATGTTAAAATGTAACCAAAGCTTGACAGACAAAGGAGAGATTCACATGCTAATCGGACTTGCCCAGACTCAATTTCCGCATTCGGCGGGAGAAAGCGTTCAAACGGTGAAACGAATGATCCGCCAAGCGGCGGACCGCAACTGTGCGCTCATCTGCTTTCCGGAATCGGTGATCCCCGGACTAAGAGGTGTCGGTTTCGAGGTGGAACCTTATGACCACGCCGTACAAGCTGCCGCACTGGAAGACATTCAAGCTGCTGCCCGTGAAGCGGGGGTTGCCGTCATTTTACCGATGGAATGGACCGATGAAACGGGCCTGCATCTCGTGGCTTTTGTCATTTCAAGAAGCGGAGAACGGCTCGGCTATCAAATAAAAAATCAAATCGATCCCGATGAAGATCAATTCGGCTATGTCCCGGGGACAGGGCGCCATTTGTTTGAGATCGATGGCCTCACGTTCGGCATCGTCATCTGTCATGAAGGCTGGCGGTACCCGGAAACGGTTCGCTGGGCGGCCACTAGAGGCGCGCAAATCGTGTTTCACCCGCAATTTACGGGGCCTGTGAGCAATCCGGATTTTTACAAGGGGGCCATGGTTTGCAGGAGCTCGGAAAACAATATTTATTTTGCCAGCGTGAATTTTGCGCTTGCTGGCCAACAAGTGACATCCACGCTCATCTCACCGGTGGGAGAGCGATTAGCCAGCGCCACTCCCGGTGTAGAAGAACTGCTCATTTATGATATCGAGCCATCTCTATCGACCCGACGACTCGCCAGCCGATTTCAGCCTCATTTAATGTAGGCTTTTAACCCGGCTTAGCTCACGAATCCCTCAGCACGTAGCGGAAGCTCTCTCGCCGCTATGTGCTTTTTTCGTTTTATGCATCAAAAATAGCTGTTGCAAGATCCTAATATTCAGGTATAATCGTAACGTAATATATTCAAATTTGAGTATTTAATCCTGAGTATAGGATTGGAAGGAAGTGGGCAAGTGGATAAAAAGAGAAGTAATATTAATCTGGCAGTCGCTGGATTACTATTGGGGCTATTCATGTCAGCACTCGATCAGACGATCGTTTCTACGGCGATGACCACCATTATTAAGAAACTCGGAGGTTTGGAAAACTTCATTTGGGTATATTCCGCCTACATGATTGCTATGGTGGTGGCCACACCGATTTTCGGTAAGCTGTCCGATATGTACGGCCGCAAGCGGTTTTTCCTCTCGGGTCTTGCGCTGTTCATGATCGGCTCGATTCTGTGCGGCACCGCGCAAAACATGGATCAGCTCATTATATACCGCGCCATTCAAGGGATTGGCGGCGGTGCGTTGATGCCAATCGTGTTTACGATTATTTTCGACTTGTTCCCAATTGAGAAACGCGGCAAAATGATGGGACTCTTCGGCGCCGTGTTCGGCCTCTCCAGCGTATTTGGCCCGATTCTCGGCGGAGCGATTACCGATAATTTCAGCTGGCGCTGGATTTTCTTCATTAATGTGCCGCTCGGTATCCTGTCGTTCCTGTTCATCGTGCAAGCGTACCGCGAAACACCGAACAAACGGAAACAAGTGATTGACTGGCTTGGCGCGATTTTACTGACTGCGGCGATCCTCTGCCTCATGTTCGGCCTGGAGCTCGGCGGTACGGATGGTTGGGCATGGGATTCAATGAAAATCATCTCCCTGTTCATCGCAGCCGTTGTGTTGTTTATCTTGTTCATCTTCGTTGAACGTTCAGCGAAAGATCCGATCGTGCCGCTCAGTTTGTTCCGCGGACGTGTATTTACCGGCAGCATGGGCATCAGCTTGCTGTACGGCGGCGTTATGATGGCTAGTGCCACCTACATTCCGCTGTTCATCCAAGGCGTGTTCCACCGCACGGCAACGCAGACGAGCTCGGTATTGACGCCGATGATGCTAGGCGTCGTCATCAGCTCGCAGATCGGGGGACGTGTTGCCGCCAAATTCCGCTACCGGGATACGATGGCGATATCCGCGCTATTTCTCATTGTCGGTACGTCCTTGCTTGGCTTCGCGATGGATGTGCAGACGAAAGAATGGCTCATCACGATCTTCATGGTCATTGTCGGATTAGGCATGGGTGTTTCTTTCTCCCTGCTCAACATGGCGACGCTCAATGCCGTTCCGCCGCAATATAAAGGTACATCCTCCTCGCTGATTACATTTTTCCGCACAATCGGTTCCGCACTCGGTGTAACCGTGTTCGGCGCGCTGCAGAAGCATGCTTTTCAGCATGGGTTAACCGAAATTCCGAATCTTTCGCCGCAATTGGCCGAGAAGATCAAAGGCGGTCAGGCGCTGCTCGATCCGGTTATTCAAGAGCAGATGCATTTGTCCAAGGAAGTGATCGCCCAACTGCTTGGCAAGCTGGCGGATTCGATCTTGTTCATCTTCCAATGGTCTGTCGCCCTGCCGGTTCTGGCGCTTATATTCGTCTTCCTGCTTGGCCGCGCCCGTCTGGAAAGAACGCAAGGTGCACCTGGCGCTAACGGACCGCATAATCCGAAAGGCAGCCCGGACCAAGAGAAAGGCGAACCTTCGCTGAACAGAGGCTAGATCCGCCGCTGTCATACATGACGAAAGCCTCCTCCGATACACTCATTCGGAGGAGGCTTTTTTATTATCGCTTGCTGCGCATTTCCGCTAAATCACTGGCAAGCTGCAGCGTTCGTTGCTTGTTCAAGGGGTAAAGCAAGGTGAGGATCACGAAGATGACCAGTAAAACAATCGCCGGTATGAACGTTGCCAACGTATGAATGCCAGCGAGAGCTTCAGCGGTTTGCACCTTTTGCGCCGCATTATAACCGACAGCCGCTATTGCAAAACCGCCCAGGCCGCCAGCCAGCGCCTGACCGACCTTGCGGGCAAAGGAATAGATCGAATAGACGGTACCATCCTCGCGCAGACCGGTCAAATATTCATGGTAATCAATGACATCGGTGACAAAAGCCCAGATCACCAGATTAAAGAAAGCGTATCCAAACATGGCAATGGAGAGTACGCACATGAACGCCATCGTGGATAAACCGGGCAAGAAATAGAGAACCGCGTAGACAAGGCTGGCTAGCAGCAGCCCGGCGGAAGCCACCTCTTTTTTGCCGAATTTAGCGACTAACGGCTTGACCAATGGGATGGCGATAAAGACGGTCCCGGATTGAAACAGCCCGAGCAAGCTCAATGCCTTGGCATTGCCAAAGTAGTCTTTAAACAAATACACATTGACAGCACCGATCAGCATAAAACAGACCATGAACGTCAAGGAAACAATGAGAATCCATATCAATGGTTTATTTTTCGCTAAGCCTGCTAAAGTTTTTGCCACGTTCAATTTGTTCTCAGCATTCCCGTTAAGGGCGATCCGCTCCTGAGCCAACTGGCAGCAAGCCATATAGCAGCTGATCGCTAACACGCCAAACAGGATGGCCCCGAGTAAAAAGCGTCCTGCATCCGCTTTATTATCCACAAATAACAGCAAAGGGCCGGCAACATTGATGATTAACCCTGCCAGTATCGCACCCATCGTCCGATATGTCGATAAAGTCGTACGCTCCACGGGATCGCTTGTCATGACAGATGCCATCGAACCGTATGGAATGTTCACCGTACTATACAGCGTCCCCCATATCAAATAGGTGATGAATGCATACGCCAAATAAAATCCGCCCGACATGCCGGGTATGTGGACAAACATCAGGATCCCTGATAGCACCAAGGGGAACGACATGCGGAATATCCAAGGTTTAAACTTCCCCTGTTTGCTTGGCTGCCGCGTATCCATGAAACGCCCCCATAACACATCGGCTGCTGCATCCCATAATCTAGCAATCAAAAACATGATACCGACGGCGGCAGCGCTAATGTGAAAAATATCGGTGTAATACACCATCAAAAACGTACTGACGAGAATAAAGAAGAAATCGTTGCCGAAATCGCCGAACAAATAACCGAGTTTATCTCTGAATCCAAAAGCGCGCACCGTTCGCTCCGCCAACGGTCCATCTCCCGCTCCTGGCCGGATCGCCGTTTGACTCATTGTTTACCCCTCCAATGACTTTAGGTTGAAACCTTGCCCTCTATCCTTTGTAACCAAAGTCCGGAATCGCCAGCCAGCGTTTGCGCAATGCTTGTGCGGCTGCCTTCGGCTTGCGGTCGCGCGTGAAAATCCCCTTCTTGTTGCCCTGTACACGAATAATACCTTGACTGGTGTTAAAATCAGCAAAATTCCACACCTGTTCCCCGACAAAATGCTTGCATTCATCGAAGATGTCATGATTCGCTTGCAAGTAGGCCGATTGGTATTCTTCCGTGAACATGACAGGCTCCACATCATGCAGCCCAGCCACTGTATCCGCGCCATATTCGGTCATGATAATCGGTTTGCCAGGGCAGCGCTTGTTCCAGCCTGCGAACTCGGCGCGGAGCTTCACCTTGGCCACTTCCAAATCGCCGCCGTCCACATACCAGCCGTAATAGCGGTTCAGTGCCAGCACATCGACCAGTTCCGCCACTTTGCACGTTTCCGGCGTAGACATCAAGTGGGTCACGATCGTCACCGGTCTGCGCTGCGGATCGATCTCCTTGGCCAGGCGGACCAAGGGTTCAAAATAGGCATGCGCCCCTTCTTCTTCCGATGCCGGCTCATTGGCGATCGACCACATGACGACGCTCGGATGGTTTTTATCGCGGGCGATTAACTCGCGGATCACATCCTCATGATGCGACTGGGTTTCCAGTTCTTCCCACGTCTTATATTTGGCACCGCCGGAAAACATCGCCATGAAGTTCAAATGCAAGCCTACCGCCGGCGTTTCATCGATAATGACGAAGCCTTCTTGATCGGCGAGGCGCATGATTTCCTCGGAATACGGATAATGCGCCGTCCGGAACGAATTAGCGCCAATCCATTTCATCAGCCGGAAATCCATAACGTTGGCCGCTTCGTTCATGCCTCTTCCGTGAATCGGCGTATCCTCATGCTTCCCGAAGCCTTTGAAATAGAACGGCTTATGATTAATGAGGAATTGGCCGTCCTTCACTTCAACCGTTCTGACGCCAAAAGGCTGTTCATAGCTGTCGACAACTTCGCCGCCTTCGGACAGTTCGATGCGAAGTGTATATAAGTAGGCGTCAAGCGGTTCCCATACGTTCACATTCTCGATGGTCATCATACCGCTTGCTCCAGTATGCTTGGAAATGACCTTGCCGGATTGATCGATCACTTGCACCTGCAGTTGCTCGCCGCCGGCAGCTTCAACTTCATAGCGGACGGTTCCGGTCGTGTCACTTAAACCGGTTACAATCGTCACGTCTTTCACGTGTGCGTGTGGCGTCGTGTAAATTTTCACCGGGCGATGAATCCCCGCATAATTAAAAAAGTCAAAATTCGGCGAGTTCCGGACCACTCGGCCAAGTCCCGGCACTTCTTTTTCCACATAGTTGCCAACCGGCAATGTCGTATGATCCACGATATTATTGACCGCAACCGTCAGACGATTTGCCCCTGGCTTAAGGAACGCGTTAATCTCCGCTTCAAAAGGCGTAAAACCGCCTTTATGCGCCATCACTGGCTGACCGTTCACATAAACCTTGGCTGTATGCGTTGCTGAACCGAAGCGCAGCACAACACGCTCTTGCAGCAGCAAGCTCGGAACCGTAAAGCTTCTTTCATACCAGACCCAGCCGACATGGTCGCGAATGTCCGCAGTCACGCCTAAGTCGTTATAGGATGAAGGTACAGACATGTTCAGCGTGTCTTGTAGCTCAGCAGCAAACCACATCTCCTGAAGCCCATTTCCCGCATCCAGTTTAAAATTCCAAATCCCACTCAAATCAATCACACTGCGATGTTCCGTTACTATTGGATACAGCATAGCTTCGTCTCCTTTTCGTCCCTTCGTCTTGTAAGCACTTACAAAAAAGATTATACTAAGTTATCCGTTTTCATCGTATAATTCATTTAACATAAGTAGGACTCTTTTAACGTGGCAATCAAAAGGAGGTTCCCTGAATATGACAGCGCCTTCGCTGAGTCTGACCGCCATCAGTATGACATTTTTTCAAATGACAGGTTTGAACGTATATGTCGTAAATGATCAGGGCGCAGTCATCCTGGCTCATCTCCACGATCAGCTGCCTGTAAGTTTACGCGACGAGCAGCAACAAGATTTTGAATTCCTCTGTGAGGAAGTTCTTCACGATCAAACCACGAGCTGCTCGTTCACGAATGCATGGGGCTTGCACTACTTGGCGCACCGGCTCCAGAAGGAGGAAGGCGAAACGGCCATCCTGCTGCTCGGACCGTTCTTAATCCAAGCCCCCGACTTGCAGACGATTATGAAAGCGCAGCAGCGGAAGCATCTGGATTTTGAAGCTTTTTACCGCGGGCTCAAGCTCATCAGCAGTTCGACCTTGCACAGTATCGTCAACGTCCTGGAACTGGCCGGATCGATTCGGCCTGCCTCCGTGCGTACGCTCGACCGCCGCCCCGCTCCCCCGCCTGCTGCCGATAAAGGCACGCCCAAAAAGATCGCCGCCCAAGCGGATGAGGAACACATCGAGCTTATTGATCTGCGTTATCAAGTGGAAAAAGAGATGCTTCACGCCATAGAAACCGGTGATATCGCGAAATATAAAAAAATTTCCAAAAAGACCAGTAATTTGTACGACTTTTCCGAAAGATTCCCAGGACAGCCGGTGCGTACGATGAAAAATGCGCTTATTGTGCTCAACACGCTGCTGCGGATCGCTGCCGAACGTGGCAAGGTGCAGCCCTTTTTCCTGCATCAAATTTCCGAAAGATTTGCCAAGCAGATTGAACGCTCGGAAACAATGGCGGCACTTAGCCAGCTCAGCGAAGTGATGGGCGAGGAATATGGCGAACTAGTCCGCACCCGCGCCTACTCCGGTTATTCCCCTCTTGTGCAAAAGGCGGCAGCCTACCTCGCCATCCATTTCAGCTCGGCTCTGCAGCTTCAGCAGCTCGGTCAAATGTTCCTTGTGCATCCTGCTCATTTATCCAGACAGTTCAAGAAGGAGACGGGCATGACGTTAACCGACTTTCAACAACAGCAGCGATTGGCGGAGGCCAAATACTTATTGACCACGACAACGGATCCGATCGGCTGGATTGCCAGCTACGTCGGCTATGACGATGCCGGTTACTTCACCCGTGTATTCCAAAAGTTTGAAGGATTAACGCCAAGCGACTACCGTAAATTTAGCATAAAATCGGACGATACGATTGACTGCATTTCAGGCGGCATGGAATAATGTGGATGGAAGTATACGATTTTAGCTAGTTTCATATAAAGGAGTGGTCCAAATGAATCTGCTCGAATACAAATGGGTTAAGCAAACACGAAGTGAGTTGCTGCGGTTTTGCGGTGAATTTACGCCCGAGGACTTTGCCCGCAATTTGGAGACGTTCGGCGGACAGAGCGTGCGCGGTCTCCTGATGCACATGGCTAATTGTTATCACGCTTGGCTGAATGCCTACCTACTCGAGGCAACGACTACGCCTATGACGCCTAAGGAAGTCGTGCAGCACTATACGGTTGAGGATGTACGCGCCCGGTTTGCTGAGGCTGACAAGATTGTGGAACAAGTGATGGCCGTATTCGCAGATCGCATGGATGAAGCCTTTGTGAAGCGAATTCCATGGCGCGACAACAGTGATATTGTCAGCCTTACGGCTCGAAAATTGCTGTTGCACACGGTCACGCACGAGTTTCATCATAAAGGGCACATTACAGCAATGGCGCGTCAGATGGGCTATCTTCCGGTCAATACAGATGTGCTGGGCGTGGAAGATTAATACGACTTTCATGTAATTATCCCATATTTTGACTATGTCTAGTTCTATTGATAAAATAATTGAGGATCATCGTTGCTGATGACATTTCGAATTCGAGGAGTGGCGTTCATGGCTGTCAATGTGTACCTTAATTTTAATGGAAATTGCCGGGAAGCAGTGGAATATTACGCACAAGTGTTTGGTACAGAAGTTCCGAAAATGATGACTTTCGGAGAAGGCCCCTCCGATCCGAACTACCCGATGCCAGAGGAAGCCAAGTCCCTCATCATGCACACACGTCTGAACATTCAAGGCAATCTAGTCATGTTCTCCGACACGTTCCCAGGTATGCCATTTGTTCAAGGCAACAACTTTACCCTGTCCGTTGTTGATGCGGACATCGAATCGTTGAAGGCCATCTTCCACAAGCTCAAAGAAGGCGGCAATGTCATCATGGAATTGCAGGAAACGTTCTGGAGCAAGCTGTACGGCTCTGTAACGGACAAGTTCGGCATCCAATGGCAAATCAATCATGACAATGGCGAAATGGCTTGGTAATTAATTATAAAAGGAGCTAAGCAGACAAGTTCTGCTTAGCTCCTTTTTTTAGGCTGCCGACGCCGGACTCAGGAACCTGCAAGTCTGGCAGGATATGGGGCCGTTGCGGCCTTCTGAAGCGCGCGTGTCACCGAACCATCTCCTCTGCTGCAAATTCGGCTGGATAGCCTCGATAGCCACTATCGCTAGGTTGGACGATCGCGCAAGCCGTCGCCTCGTTTTCGCCAGAACTACCGCACAGGCCAACTTCTCTATTTTTGAAATTTGTGTTAACCCGACGATTCGACAACAACCAACACCCCAAATGGATTACGATGAGATCAAATCATGCTGTGTCATCATATTTAGATGGAGGGTACACGACTGAATGCTGGACATCGTAATGAATCCGAATCGGCTGGATGATCTATCCCGAATGCTAGGCCTTGAACCGAGCGCGCTTCTGCGGTTGTGCCGTTACATAGAAACGAGAGGGCACACGTTTAAGAAATCCATGGATGGCCACTTTGACTTCTCTGATCACGATATTGCTGTCATCCTTTCAAATATCTATTGAATCTAACAGAGGGACGCTGTACTAACGCCCCTTTTTTTATGCTCGCTTCGGCACGCGCCCCCGCTTCCCCCACGGCTTGAAAACCGAAATCACGAACATGGCGACCAGCGAGGCGATCTGCAGGCCAATCCCGATGAACAGATACAAGCTGTTCGCGATGAAAGCCCCTTGATTCGGCGAATCGATGAGCGCAATACCGCGCAGCGTCCACATATAGATGCCGATCGGTCCCAGAAGGATCGTCGCCGCCGTCAGCACTTCTTTGGCAATAATCCAGTAGTACTTCAGCAGCCCCCAGTGCGTCCATACCGACAAAAGAATACCTGTAACGATCGTGCCGATGGTCGAGGCGCGCATCGATGTTTCGGACAGCACATGCATGCTTGTATAGCAAGCCAGCAAAACACCAGGTTCATGCACGGTCGCCGCTGTAATGCTCAAAATGAGTAAAACCACACTCGTTCCCAGCATGATCGCCGAAAAAATGAGATGCAGCACAAGCAGCCATTTCTTCTGCTTCATAGATATCGTTGTCACTGCAGGTTTCTCCCCTCGTCCCTTTTCCTCTAGGATAACCAGCAAATCTAAACAACGCCTTACCCGTTTCTTAAATTTTCCTAAAACAAAACCTACAAAATCGGCGAGATCAACTTCGAAATCGACTCGAGAAAACGAATCCGCAGCGACCGCTCATCATACGCCTCCATCGTAAGCTCCAGGCACCCCTCCATATCCGTCCAAAATATATTCTCCAACTTCTTCGCCGTTTCCGAGTGATAAATGATGGCATTCGTCTCAAAATTAAGCCGTAGACTGCGGATATCAAAGTTCGCCGTGCCTACCGAAGCCATCTGCCCGTCGACCACGATTGTTTTGGCATGCAGGAAGCCATAATCGTACAAATAGCATTTCACACCCGCCTGCAGCAGCTCACCGACATAATACAGTGATGCCCAATGCACAAATAAATGATCGGCCTTCTGTGGAATCATGATTCTCACATCGATCCCTGACAGCGCCGCGATCCGCAAGGCGTTCAGCATGCTTTCCTCAGGAATAAAATACGGTGTCTGCAGCAAAATCCGTTTTTTGGCTGTATGAATCATTTTCAGAAATGTGAAAACGAAGTGAGGCCACGTTTCATTCGGGCCGCTGGCAACAATTTGCATCGGTACCTGTCCCCTGACATCCTGCTCCGTCCATTCTGGAAAGTAGATGCCAGATTCGATATCCACCGGTTGCGAAGAAGCCAAATTCCAGTCGAGAATAAACCTCGATTGTAACGAACGGATCACACTCCCGGTTAGACGCAGATGTGTGTCCCGCCAGAAGCCGAAGCGAGGATCCAGACCCAAATACTCATTGCCAATGTTAAAACCGCCCATATATCCGATTTTCCCGTCAATAATGACCAATTTGCGGTGATTACGGTAATTGACGCGATAATTCAGATACGGAATGCGTGAAGGGAAGAAAGCGGCAGTCTCCCCGCCCGCTTGCACAAACGCCTTAAAAAAAGCGTCCTTCAGCGAACGTGAGCCAATGTCGTCATATAGAAATCGCACACGCACCCCTTGCCTCACTTTGCGGGTCAAAGCTGCCATTACTCGCCGGCCCAGGTCATCATTTTTGACAATGTAATATTGGATATGAATGTGGGAATCGGCCTGTTCAATCTTCTCGAGCAGATCATCGAACTTGGATACGCCGTCGGTAAAAATATGAACATCGTTATCCTGCGTCAAAAAGGAATCATTCGTCGACACATTCATGTAAATCAGATCGCGGTATTGGCTAACCATCGGATCCAGATACGGCATCGTTCCAGCTGTCAGTCGCTGGCGTTGGTCCGCGGCGATCTGCTTGACGCGCTCGAGCATCCGCTTATTCCACTTGTACAGCTTCCTGCGGCTCAAATTTTGACCAAATATGACATACAGCACGAAGCCGAGAATAGGAATGAACAGCAGCACCATCAGCCAAGACCACGTAGCCGCCACATTGCGCCGTTCCAAGAAGACAACCGTCAACGCCAAGATAAAGTTGATGATAAATAAAAAAGTAAAAAGATTAGTCATCCATCCCATATAAGCGCCCCAAATCATTAAAGTTCATATGCATATTATACCTAATTCTCAAAAATTTGCATGTCGGCAACTGCCATGAGGCATTAATGCGGAGCGCTAATGCTTGAATCCGACGCGTCCCTTCCGTTGATAAATGCCGGCGTGCCCCGCTTTCGCGCGGTCTTACATGCGGAACCTAATAGCGGGCTAGTGGTGTCCCTTGCCAAACGCCAAAAAGCCGCTCTTCATCATCCAGGATGACAAAGAACAGCTTCATTTTCGCCCCATACAAGCTCATTCATTATGCAGTACGTTTAATTTGGCACAGCTTGCGCAAATAGTAAACGCCGCCTACTTTAATAATTTCATCCGTATACGCTTCTATGAACGATCCGGAATCCTCCAGCTCCCCATCGAACCACACTTCAACAGGCGTATGAAAAAGAATGCAATTATACAAATCCACATCGGTCAAACAAAGCGTCCGTTTCAACACATACAGATCCTTTCTCTCTATATTTGGGTCACATCGTCACCTATATGTATTGTTATCGGTACTTTAGTCTTTATTTTTTAGGCCAAATAGGAGAAAAGACTGTAAACCTATAAGTCTACAGTCCCATAACAAGCTATGCTTTTTTCAGCTCTTTATACAAATTCACATATTGCTGTGCCGATTTCTTCCAGCTGTAATCGCATTTCTTCATGTTCGCCTGAATGCGGAGCCATGCTTCACGGTCGTTCTGGAAAAAATACATCGCCCGCCTGATCGTATGCAGCATATCGTGGGCGTTATAGTTGCTGAATGTGAAGCCGGTTCCTTCGGCGGCAAACTCATTGTACGGATGCACCGTATCCTTGAGTCCGCCCGTTTCCCTGACAATCGGCACGGAACGATAACGCAGTGCGATCAGCTGGCCGATGCCGCATGGCTCGAACTGCGAAGGCATCAGGAACATATCGGATGCCGCGTAAATTTGATGAGCCAGACCCTCATTGAACATAATCTGAGCCGATACTTTTTCCGGATACGTGTAAGCGGCA